>ENA-OQIM01000671-OQIM01000671.1-human-gut-metagenome-genome-assembly--contig:-NODE-671-length-12770-cov-2.389148_pt1 | contig 12770 bp, 16 predicted proteins | sample MGYA00242579_ERZ504744 | MGnify/ENA primary metagenome ERZ504744 (study PRJEB26092, sample SAMD00036441) | human gut metagenome | host: Homo sapiens | study: EMG produced TPA metagenomics assembly of...
GTCGCGAGTTCCGCACGCAAAGGAAAGCACTTAATGTGCTTTCCGTCTTGCGCAGGACTGTAGAGCAGCAAACTACATGCCTCCGGTCCGCCCCGGGAGCCACCGTTAGGTTATCCCCCGGCATTCAGAAAATCTAAGTGCCAAAAAATAAGATTTTTTGACTCCGTGTTGTATAACCCGCCATTCGTGGGTACCATTCAACGCGTACGCAAACAAAAAGGGTTAATTCGCGTGGCATAACCACGCGGCCCAAAAAGGAGGAGACAAGCATGTCGTCTTTGAAGCCGCTTGCAGATCGTGTTCTGGTCAAGCCCGACGAGGCCGAGCAGAAGACCGCTTCTGGTCTGTATATCGCCAGCAACGCCCAGGAGAAGCCGCAGCGCGGCACCATCGTTGCCGTTGGCGCCGGCAAGGTCAACGACAAGGGTGAGCGCATCCCCATGGACGTCAAGGTTGGCGACGTTGTCATCTACGGTAAGTTCGGTGGCAACGAGGTCAAGGTCGACGGCGAGAAGTATCTGCTGATGCGCGCCGACGACATCTACGCCGTCGTCGAGGCCTAGTCTCGTCGCAATCTCTGATTCGTCTTTGAACGCGCCTGCCGCATAGGACTCGGAAGCGGCGACGCGAGTCACATTTCTTTTGGAGGATTACTCACCATGGCAAAGAACATTACGTTCAACACCGATGCCCGCGCTAAGCTCGCCAAGGGCGTCAACACTTTGGCCGACGCCGTTACCGTCACCATGGGCCCCAAGGGCCGCTACGTCGCCCTGCAGCGCACGTTCGGTGCCCCGACCATCACCAACGACGGCGTTTCCGTCGCCAAGGAGATTGAGCTCGAGGACAACATCGAGAACATGGGCGCTCAGCTGGTGAAGGAGGTCGCCACCAAGACCAACGACACCGTGGGTGACGGCACCACCACCGCAACCCTGCTCGCCCAGGCCATCGTCAACGACGGCCTGCGCAACGTCGCCGCTGGCGCCAACCCGCTGGCCATTCGTCGCGGCATCGACAAGGCCGTTAACGCCGCCGTCGCCGAGATGAAGAAGCAGGCCAAGCCGGTCGAGACCAAGGAGCAGATCGCTTCCGTCGGTACCATCTCCGCCGGTGACCCCGAGGTCGGCGAGAAGATCGCCGAGGCCATGGAGGTCGTGGGCAAGGACGGCGTCATCACCGTCGAGGATTCCCAGACGTTCGACATCACCATCGACACCGTTGAGGGCATGCAGTTCGACAAGGGCTATGTCTCCGCTTACTTCGTCACGGATAACGACCGCATGGAGGCCGTGATGAAGGATCCGTACATCCTCATCACCGACCAGAAGATCTCCAGCGTTCAGGACATTATGCCCGTTCTCGAGGCTGTCCAGCGCGCTGGCCGCGGCCTGCTCATCATCGCTGAGGACATCGACGGCGAGGCTCTGCCTACTGGTCCTCAACAAGATCCGTGGCGCCCTCAACGTCTGCGCCGTCAAGGCTCCGGCTACGGCGATCGCCGCAAGCGCATCCTCGAGGACATCGCCGTCCTCACCGGTGGCCAGGCTGCCCTGGACGAGCTGGGTGTGAAGGTCGCTGACATCACCGCCGATATGCTCGGTACCGCTAAGTCCGTCACCATCTCCAAGGACAACACCGTCGTCGTCGGCGGCGCTGGCTCCAAGGAGGCCATCGACGCTCGTATCGCTCAGATCAAGGGTGAGATGGAGAACACCACCTCTGACTTCGACCGTGAGAAGCTCCAGGAGCGCCTGGCCAAGCTCTCCGGTGGCGTTGCCGTCATCAAGGTCGGCGCTGCTACCGAGTCCGAGCTCAAGGAGATCAAGCATCGCGTCGAGGACGCCTGCAGGCTACCCGCGCTGCTGTCGAGGAGGGTATCGTCGCCGGCGGCGGCGTCGCCTTCATGGACGCTGCTCCTGCGCTCGATGCTGTCGAGATCGACGACCCCGAGGAGAAGATCGGCGTCGACATCGTCAAGAAGGCTCTGACCGCTCCGGTCGCTACCATCGCCAAGAACGCTGGCTTTGAGGGCGCTGTCGTGGTCGATAAGGTTGCCGAGCTGCCCGCCGGCCAGGGTCTCAACTCTGCCAACGGCGAGTGGGGCGACATGATCGAGATGGGCGTCCTCGACCCCGTCAAGGTCAGCCGCGTCACCCTTCAGAACGCTGCTTCTGTCGCCAGCCTGATCCTCATCACCGAGGCTACCGTCTCCGATGTGCCCAAGAACACTCAGCTTGAGGACGCTATCGCTGCTGCTACCGCTGGTCAGCAGGGCGGCGGTATGTACTAAGGCCGACAAGGTCTAGAACTCCCACCGGAATCCGGGGGCGTGACGGGGGCTTCCCTCCGGAACATTCCGCAGGACGCAAAGAGGCTCCGCAGCGCGAAGCGCGATGCGGAGCCTCTTTGCATGTCCGAGGACGTTCCGGAGGGAAGCCCCCCGTCACGCCCCCGGATTCCTGCGTTTACGGCCTTGAGGTCGGCGGGCGGAGAAGGACGTGATCGATAGGGATACGTGTCCCCTTCGCTGTTTCGCGCTTTGCGCGAAAGGCGCGCTACTTTGGGATGGATGGGGAACGTGGTTGTTGCGGTGGCTTTTCCCTTTTGCTGTTTCGCGGCTTTGCCGCGAAAAGCGCAGCACTTTGGGATGGGCGGGTACGTTATTGTCGCGCTGCTCTGTCCCGGCTGCATTTCTAGAGCGTTTCCCCCGCCATAAATTACCCTCGGCATACTTGCGTGAAAACCTGCTCGTGCTACACTTGCAAGTGCTGTTTCAGGGCGGGGTGGAATTCCCCACTGGCGGTAAATCGGGCGGTGTCAAAGGGGCGCCGTGGCGCAGGCGAGATGCCTGCGGCCGAGCCGATGAGTCCGCGACCCGAGCGTGTGTTGGTTCGCATGCCGGCTGAACTGGTGAGATCCCAGTACCAACGGTTAGAGTCCGGATGAAAGAGGCAGGTGATCTTATGTCTGAACAGTCGCAGCATATCCATTTTGAGAACACGAATAGGTGGAGCACCAAACAGCTCGTTACCATGGCGCTGATGTGCGCCTTGGGCGCCCTGTTTATGTATGTGCAGCTGCCCATCCTTCCTTCGGCGCCGTTTTTGACGTATGACCCGTCGCTGGTACCGGCGATGGTGTGCGGTTTTGCGTATGGCCCCGGCGCCGGCACTGCTGTTGCCGCCATGGCGATCGTTATCCATGCGCTCACCACGGGTGACTGGGTCGGTGCGCTTATGAACCTGGTGGCTACGCTGGGTTATATTCTGCCCGCGGCTATCGTCTACCAGAAGATGCATACCTATAAGGGTGCCGTGATTGGCCTAGCGCTCGGCGTCATTGCCGCTACGGCGTTGTCTATGGTCGCAAACCTTACCATTGGTGTTTGGTTCTGGTATGGCTCGGTCGATGTGATCGCCCCGCTCATGATTCCTGCCGTGCTGCCGTTCAACCTTATCAAGACCGTCCTTAACTCGGTGTTGACGCTTGCGGTGTACAAGGCGGTCTCCAACCTCATCACGCCTAAAAAGGATCAGGTCAAAGGCCGCGCATGATTGAGTGTCGGGGCGTTTCCTTTAGCTATGACGGTGCGTACCGGCACTCGACGGCGTCGATCTGAACATCGAGGACGGGGAGTTTTTCTGCATCCTCGGTGGCAATGGATCGGGCAAGTCGACGTTTGCCAAGCATCTGAATGCACTGTTGCAGCCCGATGCGGGCACGGTACGCATCAACGGCATGGATGCGTCCGACCCCGAGCTGGTCTACGACATTCGTTCGACCGCGGGCATGGTATTCCAGAATCCCGACGACCAGCTGGTGGCAACGCTTGTCGAAGATGACGTTGCGTTTGGTCCCGAAAACCTAGGCGTGCCATCGGCGCAAATTGCGCAGCGCGTACGCGAGACGCTGAAGGGCGTGGGCCTGGTGGGCTTTGAGCGCCACGAGACCCACGCGCTTTCGGGCGGCCAAAAGCAGCGCGTGGCGCTTGCCGGCGTGCTCGCCATGGAACCGCGCGTGCTCATATTGGACGAGGCTTCCTCGATGCTCGATCCGCGTGGACGCAAGGGCCTCATGAAGGCTTGCCGCGCGTTGCACGCTCGCGGCATGACCATCGTGATGATTACGCACTTTATGGAGGAGGCCGCCGAGGCCGATCGTGTCGCGGTGTTTCGGGCGGGGCACGTTGCCATGCTCGGTACGCCCGAGGAAATCTTGACGCGGGCGGATGAGCTTGCGCAGCTCAACCTGGATATACCGGAGTCGTGTCGTCTGGGCAGGTCACTTCGTGCGAAGGGCGTGCCGTTTGCGCGCAGGTACGTGAGGCGGATATGTCGCGAGATTGCGCAGGCTTATGCCGAGCGAAGTGGGGCAGGCACCGCAGGGCGGCCTTCTGCATCCGATTCTCGTGTGCTCGACAACGTCTCCTCTGCAACCGACGGGACAGCCGTGTCGGAGCCCGTCATCGAGATTTCGCACCTCTCGCATAGTTACTCGCTGAGTGCCCGCGAGCGCCGCCGCTGGCATAAGCGCTCGGCCACTGCGGGCAAATCGAATAAACAGGCTCTCTGGGGAAACGACCCCAGCAGCCCGTGGGCGCTGCGCGATGTGTCGCTGACGGTGCGTCGCGGCGAGTTCCTGGGCTTGGCAGGTCATACCGGTTCGGGTAAGTCGACGCTGGTCCAGCATCTCAACGGTTTGATTCGCCCCCAGGAGGGTTCCGTTTACGCGTTGGGGCTCGACCTGGCAAACAAGAAAGACGCCGCCGCGGTTAAGGCCAAGGTCGGCGTGGTGTTTCAATATCCCGAGCGTCAGCTGTTTGCCGAAACCGTGACGCAGGACGTGGCGTTTGGCCCGCACAACCTTGGCTTGCCGCAAGATGAAGTCGACCGTCGCGTCGAGTCGTCGCTCTCGCGCGTGGGCCTCGACCTTTCCACGGTCGGCGACAAGAGTCCCTTCGAGCTTTCGGGCGGTCAGCAACGGCGCGTGGCATTCGCCGGTGTGCTCGCCATGGAGCCCGAAGTCCTGGTGCTCGATGAACCATGGCGGGGCTCGATCCGGCGGCGCGCAGTGATTTCCTGGGGCTCATCGATCGACTTCACCATGGGGGCCTGACCGTCGTCATGGTCTCACACAGTATGGATGACCTGGCCAACTGCTGCGACCGCATCGTCGTGATGAACGAAGGTGCGGTGTTTGCCGAGGGAACCCCCGCGCAGGTGTTTGCACATGCCGATGAGCTCAAGTCGATCGGCTTGGGCGTTCCCGCCGCCCAGCGCATGGCTTTGGCGCTCGCGGAAGCGGGCGTGCCGCTGCGTTGCGGCGGGCTCTATACGGTTGAGTCGTTGGCCGACGAGTTGGCAAATTTGCTGATCGGTCGCTCAGATGGTTCTTCTAACGTCTCGGACATTGCTAAATCCAAGACGGTCGCGCGAGAGGAGGGCTGCTAATGGAGGCGTTTTCGTTTGGCAGTTACTATCCCGGCGATAGTGCGATCCATCGCCTGGATCCGCGCACCAAGCTGCTCCTGGCTTGTGTTTTTGATCACGACGCTGACCGTCGGCGGCTTCCGCGGACTGGCCCCGGTCGCAATTTTCGTCGTGCAGATCTATGCCGTGTCCCGGGTGCCGTTGCGCCGGTCCTATCATCGATGGCACCGCTGCTGGCAATCGTCGTCGTGGTCGCGGTGCTCAACTTGTTTACCGATCAGAGTGGGCGCATCCTGTGGCAGCTCGGCTTTCTGCAGATAAGCGAGGGCTCACTGCGTTCTGCCGCCTTTATGGCGTGCCGCCTGACGTTGATGATGGCCGGCATGAGCGCCATTACGCTCACCACGCCTACGCTCGACCTCACCGCGGGCTTTGAGCGTCTGCTCGCACCGTTTGCGCGCGTGGGGCTCCCTGCGCATGAGCTCGGCATGATCATGGGCATCGCGTTGCGCTTTATGCCGCAGTTTGCCACCGAGATGAAGCAGACGGCGGACGCGCAGGCAAGCCGCGGTGCACGCGTAACGGGTGGCCCGCTCGGCGGCGTGCGTATGCTCGGCAGTGTGGCGATTCCACTGTTCACGGGCGTGTTCCGTCATGCCGAGACGTTGTCTGCCGCCATGGATGCACGCTGCTATCACGGCGAGCAGGGCCGCACGCGTCTGCATGCGCTTGCATTTCGCCGCGGGGATGCGTTGGCGGCGGTGGTGACAGCGCTGCTGCTCATCTGCGTCATCGTCATCAATCTTCAACTTGTTTAGGCGCGATTCGAGCGCAGGAAAGGGATTCCCATGACCGACAACGACCGCACGGCGCAGCTCGAGCGCGCCTGTTCGTATCTTAGGCGTATTCCGGCGTGGTATCTCGCCACGATCGACGTGACGGACGGACATCAGCCGCGCGTGAGGCCGTTCTCGTTTGCCATGGTCGATGATGACAAGCTGTGGTTTTGCACCTCGCGCGATAAGGATGTGTGGGCCGAGCTCAGCGCGAACCCCAAGTTCGAGCTTTCGTGCTGGAAGCCGGGGGAGTGCTGGATCGTATTGTCCGGCGAGGCCGCGCTCGAGGACGACGCGGTTGCGAGCGACAAGGTGCGTCAAGCGGGTTTTAAGCACATGGTGGGCATCGGCGAGGAACACGAGAGTGCCAACGACGGCCGCCTTGCTTTCTTTTCGGTCCGCAACATTGCCGCGCGCTTCTGTGATATCGACGGCAGCGAGGAGCGCCTGGAGCTCTAGAGCGTCTCAAATTAACTACCCGTTCCGAATTAGCTAGCGCCAGGAGGACACATGGACGGATTGAATACGGTGTTGGAGTATCTGACGTCGGTGCCGGCATGGTATTTGGCGACGAGCGTTGACGGACAGCCTCATGTGCGTCCGTTTTCGTTTGCGCAGATCCAGGATGGCAAGCTGTGGTTTGTAACAGCGCGCACCAAAGATGTGTGGCAAGAGCTGCTGCAAAACCAGCGCTTTGAGGCCACGAGTTGGTGGCCGGGCCATGGCTGGCTCATCTTGCGCGGGCGTGCCGGCTTGGATGACCGGGCTTTAGGCGAAATGCGCGAAGCTGGTGGAAGCATCTAGAGCGCCTGGGCGAGCACTATGAGGGGCCTAACGACCCCACGCTCGTCTTCTTTAGCGTCGAGGATCCCGAGGCTTTTATCTGCAATCACGACGAATGGGTGCCGGTCGAGCTCTAGCCAGCTGGCTCATCCTAACAACTTGGTTTTCGCATGGGCGGGCCCCGTATTGCCCGGCGCCGTTAGGAGCGCCGGTCAATACGGGGCCCGCTCCATTTGTCAATTCCTTCAAGCGAATGTGTCGGGAATGTTTCAATGCATGAATATGCAAGCCATTTACGTATTAATGCATCTTTTGGTGCTAAAGTTTCAACTCACTTCATAACGACCGCTGCGAAATGCGCATCGGTGCATAAATCGCAGACAAGGAGTCTGATATGTCTTTGAAGGTTGGAATCGTCGGCGCGGCTGGATATGCCGGAGCCGAGCTCATTCGCCTCGTCCTCGGTCATCCCGAGTTTGAACTTGCTGCCATTACGTCCAACGCCGATGCCGGCCAGCCGTTGTCTGCGGTGCACCCGAGCTTCACCGGCGTAAGCGATCTTGTCTTTACGACGCATGATGCCCCTGAGCTCAAGAACTGCGACGCGGTCTTTTTGGCCGTGCCGCACACGGCTGCCATGGCACAGGTGCCCGCGCTGCTTGCATCGGGCGTCTCCTGCTTTGATCTTTCGGCCGACTACCGTCTGAACGACGCGTCCGTTTTTGAGGCTTGGTATGCCGCCGAGCATACGAGCCCCGAGCTGCTCAAGACCCGTGCCTTCGGTCTGCCCGAGCTGTTCTGCCAGGACTTGGAGACCGCCGCATCCGACCATGCCGACGGCAAACCCGTGCTGGTCGCCTGCGCCGGTTGCTATCCCACCGCAACGAGCCTTGCCGCCGCGCCCGCCGTGCGCGCGGGCTGGGTGGCCGAGAACGGCCCCCGTGATTGTCGATGCCATCAGCGGTGTGACGGGTGCCGGCAAGTCCTGCAACGCTCGTACGCATTTTTGCAGCGCCGACGAGAATTTGGAAGCATACGGCGTGGGCAAGCATCGCCACACGCCCGAAATCGAGCAGATCTTGGGCCTGACCGATCGCGTCGTCTTTACCCCGCACCTGGCACCGCTCAAGCGTGGTCTGCTCTCCACGGTGACGCTGCCGCTCGCGCCGCAGGCTCTCGACACGTTGACCCTTGAGGATGTTGTCGACTATTACAAGCAGTTCTACGCTGGACGCACCTTTGTGCGCGTGCTCGACGCCGGCCAGCAGCCCAAGACGCTTCGGTCGTCGGCACCAACGCCGCCCAGATTGGCCTCGCGCTCAACAAGCGCGCGGGCGTGCTGGTGGCGACGGGCGCCATCGACAATCTGTGCAAGGGCGCTGCGGGCCAAGCAGTCCAATGCGCCAATATCGTCTTTGGCTTTGACGAGCGACGAGGCTTGCCCACAGTGGCGTGCCCGGTGTAGCACATTCGATTGTTAACGATTTGGTAGTCGGGCATCGAGTGGGGCGCCACTCTTAAGCTGGTCTCATGATCACGACTGGCATGGCGCACCAACCGATGTCCGTTTTTGTTTGATATAAGGAGTCGTAAGGACGATGAATACAGAGCAGTTCGATATCAAGATTCGTGCCGTCGAGGGTGGCATTACGGTAGCGGCCGGCTTTAAGGCGCGGGTATTCATGCGGGTTTTCGCAAGAATCCCGAGCGCTTGGATTACGCGCTCGTCGTGCCCGATAAACCCTGTCCCGGTGCCGGCGTGTTTACGACCAATCGCTTTTGCGCAGCGCCTGTGCAGGTGAGCCGCGCCAACCTGGGCGGTGTGGGCAAGGGCTATGGCATCATCGCCGGCGTTTCAATCAACTCCGGCAACGCGAATGCCGCCACGGGCGAGACGGGCCTTGCCTGCGCGCGCGAGACGTGCAACATCGCCTCGCAGGTCATCGGCTGCGAGCCCCAGCAGATTCTGGTTGCCTCCACGGGTGTGATTGGCCAGATTCTGTCGATCGACACGTTTGAGACCGCCATTCCTGCTGCCTACGAGGCGCTCTCCGCCCACGGTGGCGCGATGCCGCTCGCGCATCATGACGACCGACACGCACTCCAAGGAGTACGCCGTATCCTACGTCAGTGAGGCTGCGGGTCATGCGGGCAATGTCTATACGGTAGGCGGAATGTGCAAGGGCTCGGGTATGATCATGCCCAACATGGCCACCATGATCGCAGTTATCACCACCGATGCCCCCGTCGAGCCTGCGGCACTTCATGCCCTGCTGCTCTCGACCGTCAAGCAGACCTTTAACAAGGTAACGGTCGATTCCGACACCTCGACCAACGACACCTGCATCATGCTTGCCTCCGGCGCCGCTGCCGCAGATGCCGAGCCTATCGTCGAGGGCTCCGATGCCTTTGACGAGTTGGCATTTGCCGTGCACGAGGTGTGCGAGAGCCTGGCGCGCAATATCGCCGCCGATGGTGAGGGCGCATCTAAGCTTGTTACGGTCAACGTTACCGGCGCCGTGAACGACGAGGAGGCCGATATCGCCGCCCGTGCCGTTGCCAACTCGCCGCTCGTTAAGACCTGCATCGCCGGCCACGACTGCAACTGGGGCCGCGTTGCTATGGCGCTTGGCAAGTGCGGCGTGAAGTTTAATCAGGAAGACGTTTCCATCGACATGATGGGCATGCCTGTCTGTCGCGATGGTCTGACTGTTCCCTTTGACGAGGACGAGGCTCTACGACGTTTCGAGGCGCCCGAGATCGTGATCTCGGCCGACCTGGGCGCAGGCGACGCGGCAACGACCGTGTGGACCTGCGACCTCACGCATGAGTACATCTCCATTAACGGCGACTACCGTTCCTAGATTCCAGGCACGCTGCGCATCTTGCCGCGATTGCGGACAGCGGAGCACGGCGCGATAACGATACGAAAGACGAGGCAGATTATGAAATTCGCACGCGATTGTCGTTCGAACGAATCCAACGAAGCAACCGCGCAGCTGCTGTTCGAAGCGCTGCCGTGGATTAAGAACCTGACCGGTAAGACGGTTGTTATCAAATATGGCGGAGCCGCCATGGTTGATGAGCAGCTGCGCCGCGACGTGATGAGCGACATCGTGCTGCTCAAGATCATCGGCATGCGCCCTGTTATCGTGCACGGTGGCGGCAAGGCCATCAACGAGGCGCTGAGCCACTACGACATCCCCGTCGAGTTTAAGAACGGCCAGCGCGTGACCACGCCGGCGACTATGGATATCGTGCGCGAGGTGCTGGGCGGCAAGGTTAACCAGGAGCTGGTTGCCGCCATCAACCACCACGGCAACCTGGCCGTGGGCGTGTCGGGCAGCGATGCTGGCACGCTCATCGCCGAGCCGCTCGACCCCGAGCTCGGTCGCGTGGGCAAAGTGACGCACGTTAACACCGACTATATCGAGCGCTTACTCGATAGCGAGTACATCCCCGTTATCGCTACCGTCGCGGCGGGGGAGGACGGCGGTTTCTTCAACATCAACGCCGATACCGCCGCCGGTGCCGTTGCGGCAGCGCTCCACGCGCACAAGGCGATCTTTTTGACCGACGTCGACGGCCTGTACAAGGACTTTAGCGATAAAGACTCACTCATCTCCAACCTAACACTCGACGAGGTTAACGAAATGCTCTACGGCGGCGAGGTCGATAAGGGCATGATTCCCAAGCTGCGCGCGGCCGTCGATGCGCTTGCCGGCGGCGTATTTCGCGCTCACATCATCAACGGCACCACGCCGCATTCGCTGCTGCTGGAGCTGCTGACCGATGCCGCGTCGGTACCGTGATCCATTCCACCGAGACGGCTTACGAGTTCGATACGCATCCGCATCCGCTTTCGACGTTTGCTGCGCGTCTGACCGAGAATCTTGACGAGGTCGAGAAGCTTCAGACGGTCTAGCTGACCCTCAGCCGCCCCATTCCTACACCCATAGGCCTGCGCCGTCCGGCGCTCAACGAAAGGCATCCCATGTCACTTGCAGCTCAGCAATCGCTTGAATCCCATTACGTTATGCATACCTTTGGCCGCTCTCCGGTCGAGTTTGTCGAGGGTCACGGCATGAAGCTCACCGGCGACGATGGCCGTGAGTACCTCGACTTTCTTGCCGGCATCGGCGTGTGCAGCCTAGGTCATGGCGACCCGGCTGTGCTCTCGGCGCTCGAGGCACAGACCAAAAAGCTCATGCATGTCTCCAATTACTTCTACATTGAGCAGCGCGGACAGGTCGCGGCGCTGCTGTCCAAGCTTGCTAACGACGACGTAGATGGTGCGCGCGTGCTTGCCGATGCCATTGCCGCCGGCGATGAGACCACGGCAGCTGCTCTTGGTGCCCCGGCTGCGGATGAGCAGGTTTGGGAGACCTTCTTTGCCAACTCTGGCGCCGAGGCCAACGAGGCTCGATGAAGCTCGCGCGCCTGTACGCCAAGCGTGCCGGTAATGGCGGCAACACCATCGTGTGCATGCGCGGCGGCTTCCACGGCCGTACGCTCGAGACCATTGCCGCCACCATGCAGGATTGGCTGCAGGACAGCTTCCGCCCGCTGCCGGGTGGCTTTGTGGCCTGCACGCCCAACGATGTGGATGAGCTGCGTGCGATCTTTAAGCAGCTGGGGAGCGAAATTTGTGCCGTGATGCTCGAGCCGATCCAGGGTGAGAGCGGTGTGCATCCCATGACCGAGGAGTTTATGGCTACGGCGCGCGACCTGGCACACGAAGTGGGCGCCGTGCTTATCGCCGACGAGGTCCAGTGCGGCATCTTCCGCTCCGGCAAGCCGTTTGCGTTCCAGACCTATGGCGTGGAGCCCGACATCATGAGCCTTGCCAAGGGCATTGCCGATGGCGTGCCCATGGGTGCCGTCATGGCAAAGAAGGAGATTGCCGACGTGTTTAAGCCGGGCGACCACGGCTCGACCTTTGGCGGCAGCTGCCTAGCCATTGCGGCGTGCGCCGCGACGCTCTCCGCGCTCGTGCGCGGCGATTATGCCGACCATGCTGCCAAGGTGGGTGCCTATATGGAGCAGGCGCTGGCTAAGCTTCCGCATGTGGTAGAGGTGCGTGGCCGTGGCCTGATGCTCGGCTGCGATCTTGACGATACTGCGGGTGATGCACACGACGTTGTGGCCCGTGCATTGGGGGCCGGTGCCGTAATCAACGCTACGGGTGCCCATACGCTGCGTTTCCTGCCGCCACTCGTCTGCGAGGAAGCCGACGTGGACAGCCTGATCGAGATCCTGTCGGATGTCTTGGGCTAACGCGGCGCAATAACTCAATTTGGACCGGGTTCCGGACTGTGGGCGTGTCCTATGCGGCATGATTCAGCGGTCTGGAGCCGTTTTGCCTTAGATTTGCTAAGGCAGGGAGACCTGCTGGTCAAAAAACATCAAATATGAGTACTGTTACCGATTTGGTAGCAGCAATTTTGGACTAATAAGGCAGATAGCAAGTCGAAATGACGATGAAAGCACGATTTTGATCTAACTGTTAGTCCTTATAATGGACATATGTTGCGTAACTTAAGCAAATACTGTCTATTTATATGTTGCAAACAAAGTAGCAGTACTCATTTTTGCCATTTTTTTGACCACGGCCTTTGTGACAGACGTGCTGGCGGGTTCGAATCCCATGCGCTGGGCCCAAAAAGAAAGGCTCCCATTGCTGGGAGCCTGATCAAATCCAGTGGTGGGCGAATGAGGG
>ENA-OQIM01000672-OQIM01000672.1-human-gut-metagenome-genome-assembly--contig:-NODE-672-length-12763-cov-1.445157_pt1 | contig 12763 bp, 22 predicted proteins | sample MGYA00242579_ERZ504744 | MGnify/ENA primary metagenome ERZ504744 (study PRJEB26092, sample SAMD00036441) | human gut metagenome | host: Homo sapiens | study: EMG produced TPA metagenomics assembly of...
CCGAAGTTCCCCCCTCAGACTCCCCCCTTCTTGGCCACGCGGCTTTAGACTGGGGACGGGCGTGCCTGCGGCGTCGCCCTGAGTGTTGGGGAAATTATTGAGAAGAAAAAAGGAGCCGTAGGGATCTTCGATCCTGCGGGCTCCGTTTTTTATTTATTCTTCTGTTTTATTTTCTTTGGCTTTCATTCTTTCGAAGACCATTTCGTAGCCGTCGTTTCCGTAGTTGAGGGAACGGTTTACTCGGCTGATGGTTGCGGTTGAGGCCCCGGTCTTTCGGAGATGTCCAGATATGTGCGCTTGTCAGTTAACATTTTAGCTACCTCAAAACGCTGTGAAAGAGAAAGAAGTTCGTTGATCGTGCATACATCTTCGAAGAAGGTATAGCATTCTTCTTTATTCTTCAAACAAAGGATTGCCTCAAAAAGATGGTCAACCTCTTCCGTCCTGATTTTTTACCCATTTTCCTGCTCCTTTATCTTACATTCTGTTATATTTCACATATAGTATTTTAACACTTTAACTTGTGATAAGCAAGGGATTTTGTGATTTTCATAACAAAACGGTGTGGATAGTTGAATTTCCTTTGAAAAGCAGGTATACTGGGAACAAATGTACGAATTTTTCAGATTGGAGTATTGTTATGGATTTATTTGAATATGCCAAATCTAAGACTCTGGACCGGGAGTCGCCTCTGGCTTCCAGGCTTCGTCCTACTACTCTGGATGAGGTTGTCGGGCAGGAGCATATTGTGGGGAAGGATAAATTGTTATATCGTGCGATCAAGGCGGATAAGCTGACTTCTGTTATTTTTTATGGGCCTCCGGGGACTGGTAAGACGACGCTTGCTAAGGTGATCGCGAATACGACCCGTGCCAATTTTACTCAGATCAATGCTACGGTTGCGGGCAAGAAGGATATGGAGCAGGTCGTAAAGGAAGCGCAGGAACAGCTTGGTATGTATGGTAAGAAGACCATTCTGTTCATCGACGAGATCCATCGTTTTAATAAAGGACAGCAGGATTATCTTCTTCCGTTTGTGAGGATGGAACGATCATATTGATCGGTGCAACGACGGAGAATCCTTATTTTGAGGTCAACGGTGCTCTTCTCTCCCGTTCTATTATTTTTGAGCTCAGGCTCTGAGTCAGGAGAATATCCGCACGCTGATCCTGCGTGCAGTCAATGACTGTGATAAGGGAATGGGGAATTATGGTGCTGTGATCGATGACGACGCGCTTGAATTTCTTTCTGATATGGCCGGCGGTGATGCGCGGAGTGCACTGAATGCCGTGGAGCTCGGGATCCTGACAACTCCAAAGAGTGATGACGGTTATATCCATCTGACGCTTGATGTCGCTTCTGAATGCATCCAGAAGCGTGTGGTCCAGTATGATAAGCAGGGGGATAATCATTATGATATCATTTCTGCTTTTATCAAAAGTATGCGTGGCTCCGATCCGGATGCGGCTGTCTATTATCTTGCCAAGATGCTTTACGCAGGGAGGATATCAAGTTTATTGCGCGCAGGATCATGATCCTTGCCTCTGAGGACATCGGAAATGCAGATCCGCAAGCACTCTGTGTGGCTGTTGCTGCTGCCAGGCAGTTGAGCGTGTCGGCATGCCAGAAGCACAGATCATTCTTTCACAGGCAGTCACCTATATGGCATGTGCACCAAAGAGCAATGCCGCTGTAAACGCGATCTTTTCTGCCATGGACTCTGTCAAAAAGACCAGGACTACGGTTCCTGTTCATCTGCAGGATGCACATTATGGCGGGCATGAGAAGCTTGGTAAAGGGATCGGATATAAATATGCGCATGATTATCCAAATCATTATGTGAATCAGCAGTATCTGCCATCGGAGATCGAGGGCGAGAAGTTCTATGAACCAGGGGATCTTGGATATGAGAAAACTCTCAACGAATATATGAAACATATAAAGGTGAAGCTTAACGGCTCCACCCTCTTACTTTATGAGATCAACTCTCCCATCAACATTTCATATATATCCTGTGACTTCGCTGCCCAGCTCCGACAGATCTCCTGGCGGCTTCTTTGTTCGGTGCAGCCATGCTCAGATCCATGATCGTAGAGGAATCCTTCTCTATGATCTGGCAGCGGACGGCATGATCCGCCTGCGGGTCGTATAATAGTCAGCCGGGTCAGGATCCGCTCCTGTACTTTGTCAGCCACGACTTTCCAGATATTCCTTGACTTCATTCTTGATATCCTGTGAGATATCTTTTTTCGAAGTAGGAAAGCGTCTTGCGTCCTTCTTCCGTCAGTTCATAGTAAGAACTGTTCGTGATCGTCCTTTTGTGGAGAAGTTCTGTCTCTGTCAGCTCTGACAGTACTTTCTGCAGCTGGAAATAATCGGTATATTCCCGGTCCAGGATAAACTCTGAAATCTGTGAATTTGTCAGTGCCTGTGTCGCGTGCTTCGCCATATATAATACGATCAGCTTATACGTTGTAAATGGATCTGCCATTTGAGTCACCTCTTTCTTATTCTGACAGGGTGTGAAACTGCTTATTACTGTTCACTCCATTCACAGTAACTTGGTCAAAATTATACTGCTTCCCCTGCCAACTGTCACATACCTTCATCTGATGATGCAGAAGATTCAGGACTTCTCTCTTCCTGCCTGTCCATAGCGGAGCAAGTAAAAGTTCCTTCGGTCCGTCTCCTGTCATCCTGTGTATGACGATCTCCGGATCCAGATGCTCGATGCACCGGATCAGCAGATTCAGATATTCTTCTCTTTCGTATACGTGGAATTTGCCCTCCAGATATTCCTGTGCAAGATCGGTGCCCTTAAGCACATGGAGAAGCTGAAGTTTGATTCCCTGTATGTCTCTGTGGTTCAAATATTCCATGGTAGCGAGGATGTCCTCCTCGGATTCCCCCGGAAGCCCCAGGATCGTGTGAACGATCACTTCGATCCCACGTTCCGAAGATTTCTCACCGCTGTCTCAAATACCGAAAGAGGATATCCTCTCCGGATATATGCGGCCGTCCGCTCGTGGATCGTCTGAAGCCCAAGTTCGATCCATACCGGCTTGATCTGGTTCAGTTCCGTAAGAAGATCCAGAACATCTTCTCCCAGACAGTCCGGTCTTGTCCCGATTGACAGTGCCACCACAGACGGATGATGAATCGCTTCTGTAAAAATCTTCCTGAGATATTCCACCGGGGCATAGGTATTGGTATATGCCTGAAAATAAGCAATATATTTATGGATCGGGCGTTTCGCGGACAAAACAGCGATCTGGCTGTCGATCTGCTCTGTGATCGTCAGTGCCGCATCTGCCGCAAAATCACCGCTTCCGCCCTCACTGCAGAAAATACAGCCTCGGCTTCCGAGTTTCCCGTCACGGTTCGGACAGGACATACCGCCGTTCAGCGTCACCTTGTATACCTTTTCACCAAAGGTCTCTCTCAGCATATAGTCAAGTGAATGGTACGGTTTACCATTCCAGTTTCTCATTCTGCCTTTCCTCCGTCCTCTGCGCCTTCCGGAATATAATTCTCAAAGATCTTTACCAGGAAAAATGAGTTGCAGTATGCAACCACTGCCCCGCCGATCACTAGACAGATCAGGATGATCATTGCCTGTACTTTAAATGTCGGTGCAAAAGATACCAGAAGTACCGGACATGCACAGATCACTGCCATCAGAACCGTATACGGAAGATGACGAACAGACATCAGCACCGCATTGATAAACGTATTTCTGGTAGAATTATAAAATTTCGCCAGAACTGGATAAATATACAGGAATACCATCACATACAGAACGCTGAATGCAAGGAAAATAATATTCATGATCTGTCCAAGCGGCTGTCCCATCTGCTTTACGATGCTCATATCCACATAAAGGATCACTGCCAGCACAAGCATGATCAGGTTGATCACCGTTGCCTGTTTGAAATTCATGTTTGAAAGATTTAAAAAGCTCTTGATTATGTAGGACTCTTCGTTCTTTACCATCTTCATGGTCACATAAAACATCGCTGTGATCGATGCCCCCGCTGTCACGATCGGGATGCAGCAGATCAGACATAGGATATTCAAAATAAATAAATCTGCGACCTTTCCCATAAATGTAAAAAACTTATTATCCATACTGAAGAATCTGTCCATTTTTTCTCCTTTTTCTGCTCAATTTCGTTATATATCAGTATAACGAAATTGAGCAGAAAAAGCAATGACAAACCTGTTACTGTGAACGGAGTGAACAGTAACACAAACCTTTCACGATATGGTCATGGTACGATCAGTTCATCTACTGTCACAAACTCATAACCTTTTTCTTTCAGTCGGTCGACAAGGAGAAGGGCTGCCTCCACGCTGGTCTGATATTCGTCGTGCATAAGGATGATCGAACCGTCCTCCGGTTCTTCTCCTGCTGCCTTGAGGATCGCATCCACATTCTGGCTTTTCCAGTCAAGCGTGTCAATATCCCAGAATACGGGCAGCATCTCGACGCAGAGCTCCATGTTTTTCTTCCAGGCTCCATAAGGAGGACGCATGTATTCCGGATACTTTCCTGTCGCCTCATAGATCTCATTGTTTGTTTTGAGTATCTCCTGCCGGGCTGTAGTCTCCGGGATCTTGTTGAGCTGTACGTGATTATACGTATGATTTCCCAGAAGATGTCCTTCCGCCTGCATCCTCTGCACCAGTTCCTGATTCTCCTTCACATTTTGGCCCAGAAGAAAAAAAAGTTGCCCGGACATTTCTCTCTTTCAGTCCATCCAGAAGAAGCGGTGTATATTTCGGACTTGGACCGTCATCGAAGGTCAGTGCTACTTCAGGATGTGCCTGGCTCTGCTCCATAAGTTCCTGTTCCATCAGCCGGAGCATTCCCTCTCCTGCAACAAGCCTGGCTGCCTTATTTCCGATCGTCTGTACAGCCTCCGGTTCTTTTCCTGCAGACCAGACAGTTCCCATGAGCAATAGAAGTACAACAACTATCCCTGAAAAAAAATTTTCTCATATCTACCCTGCCTGCCCTGTACTCCCTTCAATATATGCATGAAAGCAAAAAAAAAGAACGGGGACGGTGTTTTAAAACACCGCCCCCAACTGGCTTTTATTTTCCAAGCATGATCTTTAACTGTGCTTCGATCGCATCAACGCATTTCTCAAATCCGAGTTTGCCGCTGTTCAGGCAAAGGTCGTAATTTGTCGCATCGTTCCAGACACCGCCTGCAAATTTATGGTAGTAGTCCTGTTTGCGCTTGTCATCCTTGAGAAGGAATTTCTCCACATCTTCTCTTGATCCGGAGATCTTCTCAGAAGCCTGCTCTACACGGAACTCCCATGGTGCATGGATGAATACACGCAAGGTATTCGGACGATCCTTGAATACATAGTTTACACAGCGTCCTACGATCACGTAGGATTCTTTTTCTGCAAGGTCGTTGACTACTTTAGCCTGGTAGTTAAAAAGATTCTCATCGGAGATGAATCCTTGCTGCCTGGCTGGTGCAGGTCTCCCTTGTAGATGCTGTCCTTGCTGCCAAAAGAGAAGTCTTTGACTTTATCTCCCGCTTCTACTTTGCCGAAAAGTTTTACGTCAATTCCACTCTCATCAGATGCCATCTGAATGATCTGCTTGTCATAGAAAGAAATCCCCAGACGCTCTGCCAGCATTTTTCCGACGGTACGTCCGCCGCTTCCATACTGTCTTGCAATTGTGATTACAACCTGATCCATTATTGATTCCTCCTTATTCTCCCAGATATGCTTTCTGGACAGATTCATCATGAAGCAGATCATCTGCTTTGCCTTCCAGAGTAATGCTTCCTGTCTCAAGGACATACGCTCTGTCAGCGATAGAAAGGGCTTTCTTTGCGTTCTGCTCAACGAGGAGAACGGTTGTGCCGCTTTCACTTACTTCTTTGATAATATCAAAGATCTCATTTACAAAGATCGGGGAAAGCCCCATAGACGGCTCATCCATCAGGATGATGCTCGGTTTACTCATCAGAGCACGTCCCATTGCAAGCATCTGCTGCTCACCACCAGAAAGTGTACCGGCACGCTGTCCTGTACGTTCTTTCAGACGCGGGAATCTCTTGTAAACCATCTCGAGGCTCTGTGCGATCTCGTTTTTGTCTTTTCTTGTGTAAGCACCCATCAGAAGATTTTCGTATACAGACATGTCTGCAAATACACGTCTTCCTTCCGGTACATGTGCCATACCCATCTCGACGATCTTGTGTGCAGGTGTCTTTGTGAGGTCTTTGCCGCCAAACATGATACTTCCTGCTTTTGCCGGGATGATTCCGGTCAGTGTCTGCAGTGTGGTCGTCTTACCGGCACCGTTCGCGCCGATCAGTGCGATAACTTCTCCCTGGTCTACATGAAAGGAAATTCCCTTCAATGCCTGGATAACACCATAATAAACCTGGAGATCTTTTACTTCCAACATTGACATTTGATTTTCCTCCTTATTCTCCCAGATATGCAGTGACTACTGCCGGATCTTTCAGAACCTTCAGAGTCTCGCCCTGTGCAAGCACCTGTCCGAAGTTCAGTACGGTTACTTCTTCACAGATACCGCCGACCAGTTTCATATCATGCTCGATCAGAAGAGTGGTCATATCAAAATGTTTCTGTACGAAACGGATGGTATCCATCAGTTCCTGTGTTTCATTCGGGTTCATACCTGCAGCCGGCTCATCCAGAAGAAGAAGCTTCGGATCGGTTGCCAGTGCTCTGGCGATCTCGAGTTTACGCTGTTTACCATATGGAAGGTTTCCTGCAAGGGTATCTGCTTCTTTGTCGAGGTCGAATACCTTGAGGATCTCCATTGCTTTTTCATTCATTTCTTTTTCTACTTTGTGATATTTCGGAAGTCTTAAGATTCCGGTCAGGGTAGAATAAGAATGATGATTGTGAAGTCCGACCTTGACGTTGTCAAGAACCGGCATATCCTTGAACAGACGGATGTTCTGGAATGTTCGCGCGATACCTGCTTTGTTGATCTCGATCGTGCTCTTACCTGTGATATCCTGTCCGTCCAGTTTGATGATACCCTCGGTCGGTTTGTATACACCTGTGAGAAGGTGAATGATTGTTGTTTGCCGGCACCGTTCGGTCCGATCAGTCCGTAGAGCTGACCTTTTTCGATTGATACATTGAATCCGTCAACTGCGCGAAGACCGCCGAACTGGATAGCCAGATGATTTACTTCCAACATTGCCATGGTTAAGCTGCCTCCTTTTTGTTCTTAGTGCCTTTGATCTTTTCCATTACGCGTGCTCTCCAGTTTCTTGCTGCCGGTGCCAGTTAAAGAGCATCATAACGATCAGAACGATCGCATAGATGAGCATACGATAGTTTGCAAATCCACGGAGAAGTTCCGGAAGTGCATAGAGGATGATCGCTGCGATCATGGAACCTCTCAGGTTTCCGATTCCACCAAGTACGACATATACCAGGATCAGGATAGACATGTTGTAGTCAAATCCGGATACCTTTAACATGGAAAGGTTGTGTGCATAGAGAACACCTGCAACACCTGCGAGGCTGCGGAGATCGTGAATGCAAGAAGTTTGAACTTGGTAACATCGATACCTACGGATTCTGCTGCGATACGGTTATCTCTGGTTGCCATGATAGCACGTCCGCTTCTGGAGTTTACAAGGTTCTGTACGATGAACAGTGTAAGAAGGACCAGAAAGATTCCGATCGGGAAAAAGTAATGTTTGACATCTTTGTAAAGAGCACCTGTTCCGGAGATACCAAGCGCACCTTTGAGGATCTGTTTGCCGCCTGCTTCCAGTTTGAGACTTGCGGCACTTGTTGCTACGTGAAGTCCTTTTTCGTCAAAACCGATATACAGGATGTTGATCAGGTTCTTGATGATCTCACCGAATGCCAGGGTTACGATCGCAAGGTAGTCACCACGAAGTCGAAGTACCGGGATACCGATAATCACACCAAACACGGCTGCTACTGCTGCGCCGATCAGGATCGCCAGGATAAATCTCGGAACCTGCGGGATATCGCTTGCGATATGTGAAAATAATGCACTGGAATACGCGCCGACACACATGAATCCTGCATGACCAAGGCTCAGCTCACCGGAAAAACCTACTACCAGGTTCAGGGAGATCGCTGCGATCACATAAACACACAGCGGAACCAGAAGACCTGTAAGAAGTCTGGACAGATGTCCTGTACCGGAAAGGATCTGTACGATCACAAAAAGTGCGATCACGATCCCATAGTTGATCATATTGTTTTTTACTGTTTTGTTCATTGTTTTCTTCATTCTGACCACCCCTTATACTTCTCCTGGATGTTCTTGCCGAACAGTCCGGTAGGTTTTACAAGAAGCACTACGATCAGGACGCCGAAACAGATAGCATCTGCAACCTGCGAAGAAATATATGCTTTACCAAAGATCTCGATCACGCCAAGGAGGATTCCTCCGACCATGCTCCCGGAATGGATCCGATACCACCGAATACGGCTGCAACGAAAGCTTTGATACCAGGCATTGCTCCTGTATATGGAGTCAGTGTCGGGTAAGTCTGGCAGAGAAGAAGTCCTGCGATCGCTGCAAGTCCGGAACCGATCGCAAATGTCATGGAGATTGTCGCATTGACATTGACACCCATGAGCTGTGCGGCGTCGCGGTCCTCAGATACTGCCTGCATCGCACGTCCCGGTTTTGTCTTCTGAACAAAAAGCATCAGACCGACCATGATCACGATACAGGTAAGGATCGTTACAATGGTTATTCCTTTGATCACAAGCTGTCCGTCAAATAAAGACACGGACGGCACATCGATAACAGTTACGAAACTCTTGGCATCTGCTCCGAAGATCAAAAGTGCCAGGTTCTGAAGCAGATAGCTGACACCGATCGCGGTGATCAGTACTGCAAGGTTGGAAGACGCCTTACGAAGCGGGCTGTATGCGACTTTCTCGATCACCATACCAAGAACGGTACAGAAGATTACAGAAAGTACGATAGCCAGCACCGGAGACATGCCTCCTTTGGTAACAGCGGTAAGGATCACAAATGCACCGACCATGATGACATCACCATGAGCGAAGTTCAGCATTTTTGCAATACCATACACCATTGTGTACCCCAGGGCAATGATCGCATAGATACTGCCCAGGCTGATTCCATCTTTTAAGTATGATAAAAGCTCATAATGCACCTCTTTAAATTATTAACTGATTGGCTTATTAGTGCAAGAAAGGGGGGGACAGTCCTGTGATAACAGGCAACCGTCCCCCGTCCTCTGAATATAGTATCTTATTAGTCCATTTCTACGTAAGCGCCGTCCTGGATCTCGAAAGCTTTTGGCTCTTTGTCACATTCGCCATCTTCTGTCCATTTTGCTTTACCTGTAAGTCCGTCAAGTTCTACACTGAGCATTGCCTCAGACATAGCTGCACTGATGTCTGCATTTTCCATATCCGGTGTGATCTCTGCTGCATCTGCTGCTGCTTTCATAGCATAGAGTACATCGTATGTATCTGCTGCGAACTGGTTCGGAACTTCATCTTTGTTTGCAGTTCATATGCTTTTAACAAATGCCTGAGATTTTTCATCTTCTGCTGTTGCAGAGAATGGTGTCAGAAGCATAACGCCTTCTGCGAGGGATGTATCGAAGTTTTCTACTCCAAGGATACCGTCCATACCGTCTACACCGAATTTCTTAACGTCGTCCATACCAGCGTCATGTGCCTGCTGAAGGATCAGTGCGTTGTCTGCATAGTAGTTAGGAAGGAACAGAAGCTCTGCGCCGCTGTCTTTGATCTTCTTGAGCTGTACAGAGAAGTCTGTGTTGCTGTCTGCTGTGTATGCTTCGTCAGCTACAACTTCAAGACCGTTCTCGTCTGCTGCTGCAACGAATGCATCGTTGATACCGGAGTTGTAGTCTGCGGATGAATCATAGAGAATAGCTACCTTTGTAGCAAGTGCATGCTCTCCGATGTACTGTGCGGATTTGGTTCCCTGTGCCGGGTCTGTGAAACACATACGGAATTCATTGGATCCGGATGTGATGCTGTCTACTGCTGTTGCTGATGGTGTGAACAGGAATGTATCCTCTGCTGCCTCTGCACCTACAGCGATACAGGAACCGGATGTAACGGTACCACAAAGCATCTGCATTCCTTTGTCCAGAAGGTCGTTGTATGCGTTTACAGCCTTCTCCGGGTCAGCCTGGTCATCACCAGCGTCAAGGATCTCTACGTTGTATCCGTTGAATCCGCCGTTAGCATTGATCTCTTCTGCTGCAACCTGTGCTGCATGGTATACACCAAGACCATACTGTGCGTTGTCACCTGTCATCGGTCCGATAACACCGATCTTGAAAGTCTCGTCGTCTGCTGCAAATGCAGATACAGGCATCATTGTTGCTGTCATTGCTACTGCTGCTGTTAAACTAAGTGCTTTCTTCCATGTTTTCATAATAAAGCTCCTCCTTTAATCTTTAGCCCGCGCACTTTCATTCGCTAAAGCTTTAATGTTTTTGATTATAGCATTGGCTATAGCTGATTGCAAGGGAAAATTTTAGATTTATTTAAGAATTTGTTTATTTAACAAGGATATGTGTCCTTGTATTACGGACATTCTATTCAAATCTGACTGTCATATTCTCCGGAATATGATAAAACTCCTTGAATTTTTCGTTCCAGATCTCATCTATCGGTTCCGTATATCCTGTATAATCACTGAATGGCATGACCGGAAGTGTCAGTTCCTCTGCATTCTGTTCGACTGCCTCTTCGATCAGCTCTGCTCTGTAATCACTGTACTTCCCTATTATCATAAAAATTCTCACATAAAATACGGCTGAAATACAAACTGTTACTGCAAGGATCAGTGCCGGATAAAAAACCTGTATTTCTCCTCTGTTTTTCAAAAAATATTGAAGAATTTTTGCTGCCGTCAGCACTTCAAATACATAAGAAATATAAAAGCATCTCGGACCGATCGGATCTGCCGCAATAAGCGGTGCTGCAAAAGCCAGAGATCCGAGATATGTAATACAGATCGAAATTCGTTCTTCTTTTTCTGTAAACATCCAGATACACAGAAGCACATTTATAAAAACAGCATGGAAAGAAGTGCCATAATCCCTCTGTCCACCGCCTGGTTTCCATCAAATGTCCACTCTGGACAAATTCTGTGAAAAATACTGTACACACTGTAGCCCCAGAAAACGACCAGCATCTCTGCTGCTGCAAAACTTTGTTTTCTTTTTTTCAGGATCAGAGCAGTCAGCAAAACTGCAAGTATCACTGTCAGTACCCAGTTATTCAGAACCAGGTTTGTCCATATCCTGACAACAAACCTCTGGAGCAGTACTCCTGCACTCATATCAATGCTTTTATAGGTTTTTCCATTATGCACTGCCGCACTGGAATATGCCGAATTAGAAAACATGACCACCGCCCCCAGAATTGCGGACCACAGATAATTCACTTCTATCAAATAAATCTTTCTGTATCTGACACCAGTGTAAATCATCATCCATACTGCATATGCAACAACAATGATCGTTATATTTTCGCTGAATAGCTGGACACATATTCCCAGTGGGATGACTGCCAAAGTTTGAAACCATGAGTATTTTTCCACTTTATTTCTGTAAAGCTCATCTGTCCATATAAAATAGACCAGAAACAATGGCACCGGAACTTCGTAATTAACAAAAGCAGCCGGCCATCCATAGCTCTGCCCATACAGGGAAGCCGGGACAGCAAGTAACAATAAGATGAGGCTCAGAAGAAGAATCGGGTCTGACTTATCTTTTTCTGAAAAAGTTTTTCTTCGCACACTCATTTCCATCAGCCATACGATCAGCACCATACATACGGATATTACAAGTGTTTTTGCCACTTCTGACCTTGTGATCAGCAATGCCAGAATATTTCCCAGATATCTTCCATTATATCCCGAAAAGCCTCTCTTCATCAGTTCCACTCTCTGAGGAAGTCCCCACTTCCACTCATCAAGGCAGTATGGGACTTTATATCCCAAATATACAAACAACATAAAAAATGCAGCATAAATAAAATATCTTACCCTGTTATCTTTGATCTTCATCTTCTCTCTCCCTGAAACTGCCGCAAAAAAAAGACCGCAGTTATAAACTCTGCGGTCTTTTCAGCATATTAACTTATGCTACTGCTTTCTTAGCGATTTCAGCAAGTGCTGCGAATCCCTCTGCATCGTTTACAGCGAGCTCTGCAAGCATTTTTCTGTTGATGTCAACGTTTGCTACTTTGAGTCCGTGCATCATTTTGCTGTAAGAAAGTCCGTTCATTCTTGCTGCTGCGTTGATACGAGCGATCCAGAGCTGTCTGAACTGACGTTTTTTCTGTTTACGTCCTGCATAGGAGCTTGCAAGTGCTCTCATAACAGACTGTTTTGCTACTCTATACTGTTTGGAACGAGCTCCTCTGTAGCCCTTTGCCAGTTTTAATGTACGGTTATGTCTTTTTTTTGCGTTTAATCCGCCTTTAATTCTTGCCATTTCTTATATTTCCTCCTGTTTGTCTTCTGATATCGTCCGCTGCCTGTTAATTATAAATATGGCAGAGCTTTCTTAATATTCTTCAGGTTTGTAGAATCAACAACAGTAGCTTTTCTCAGGTTTCTCTTTCTCTTCTGAGATTTTCTTTGTTAAGATATGGCTCTTATAAGCTTTATTTCTCATGATCTTTCCAGTTCCGGTCTTTTTGAAACGTTTTGCTGCTGCTCTACAAGTTTTAA
>ENA-OQIM01000673-OQIM01000673.1-human-gut-metagenome-genome-assembly--contig:-NODE-673-length-12762-cov-2.903997_pt1 | contig 12762 bp, 21 predicted proteins | sample MGYA00242579_ERZ504744 | MGnify/ENA primary metagenome ERZ504744 (study PRJEB26092, sample SAMD00036441) | human gut metagenome | host: Homo sapiens | study: EMG produced TPA metagenomics assembly of...
GGTATAAAAATAACAGCTACGCAATTCCTAAAATTGGAATTTGCATAAAACGCAAAATGGTTAAAATTTTACGACTTGCATAGCTGACTTGATAATGATACAATAAGTATGGCTGTACAAAAGTATCAAAATCAAGACTTTTGGGAGATCGCACGCTTGGCTGAGCTGTGCGGTCTTTTTTTGTTTATTTTATTGTAACTTTGTATTTAGCTAATCTATAAAAGCTAATATTTCCGTTTTTGTATTGCACAGCTTCAACATAATGAGTTCCAGATTTTATCTGATTACCGGTAACCATAAGAGAAGCTTGAGCACCATAATTTACGTATGTTTCGTCTACTTTTTTACCGTCAATGTAAATTTTTACAGGAGTTTCTTCTGTCAAGTCAGTTATATAGTAATCAACATATCCAAAAGGAGTACCTTTATTAATTAACAAGACTGGGATTTTACCGTTTTCGGATGTTCCAGATGCTAAGTAAATATAAAAATTACCAGTTCCGAAATCTCCTTGATTTTTTAAATATGGACTTCTGTTGGTTGAATTAACGTTGTTTTTTTGACTAACTTTAACTTTACATTTATATTTTTTCTTTCCAATCTTAGCTGTGATAGTCGCGCTCCTGTTTTCTTAGCAACAACTTTTCCCTTCTTAGATACTGTTGCTACAGATTTTTTACTGCTAGACCATTTAGGCTTTTTCTTTGTTCCTTTTACCTTTAATGTTTTAGACTGCCCGACAGTAAGTGTGATTTTTGAGTTGGAAATTTTGATTTTTGACTTTGCATTAACTGATTCTAAATTTCCAAAAACACCAAGTGTGACAGCAAGTAAAAACACAGTTAATAATTTGCAGGCTTTTTTCATAATACCCCTCCTTTACGGTGTATAACAAACAATTGACAAATAAAAAAATTAAAGTCTCTTGAAGCTGACTAGTCTCTCAGCATATCCAGTCAATGACGATAATTGATCGAGAGTATATCCCGGATGTTCAATAATCGTTTCATCTGGTATCAAAAGCTCCGCTGCGAATGTGTGAGCTTCAATTTCAGTTTTGTTTGATTGGAACTGTTTACCATAACTGAAAAAATAATAATCTTCATTGTGCATAATACTATGTGCCAATTCATGAGCGACAACAGTATCTCTTAGCTTATCATCCTCGATTCTATCGTTGATATAAATAAATTTCTTATCCCATATTTTCATGTAGCATCCTTGCAGTTCCCCTAAGTCTCCATACTGGATTGTTACGTCAAGGTAACTAGCAAGTAAATATGGATTTCTCGTACCGTATGTTTCAATCAAATCATTTACTGTATTTTTGATTTGATTTTTCTCATACATAACCCTCCTGTTTATTTTTTTAGCATTGCAAGTGAAATCTCAATCTGTTTTAGCAATAAATCTATCGTATCATCATTGACAGGTTTACCGTCATAACGAACAGGTTTCATTGAGTCACTTCTTAAAAGTTCTTCAAGCTCCTCGTATTTTTGTTTGAGATCGTCAGTGTTATCTTTCTCTTTTTGCTCATCCTCCTTTCCTGTCATCAAGTATTCAACAGACACACCGAAGAAGTCAGCGAGCTTTTGTAATCTCTCAACTTTTGGAGTGCTGTTTTCCATTTTGAAATTGAACCATTAGAAAAACCTAGTTGTTTTTCAAGCTTTCCTTGTGATAATCCTTGTGACTTCCTAAGGCTTTCAATTCGCTCATAAATAGTCATAGAATCTCCTTTCTAAGAAACTACAGAAACTTTTCTGTAAAAAACGCTTGACAAACTAGAAAGTTTTCTATATAGTAAAAGCATAGCACAGAAAACTTTCAGTAAAACAGAAAGCGGTCACAGAAAAAAATCTGTATTTTATGTGGTAATTTAATATTAGAATATTTTCTGCAAAAAGTCAATGGAAATACTGAATATTTTCTAATAAATAAAGAAAGGAGAGCAAGAAATTGTATATTTATGACAAAATTAAAAAGATTTGCAAAGAAAAAGGTCTGTCAGTTACCTATGTTGAGAAAAAAGCAGAACTTGGAAATGGGTTGATTTCTAAATGGAATGACAGTGTACCAAGCGTTGCAAATTTGAAAAAAGTAGCGAGCATCTTAGAGGTCACTGTTGATGAACTAATAGGAGATGAGGAGTAACGGTTGATTATTTCTTATCTTAAAGGAAGAAATAATGAAATATGCAAAAAAGGTTATGAGAAAATCAGAACTCTGTGAGATGGGATTTCCTGAGGAATTTTTAGATTCGGCATACAGAGAATCAAATCAGAGTTTTGCACAAAAGATAAATCCATATAAAAGAACTCTCCAATCATATTCGATACGGAAGAGTTTGATAAATGGAGATTAAGGAAACTAAGAGATGAAAATAAAGCGATCCGAAGAGATTACTTTTAGAAATCTTAAGTTGGAGGTGATCAATTGGAAAAGTTAATTCCTGTTAATTATGAAACAGAACAGCCTACAATATCAGCAAGAGATTTACATAAAGCACTTGAAATTAGCAAAAGATTTTCTGCTTGGTTCGAAGCAAACTCACACGGGTTTGTAGAAAACGAAGATTTTATAGGGGTGTACCTAAAGGTACAGGGCAATCAGTATGGCGGAGAACAGTGTTTACAGGATTATAAAATGTCTGTAGATATGGCAAAACACATTTGCTTAATGTCAAGGAGCGAAAAAGGGAAGAAGATCAGACAATATTTTATTGATCTGGAAAAGGCATGGAATACGCCGGAACAGGTTTTTGCCAGAGCATTAAAGATGGCAGACAGAACAATAGAAAAACTCAAAGCTGATAATACAGTTTTATTAGAAGACAATGAACGTATGAAGCCAAAAGAGATTTTCGCTGATGCAGTAACATCAAGCAGAACATCTATATTAATTGGTGATCTTGCTAAATTGTTGAAACAAAATGGCATTGATACTGGGCAGAATCGACTCTTTGAGTGGATGAGAAACAATGGATACTTGATAAAAGCACAAGGAAGCAACAGAAATATGCCGACACAGAGAAGCATGGAGATGGGATTGTTCCAAGTGAAAGAGAGTACCAGAATTGACGGTAACGGATGCAATGTGGTAGTGAAAACTCCGAAAGTTACTGGCAAAGGTCAAATGTATTTCTTAAATAAGTTCTTAGAAAAGAAACCGGAGGAATAGCATGGAAGTTTTTGAAAGTCCGTTTGGAACAGAACTTAGGGCAGAGAAGCAGGATGGAGAATGGTTCTTTTGCTTGCAAGATATTGGATATGGCATTGGAGTTATAAACTCCGGACAGATCAATAGCAGATTAAATCAGTCTGGCGTTAGAAAAATCAGTGCCAAAGATAGAAAAGGAACAATGCATAAATTATTGTTCGTAAATGAGTTCAATATGATGAAAGCAATCTTGAAAACCAAAGATAAAGATCATGATGATTTTTATTTTTGGATCGTAAGAGAAGTTCTTCCAGTATTAAAAAATGAAGATCAAGTTAAATTGCCAGACAATATTGAACAAAAGATAAAGCTTTTAGCACAGGGAGATGTGTTGTTAAGTGAGAGAGTCGGAAAGATTGAGACAAAGGTTGAAATCTTAGAAGACGAACTGCCACTCTTTGCATATGACATAGAAGAAATTCAGGAACATGCAGTAAGACACATCAAACAACTTCTTGGAGAAAAATATAAAGATAACAGCCTAAGGGCCAAAACATACATAAATCTTTATAAGAAGATCGAGGAAGAATTTAATGTTTACTGCTATAAAGGGTTAGCAAGAAAAAAATTGGCAGATGTTCACGAGTTTATAGATTGTTATAAAGGTGTGGAATATGAAGAAAGATAACGAAGCAGAAATCACATGGGATGAAATTGTGAAAAGGCACGCGGAATATATGAATAGTAAGAATAAATTGGAAAAGATAATGTTCGTAACAATACTTATAAGATTCATAATATTTTGCCGGAAAAAGATAAAAGAGGTGAAACGATGAAATTCAAAATGGCGTGCATAGTAATTGGAACATTATATATGTTTGGTACGGTTGGCAGTTTTGTGGATAGGGAATCGTTAAGCCTTCCTGTTGCATGTTTGCTTGGAGTGGCGGGTGCAATGTTACTGTTTGCCGGAATAAGAAAGGATAAATAAAGGATGAAAAATGATAAAAATTTTGTGAACCTGAAAGGCACATTAGAAAAAGTGGATTATAGCCACCAATCAGGCGGAAAGATGTACTACAAAACGTACATTGATACGAGAAGAAAAAGCGGAACTGTTGACAGAGTTCCAGTTATTGTTTCAGAAGACCGTATGAACAATGCGGTAAGACAGGGAGCATACGTTGAAATTACTGGTGTATTTGCTTCAAGAAACAGACCAGATGAAAATTCAGGAAAAAAACATTTGGATTTATTTGTAAATGCCAATGTTGTTGAAGAGGTAGAAGAGACAGAAGATTTAAACAAACTAGTTGTTGAAGGAACAGTTTGTAAGCCAACAGTAGGAAGGGTAACACCATCAGGAAGAAAAGTTGCAGATATGTTTATCGCAGTAAACAGAAATAAGAGTTCTTATTATTTCCCTTGCATCTTATGGGGAGATACTGCTGAGATTGCAAAAAAAAACTTGAAGTTGGAGAAAAAGTAAAACTTATCGGCAGGATTCAGAGTAGAAAATATACAAAAAAAGATTTCTAAGAATGAATCAATTGAAAAAGAAGCTTACGAAATTTCTAGCAGTTGCTTAGAGGTAGTCAAATGTTGAAACGAAGAGATGTTGAACAAAAAATGATAGACCTTAATTTCAATACAAGACTACTTGGATTTAAGTATTCAGTAGAAACAGTATTGATTTTTGACAAAAAAGGTACAGCTATTCCAATGATGAAAGTTTATAAAGAGATCGCTGAAAAATACAACACAGATGCAAGAAGTGTTGAACGTGCAATGAGATTTTCTTATGACGATGTTATCAAACGATCAACGAACTGTGAGGAAGTGGAAAGATACATAGGCTATGACTCTACAGGAAGCGCAGCAATGCTTTCAAGAATGTATTACCGTTTGAAAGATGATCTTGAAAATAGGCAGAAGGACAAGCAGAAAGAATTGGAAAGTCTGGTAAGAAAGGTTGTAAGAGAAGAGTTAAGAATACAATTAGGAGGTCAAAATGAAGCAGGTAGAATTGAAGGCAATGTCGTTGGAAAACTTCAAGTGTTTTCAGGGCAAAGAAATTAAGTTTGACGGAGATACAAAAGTCTCTGGAAGAAATCAGGAAGGCAAGACCACAATCATGGATGCCTACTTTGACGTACTGACAGGAAAACTTCAGATGGAACGATGCCGGACGGAGTTAGAAGAAAAGAGGACGGCAAAGAAGTAGATAAGGTAGACGTTATCCGACAGATAAGAGTTTCTATCAACGGTAAAGAATACGATCTGAAAAAGATCACAAAGCAGAAGTGGAAAAGACCACGAGGTACGAAAGAGGAAGTCTTCACAGGTAATGAAACAACTTATGAGATTGACGAAGTGCCTAAGAAGAAGAAGGAGTTTGATGAGTTTATCTCAGATAACTTTGATCCTGAGACGTTACTTGTTTGTAGTAATCCAACTGTATTTTTAAATGCCTTGAGGAAGAATACGACAAATGCGAGAAAGATTCTTGAAAAAATGTCAGGTTTCGATCTAAGACAGTTCATCGAAGAAAATCCGCAGTATGAAAATGTATACAAAATGATTGAGAATCATACAGCGGATGAAATCTTGAAGAAGCTTAGAAAAGAGCTAAACATGAACGAAAAGAAGATTGATGAACAGAACACAAAGATTTCGTATGAAAGAAATCGCGAGGTTGATTTTGGAAACAAAACAGAGATCGAAAAGAAATTAAACGAAGCAAGAAGCAAACTTAATAAAGTAGAAGAACAGGAAGAAACACTTGCAAACTCATTTGCAGCATATGAAACAACATCGGATGAATTGACTAAACTAAAACGTCAGAAAGATGAAATCTACAATGAAGCAAACAAAGAACTGACGGAAAAACGTTTTAAATTACGGTTTGATGAAGATAAATTGGAATGTAATCTTCAACATAAACGTGGTCTTTTAGAACAGGATGAATTTAAACTTTCTAACGATAAAAAGAAGATAAAACAATGGGAAGAATATCTGAACAATGCTAGAGAGAACTATAAAAAAACATTCAAAGAAGAATATCAAGATAATCAATCATCAGAAATTGAAAAAGAGGTATTCGATGATGCTACAGTAATCTGCCAACGTGCGGTCAGCGACTTCCAGAAGATAAGATTGATCAGTTAAAAGCAGAATTTGAGGAAAATAAAAAAATAAGACTTCTGAAAGAGAAAGAAAAAGAAGAGGTGTGGAAATCTGGAAAAGCCAAAAAGCTTAAAAGAATTACGGAAGATGGTAATATGTGCAAACAAAAAGTTGATTATTTTAAAGAAGATAAGAAGCTGATTGAAGAAGAAATTTCAAAAAATAAGCAAGCAATTTGTGATTACGAAAAAGAAATTGAGTCAATCAATGCAAAATTAGCTGATCTGCCAGAAGAAGTTGACATGTCTTCAAATACGGAATACGTCAAAGTTTTAAAAAACATTGAAAATCTTGAAAGTAAGATTGGATTGCTGAACAGCGGTAAAGAAAAAAGAAAACAGCTTTCAGAAGAAAAACAAAAATATTTTTCTGAGATTGCGAAACTTGAAGCTGAGTTACATAGTTTGGAAAATGCGAAAAAAGATAAAGAAAAGAGAATCGACAGTCTGGAAGAAGATTTAAAGGCGTTTTCACAGATTGGAGCTGATCTTGAAAGACAGATTGATGAATTATTAGAGTTTTCACTCAGGAAGAATGAGTGTATCGCAGAAAAAATCAATCCATACTTCAAGCATCTTAATTTCCAGTTCTTAGATTATACCATTGAAGGAAATCCAGTGGAAACGTGTAAGATCATGTGTCATGGGATTAATTATATGGACGGGCTGAATCATGGAGACAAGATTCTATGTGAAGCTGATATGGTAAGCGGATTCCAGAAGATGAACGACGTGAGACTGCCAATCTTTATTGACGATGCGGAAAGTCTTGATTCTGACAGGATTCCAGAATTTGAACAGCAATTAATCTTATTGATCAGAAGCGACAATGATTTAGAGGTATCAAAACTATGATGCGATAATTGTCTTCCAAAGCAAAGCAAAGGAAAAGTTAAGATGCGAAGAGAAAAGGAACAGCATGGAATTGTCAGGCACCGAATTGGAATCGTAAAGAGACGACACGATTTGTTGTGCAATGTGAAGGAAAAGCAATGATAAGCTTAGAGAAGCTTTGGAATGGCATGGAAATGAAATGAATCGAAATGGAACGGAAAAGATTCGAGGTGCTGCGAAATGGAATAGTTTAGATGGGATTAGATTTGAACTGAAAGGATGAGGAAAAGCTCAGTGAAGATAAGTACAGCGTTGTGATGGAATAGCTAAGTTCGGAACGTTTGGAACATAAGAGCATAGCACAGAATAAAACACATTAAAGAAGGAGAAGAAACAATGAAAGAAATGAAAGTAAGATTAACATTTATTGAGGAAATTTTAGGAACAGCAAGTAATGATAAGGAATTACATGCAGAGTACATTGCAAGCAAGGCACCTGATGCGATCAGTAAAAAAGAAGAGATTGAAGCAATTGGTGTTGAAGGAGTTATAGAAAAAGGAAAGACTGTATTTCCTAAAGATGAAATGGTAATCCATTTATCTATGATTACCAGATCAAAGGATTTTTCAAGAACGCAGCAAAAGCATTCAACTATGTCAAGAAACTTGCAGCGTACAAAACAAAGATTGACAATCTGATCTTCGTCAATGAACGAAAGATTCTGCTACAGATTCCAGAAGGAAAAGAAATGGGAAACTGCCAGAGACCATTAAGAGCGCAGACACCACAAGGAGAAAGAGTTGCACTTGCAAATAGTGATAGCTGTCCAGAAGGTACAGTTATTGAATTTACAGTAATGTCAATGGTTGACAATCTCATGGACAACGTGGAAATGTGGCTTGATTACGGAAAATTAAACGGAATCGGTCAGTGGCATAACAGTGGAAAAGGTCGCTTTGTGTGGGAGAAGCTTGACAAAAAAGGAAAAGTGATTGGCGGTAACAAGGAAGATTAATTGATGTATTGAAAATTAGAAAGTAACAATTAAATTTTACATAGAAAGGTTGGTAAAAATGGCAACAAAAACAGAAATTCAGGAACAGGGAAAAACTCAGGCAGCGGCAGTTATTAACAATGCGTTCATTGATGGGTTAACAACACAACTTAATGAAAAGTGTAAATATGGAATGTCTTTTCCAAAAGACTACAATTTAGCAAATGCACTGACAGGGGCATATCTGGTATTAAAAGAAACTACAGACAGAAATAATAAGCCAATTTTAGAATCTTGCACACAGGCAAGTGTCGCAAACTCCTTAATGGATATGGCAACTCTTGGTTTATCTGTGCAGAAGAAACAGGGATACTTTATTGCTTATGGTAAGAAATGCTTATTCCAGAGATCATACTTTGGAAACGTAACAATTGCAAGAAGATATGGATTAGAAAAAATCAGTTCAGAAGTCATTTACGAAGGAGATCATTTCGAGTACGCAATTGTAGATGGAGAAAAAGTTCTCAAAGAACATACTCAGGACTTTAACAACATTAACAACGACAAGATTGTTGGTGCTTACGCAGTTCTTACGATGAATGACGGACAAAAAATCTTAGAAGTAATGAACATTAACCAGATTAAGCAGGCTTGGAAACAGGGATATGGATACAAAGAAGGTTCAGGAGTACATGCCAAGTTTACAGATCAGATGGCAAAGAAAACAGTCATGAATCGTGCATTAAAGCAGATTATCAATACTCATGGAGATGCATTCGTTCAGGAAGCTGATGAAAGAACAGAGGAAATTCCAGAAGAGTCAGTAATTGAAGCTGACGTAAGAAAAGATTTAGAGACAGGTTCTAATCAGGAAGAGTTTGTTGTTGAAGGTATTCAGGATACAGAAGAAACTGTAGAAGAAGTCAAAAGTGCAGATGATATTGCAGAAGAAGTAACAGAAGCTGATCTGCCGGATTTCATGGTTCAGGAAGATGAATAAAATATTATTCTTCTGGTAGCAGTAAGTTTGATAATAGGAAGGTGGTGAAAAGCAGTGCATCCTAACCGATTTTTTGATGAGTGCAGTATTCGATCCGGAGTCGATACAGTTGAAGTATTCGATGAAGAATTAAGAGCCAAACTCAAGAATACTCATCCAAAGAATTTCATTAAAACAAGAATAGAATTACCAATTTATGAAATTAAACTGGAATATTTTACAGAAAAAGGAAATTATAAAAATGTATACAGATATGCAGTATTCAATTCAAAAGACGATAATGAGTATTCTGATTTTTGGTTAGATATGTTTGTTCAGGATTACAACAATGAGAATCCAGATCATCCAATGAAAGATTGCAAAATATTGGATATGCAATATATCGGAGACGCTGTGCTGCCGATTGGTTAGGCTTCAACCATCTGTGCTAATTACCTTTAGGATATAAAGGTTTTCACGAAGATATGATTCAACGGATCGTTGGTTAGATTGTATCGAAAAAGTAATGTGATAGTGATGTAAAAAGACACTCACCAAGTATGGCTTTACCTCACGAGAAACGAAATAAATTTTTCGTGAGGAAGTACATTTGGTTAAGAAACCTAAGAATATTGATGAATTATTAGACACATGCCCTGCAAACAAGACAATTTGTGACAACATGATTCGGGCATGGTCAATTATAAACAGAACTGATTATAAAAAGATTTTATGCTCAATTTCTGGCGGAGCTGACAGTGATGTGATGCTAGACATTATCTGGAAATGTGACATACATAACAAGGTTGATTACGTGTGGTTTGATACCGGTTTAGAATATCAAGCAACTAAAGATCATCTAAAATATCTTGAAAGTAAATATGGTATTGAAATTATCCGACAAAAAGCAATCAAAGCAATTCCGTTATCGTGCAAGATATATGGACAACCATTTATGTCTAAGTATGTAAGCGAAATGATGTATAGATTGCAAAGTCACGGATTTCAGTGGGAAGATGAATCATTTGATGCTTTATACAAGAAGTATCCAAAATGTAAATCCGCTCTTATGTGGTGGTGCAACTCACGCGGGACATTAAATAACGGTAAAAGATTGAGTAGTTTCAATATTAATTACAACAGATTTTTAAAAGAATTTATAATCCAAAATCCACCGAAATTTAAGATTTCTGGGAAGTGCTGCAACTATGCTAAGAAAGACGTGTCTCATAAAGCAATAAAAGATAACGGATACAATCTAAGTATTATAGGTGTTCGAAAAGCCGAAGGCGGAATAAGAGCGTCAAGATATAAAAGTTGTTTTGATGAAAAAGTCGGGCAGTGTGATCAATACAGACCAATTTTCTGGTATTTAGATAGCGACAAATCAGAATATTGTGCATATTTTAATATTACACATTCAGATTGCTATGAACGATACGGATTAAAGAGGACAGGCTGTTGTGGGTGTCCGTTTGGTAGAAATTATCAGAATGAGCTTAATGTAATCAATCAATTTGAACCAAAAAATGTATAGCGGTATTTGTAATATCTTTAAAGATTCATACGAATATACAAAGCAATACAAAGAATTTATAAAGGAGAATAACAAACATGGTAATTAATGGTAAAAAATTTGAAGAGGTAAATATTACAAAAGATGGAGAGCTGATCGTATCTATCGCAGATGGAGAACATGGAATCGTGCATAAAGATGATTACACAGTACAGCTTGTTGTAGAAGAAATTGGCATGACGTTTTCAGAAGCATTTAAAGCAATGAAAGCAGGAGCAAAAGTCAAACTTCCATCTTGGGGCGGATATTGGTTCTGGGATGCAGAAAAGCAATCAATTATGATGCAGTGCAGACCAAAAGATACTGACAAAGGACAGGGAGATTTACTTGATATTAGAGAGACGCAGAGGGTTGAATATACACTTTCTAACATTTTGTCTGATGAATGGCTAATCGCAGATGAAACGAATTGTCCAGTTTTAGGCGGAGAAGCTACATTTGGATTCGGAGATGCGATTAAGTACGTGAAACGTGGACTTAAAGTCAAAAGAAAAGGATGGAACGGAAAGAATCAGTATATCCAGTTAGCAACAGGAATTTCATATAAGACAGCAGACAAAACAATTGTTAATTGCGATCATGAAGCCATTGGAAATAAAGCAGTGGCATTTGTAGGAACGTCTGGTGTACAAATGGGGTGGTTAGCATCACAGCTGATATGTTAGCAGAAGATTGGATGTTTGTAGATTAGGAGTTGATATATGAGTAAATATGTAAAGAAACCTGTTGTGGTAGAAGCTGTTAAATATAATGGAAATAACATCGAAGAAGTAAAAGAATTTATGAAAGAACAACTTGATAAATTGCATTTTGAAAGCATGGATGCAAGTAATTTAGAAGAAGGAAAACTTTCAATGGTTGACTTTCTTGCGATTCAAACTCTTGAAGGTGTTATGACTGTATCAGACGGAGACTACATAATTAAGGGTGTTAATGGTGAGTTCTATCCATGTAAACCTGATATTTTCAAAAAAACATATGAACCATATAACGAATAAAGGAGAAGAAAATGGAAAGCAGAGAATTTTTAGCGGTATGCAAAGCCAAGATTGCAGATTATGTGAATGATCATATTGATAAGACAGATCAGAAACATCTTACGATCAACGATGTATACGTTGTCGGGTATGCTAAGACATTACAGAATCATAAAGCGTTACTGAGTACAACGTTATTAGACGGTATGTACTATGAAATGACATTCAACGGAGACAAGAGAGAGTTGTACATGGACGCTTACAAAAAGTGGGAAAACATCAAATTTGATATGTAGAGGTGGAAAATGGTTGGTACTCTTGAAGAAATGAAAGACGATTTAGCAACAGTAACAGATTACACAAAAAACGGAGAGTGTTCGCAGTGCGGTAAGTGCTGCGCCAACCTTCTTCCGTTATCACTTGGAGAAGTTAACAGGATCAAAAGATATGTGAAAGAACACAATATCAAAGAAAATGTGCATAAACCACCAATCGTAGGTAAATTTGTGGATATGACATGTCCATTTAGAGATGATGTCAGAAAGATTTGTACAATTTACGAAGTTAGACCGATGATCTGTAAAGATTTTAGATGCGACAAGGCAGCAAAGGATATTCAGGCTTCTAAGAGATTGTATTATGCAAGAAGAAATCCAGTGGACTTAAGAAAGGAAATATTCAGAAATGTCAATGTGGCTAAAAGTAATTAACACAGGAAGTCAGTATGGCAATTGTTATGCATTAATGAGTGGAGATGGAGAAATCTTATTGCTTGACTGCGGATGTAAATTTAAAGACATTCTAAGGGGAATTAATTATAGGATAGCAGATGTGGCAGGGTGTTTATTGACGCATATCCACGGAGATCATGCAAAATCATATAAAAATCTTACTAAGAATGGAATAGAAATATATAGCAATAATGAGACAGTAGAACATTTTGGAGCGCAGAAGCTTTATGATATTGTGGACGCTGCGAGAAAAGGTGCGAAAATAGAAGTTGCATTACATCTTGATCACTGCCGTAATAAAAGAACTTGGAAAGCTTTGTGCA
>ENA-OQIM01000674-OQIM01000674.1-human-gut-metagenome-genome-assembly--contig:-NODE-674-length-12749-cov-1.356045_pt1 | contig 12749 bp, 15 predicted proteins | sample MGYA00242579_ERZ504744 | MGnify/ENA primary metagenome ERZ504744 (study PRJEB26092, sample SAMD00036441) | human gut metagenome | host: Homo sapiens | study: EMG produced TPA metagenomics assembly of...
ATATTTCTTTATGATCTATAAAGAGATAACCATAGTTATAGTTTTCTAATTCAAGTTGAATGAAAATGAATAATTTCATAATTCATTTGTAAGAGAAGCTGTTTTATTTCTTCTTCATTTTTATTGGTAGATAGGATATGTATTTGATCATCTTTAGATGAAAAGGATTATTTTTATAAAAAGGTTTAATTTGTATTTTTAATGTATTCATAAGTCACCTCAAAAATATTATAAGATATTTTTCAAAAAACTGAAAGATTTTTGAAAAAAGAAAAAAAGGAAGTATAGTGTAAATGAGGTGGAAAAATGCGTAGATTTGAAAGAGAAGTAGTAGATCATAAATTAATAGAAGCAATGTTGAAGGAAATGAATATTGTAAATATTGGGGTAAATGATGAAGATGGTTTTCCTTATGTAGTTCCTTTAAGCTTTGGCTTTGAAATGACAGGTACACATTTAAATATTTATACTCATTTTATGAAAGAGGGAAAATTAGTCAGTCTTTTAAAGAAAGATCCTAGAGTATGTACTGAGTTTAGTATTTTTAATGATTTTCCTGATAAGAAATATAAAGGGCATTATCATGATTACCGTAGTGTCATCGCTAAAGGAAAGATGAAGATGTTAGATTATAAAGATGATCCTGAAACTTGGGAAAAGGGATACAATTTGCTTTATACATGTAATCATCGTGAGATTAAACCATTAAGTGAAAGAAAGGTTGTACCTGCTATTTATATTGGTGTTATTGAATGTTATTTAAAGGATGTTACGGCTAAGTCTGAGTTCCCTTTAAGGACAGTTGAAGATGTTCCTTTTTTAAATGTTTATGAACAAGAGGATGATGAAATTCCTTTCGATATATCGGATATTATTGCAGATAGAAAGGCTAGAATGAATAAGTAAAGTAGGAGATATAAAAATCTCCTGCTATTTTTTAATTTGTTTTTGTACTGATTTGGTGAAATATCAGTATATTTTTTAAAAACTTTACTGAAATGACTTTGATCTGCAAAAGATAGAGTTGTAGAGATTTCTAATAATGACACATTTGTACATTGTATTAAAAATTTAGCTTCTTCAACTTTTCTTTTATTAATATAATCTCTTAAAGATATACCAACGATTTTTTTGAATTGATTAGATATATACGCAGGGTTCATTTGTAATTCATTGGAAATATCGAGAAGAGACAAATTTTTATGCAAATTTTGATTGATATATTCAATGCAGTTTCTGATCCAAAAGGGATAATTTGCCTTTTTATTTTTTTTAACCAAAGCACAAAAATCAATAATACTATGCATAAATACTTCGTTTAATCTTTGTGATGAAGTGGCGGAATCTACTTTTCTTATATAGATATCACTTGTCCCATATGCATCTTCTAATGGAACATTTGCAGATATTACTTGTCTTGTCATGAGTGTAATTGTTGCTACAACTTTATATTTCATTGATTGAAGTTGATCGTGTGACAACGCTTCAGATTCACTATGTATAAAATTAATACCAAAACTTCTAGCGGACATACTTTCGCCCTCTTCAATATACTTTAAAAATTTTCGCTCTTCTAAATAAGTATAAATTTTATTTGTATAATCTCGTTTAGTGATAATGTTATTTTCTTTCTTCTTCTTCTGCTTCGCTTTTTTATTATCGTGTAATATACATCGCATATCTTCGATACTTAAATAGTCATTAAATAAAAACTGATAGATGAGTTGAATATAAGTGAATTTTTGATTATCAAAGCTAATGCATTTTTTCAATATATCATTAATAGACGGTTTCTTTATTAAATGATTAAAAAAAACGATTTCTTTTGGAGATTGATAACGATGAAGGGAATCGCATAACATCGGTCCAAAACAAATAGTATATTCTTCGTAATGATGAAAAATGTAATATCTGATTTGGAAGAAGTATACCTACTTTTCCCCATCTAGTCATAGATGAATTAATAAGATATTTAAAACAATCTTTGGTAAGTGAAAAAAGAATTGAGGATAGTGATCAATAATCTTATTTTTATTAAGAATAAACATGGGGATTTTTGTGATTTCATAAAAGTAATCAATATTATTAATGAGTGTTTGTAAAGTGGCCATTTGTAATTTCTCCATTTTTTTTTGATATTTAGTATAATTTATACCAAAATAATATAATATATACAAATAACTATCAATATTACTTTTATAATAATTTTTGTAATCAAAACAGAGGAGGAAAAGAGAATGATTTGTTAAAGTAAAGAAAAGAATTACAAAAAATAGTTAATCCTATGGCACAAAAGTTAAGCGATAATCAATCTTTAAAAGCTGTGTCAGCTGGATTTGTTAAATTAATGCCTATTACATTAGGATTGGTAGTATTTTCTATTATCGGTAATTTACCGATTACAGGGTTTACAGATTGGCTAACAGATGTTGGGTTAATGGACTCTATTAATGCAGCACTTACTGCAAGTACAAGTATTATTTCAATTTATGTAGTGTTTGCTATTGCTTATAATTTTGCTAATAATAGAAATCAAAGTGGTATTACAGCTGGTTTTATTTCATTAGCAGGATTTGTTTTATTGATTCCACAAACTGTTCAAGCAGGTAAGGAAACAGTTTCAGCATTGCCTATAAGTTATATGGGGTCATCAGGAATTGTTTTAGCTTTAATTATTTCAATATGTGTTGGACATTTATATTGTTATTTATGTGAAAAAAATGTCACTTTTAAAATGCCAAGTTCAGTACCACCAATGGTAAGTGAATCGTTAGAACCAATTTTTGTGGCAATGATTATTTTTGGTTTATTATTTATTGTTCGTGTTGGATTCTCATTTACTGAATTTAAAAATGCTGCGGATTTTGTTTCAAAGATTGTCTCAAAACCATTATTAGCTATTGGTACTTCTATTCCAGCTTTAATATTTGTATTATTTGTTAGTAATGTTTTCTGGTGGTTTGGTATTCATCCACAAACAATTCAAGGACCTGTTAGTAGTGTACTTTACATGATGATGTTAGATAACATTGATAAGTTTGGAAATGGAAAAGAAATGTTATATGTTTTACCTTTATTAGTATATCTAATTGCTGGAATTGGCGGAAATGGGAATACTTTAGGGTTATTGATTTCTATGATTAGTGCTAATCTAACGATATAACAAATGTTCAAATTAGCGTTAGTACCTCATATTTTTAATATAAATGAACCATTGATTTTTGGTATGCCTATTATATTAAATCCATTTTTCTTTATTCCTATGACAGTAAATTGTGTTATTTCAGGGATTATAGCTTGGATCTATTTAAGTGTTGTTCCATTTACATATAATCCAATGATGGAATTATTGCCTTGGACTACTCCAGTTTTTGTTAAGTATTTCTTGTCAGGAGGAATTGCATTATTAGTTTTAGTTTTAATCTTAGTGGCAGTAAATACTATTATTTATTATCCATTCTTTAAAATGGCAGATAACGAAGCTTTAAAAGAAGAAATGGCAGGAGAATAATATTATGAGTTTTTCAAATGAATTTTTATGGGGAGTAGCTACAAGTGCCTTTCAATATGAAGGAGCTTATTTAGAAGATGGTAAAGGCTGGACTGTTGCGGATGAAAGATGTAAGAAAAAAATAAAATAACAGGCCGATAGTTCAGTTGCTAGTGATGGATATCATCATTTAGAAGAAGATGTTTCCTTAATGAAGGAATTAGGAATAAATCATATCGTTTTCAATAAGTTGGGCTAGATATATCCTGATGGCGATGGAAAATTAAATGAAAAAGGAATAGAATATTATCAAAAATTATTAGTTTTGTTAAATGATAATCATATTGAGCCTATTGTTACTTTATTGCATTTTGATATTCCATGGAAACTAATTGAAAAGTATGAAGGTTTTGTTTCTAGAAAATGCATTGATGCATTTGAAAGATATTGTCGAACATGTTTCAAACTATTTGGAAATCGTGTCAAATATTGGTTAACAATTAATGAACAAAATGTTATGGCAATGATGCATGACATGTTAGGTCTAAATAAAGAAGATCCAAAATTAAGTGAAAAATTAGTGCAATGCAATTACAATATGTATTTAGCTAGTGCAAAAGCTATAATTGCCTGTCATGAAATGTGTCCTCAGGCACTTATCGGTCCTTGTGTTTCTTATCCAACATTATATGCAGAAACTTGTCATCCAGATGATGTAGCTTTAGCTTATGATATGCAAGATATGATGGCTTTTGCTCCGATGGAGACATATGTTTATGGGATTATTAGTCCATTGGTAATGAATAAATGGCGTAAAGAAAATACAGTACCACAAATGTTTAAAGAAGATGAACAAATCTTAAAATCAGGAACTGCTGATTATTTAGGGGTTAATTGGTATTGTACGCAAACTGTTGGAATATCAAATAGTAAAAGTGGATTCAATATTGGAGTAGAACTTGATATTAAAAAGAATCCGTATTTGGAGTATGGACATTGGGATTGGAGTTATGATCCTAAAGCATTAAAAATGGCTTTAAAAGAATGTTATGCACGATTTAAAAAACCTATTATGATTTGTGAAAACGGCTGGAGTGAATTAGAAACTGTTGAAGATGGAAAAGTTCATGATCAAAAACGAATTGACTACTTACATGATCATATAAAACAAATGCAAAATGCTATTGATGAAGGTGTTGATTTAATAGGTTATCAACATTGGAGTTTTATAGATATTTTATCTTCATCTCAAGGTTTTGATAAACGATACGGTTTAGTTTTTGTAGATAGAGATAACTTTAATATAAAAAAATTGTCAAAGAATAAAAAAAGACAGTTTTTTATTACTATCAGTCAGTCATAAAAAATAATGGATTAGGTGAAATTAATGAAGAAAGATAAATTGTTAGAATTGTTTAATTCATTGACATTAGAAGAAAAAATAGGACAACTAGTGCAGTTAAATCCAGATTTCTTAAATGAAAGTGATACAGTTCATACTGGACCAATATCTTCAATAGGAATCAAAGAAGAAATGATTCCTTATACAGGATCTATTTTAAATTCAGTAAATGCTAAACAAATAAAAACAATACAAAAAGAATATATTGAAAAAAGTAGACATAAAATTCCGCTATTATTTATGGCGGATATAATTAATGGGTATAAAACAGTTTTTCCTATCCCTTTAGCATTAGGATGTTCATATGACTTTAAATTAGTAAAGGAAACAGCTCAAATTTCTGCAAAAGAAGCAGCAGTAAGTGGAATACATGTTACTTTTTCTCCAATGGTAGACATGGTGCATGATGCTAGATGGGGAAGGGTCATGGAATCGTATAGTGAAGATGTATACTTAAATAATCAGTACGCTGAAGCAATGGTTACAGGATATCAAGGGACAAATGACCCACATAATAATATTGCTTCTTGTGTGAAACATTTTGCTGGATATGGTGGAGCACAATCAGGAAGAGATTATAATACAGTAGAATTAAGCAAACGTACTTTGTTAGAAGAATATTTACCAGCTTATCACTCTGCAATCAAAGCGGGATGTAAAATGGTTATGACATCTTTTAATACTATAGATAGAATACCAGTCACTGCTAATAAGTGGTTGTTAAGGAATATACTAAGAAATGAATGGAATTTTAAAGGTGTAACCATTTCAGACCATTCTGCAATTAAAGAATTAATAAATCATGGTATTGCTAGAGATGAAAAGAGGCAGCTCAAAAGGCACTCGAAGCAGGGTGCGATATAGATATGATGACAGCATGTTATGCTAATAATCTATCTCGACTAGTTAAAGAGAAAAAATTAGATATAAGTTATATTAATGATGCAGCTTTTAGAGTATTAGAATTAAAAAATGATTTAGGGCTATTTGAAAATCCTTATCGAGGGGCTGATGAAGATGATGAAAAAAAATATATATTAGCTCCTGAATTTAGAAGCAAGGCGAGAGAAGCAGTTGAAAAGTCGTGTGTTTTACTAGAAAATAATGGTATTTTGCCGTTGAATAGTAATAAAAAAATAGCGTTAATTGGGCCTTATGGTAATAGTAAAGAGCTTTGTGGGATGTGGTCTTTTACTGTAGATAAGGATAACGTTATTACAGTAAAAGAAGGGATTGAAAAATACAGTAATAATGTTCAGTATTGTACTGGATCACAAATTTTAGATGATTATCAAGTAGTTAAAGAATTAAATTCTTTATTTGGGCAAGAATTTAAAAATCAAGAATTAGTAGATGAAAGTTTAGAATTAAAATGTGCTAAAGAATATGCAAAAGATGCAGATGTTGTAATTATGGCTTTAGGAGAACATTCTTATCAAAGTGGTGAAGCAGCATCAAGAACAGACTTATCAATTCCAAAACCACAAATGAATCTATTTAAAGAAATAGTTAAATTGAAAAAGCCAATAGTAAGCCTTATTTTTAGTGGAAGACCTCTTATATTAAATGAAATAAAAAAATATAGTGATGCTGTACTTCAATGCTGGTTTCCAGGAATTGAAGGTGGTAATGGTATAGCAAATATATTATATGGAAAGGTAAATCCGTCTGCCCGTTTGTCTATTTCTTTCCCATATCATGTAGGGCAATGTCCTATTTCATATAACTTTTTAAATACAGGAAGACCTAACACTAAAGAAAATATTGGAAATAGATTTGTATCTAAATATATTGATGCCCCAAATCTACCATTGTATGGTTTTGGATATGGGTTATCTTATAGTCAATTTGAATATTCGAAGTTTCTTTAAGTTCAAAAAAAGATGTCTATGGACACGGTTATTGAAGCATCTGTAATAGTAGAAAATAAATTAGAATATGAAGGTGTTGAAACTGTGCAAATGTATATTAATGATGTTGTTAGCTCTGTTTCTAGACCAGTTAAAAGAATTAAAAGGAATAAAAGAAAATAACTTTAAAACCATACGAAAAGAAAAAAAGTTGATTTTATTATTACAAATGAAATGTTAAAATTTTATCGAATTGTGACATGAAATATGATAGTGAAGCAGGAAAATTTATTGTTTATATTGGACATGATAGTTTAACAAATAATGAGGAATGCTTCGAATTAATAAAATAAACAAAGATAAAGAAGTAAGCAAACAATTTTACAGGGATGCTTACTTCTTTTATATTTAAAAAGGTATTTTTTAGACAAATTAAATGATATGTCTAAATTTATGTGAAAAAATCAACAAATATTTAATAAACAATTACTTAATAGAGGGGTTTCATGTATAATAAATTGGACGTAATTGTTTTAATTAAAGAACAATTAAGGGAGGAAGGAAAAATTAAATGAGTATGAAAAAATACGAGGAGTGGGATGCAAATCACAAGCATGACAATCCTCCAAGAGAGAAAATTGTTAAGTTAGGTAGAAAAATTACCGATGTAGCAGGTCATATTTTTGGTGGCGTAAAAGTAGAAGATCCAGAATATTGGGGACTTGCTGAAATTATAAGTGATGAAATGGCTGACATTGCTTTACAAATGAAAAAACGTACACCTTATACTTTTAAAGAAATGTGTAAGTTATGTAAGATTGAAAAAAATCAAGAAGAAGCATTTCAAAAATTATTAGATGAAATGAGTTATATTGGTTTACTTGAATATGATTATGGTTATCACTATGATCATAATGGTCGCACTGCACCACAAAGTGAAAGAAGATATATTTTACCAATGTTTGTACCTGGAAGTGCAGAGTTATTTAATATGGAAGAGTTACCAGATAGATCAAATCCACGTGTAACAAATCATCCAGATGTAGCTGCTTTCTTTGAACGTATGACTTATATTCCACTTGCTGGAATTACACAAATGGTACCACCAGGTGGTGGAGGAATTGGAATGCATGTTATTCCTGTTGAAAAAGCGATTTCTATGGAAAATGAAGCCATTGATATTGAAAAATTATCTTATTGGTTAGATAAATATGAAGGTAAAATTGGTGTAGGAAGATGTTCATGCCGTGCTTCAAGAAAAGCAATTGGTGATGGATGTGCTGATGATGATTTCGGTTGGTGTATCGGTGTTGGTGATTTTGCGGATTATTGTCGTGAAACTGGTAAAGGACATGATATTACTAAAGAAGAAGCTTTAGCTATTTTAAAACGTGCAGAAGATAATGGTTTTGTACACCAAATAAACAAATATTGATGGCGAAAATAAAATTTTTGGTATTTTGTAACTGTAATGTTGAAATTTGTAATGCTTTAAGAACATCACAATTATTTAATACACCAAATATGTCGCGTTCTGCTTATGTAGCTCATGTAGAAAAAGACAAATGTGTGGCTTGTGGAAGATGTGTGGAATATTGCCCAGCAGGTGCTGTACGTTTAGGACAAAAATTATGTAAAAAAGATGGTTCTGAAATTAAGTATCCAAAACAAGAATTACCAGATGCTACAAAATGGGGACCAGAAAAATACGATTTTAATTATCGTGATAATAATAGAATTAATACTCATGAAACAGGAACAGCTCCTTGTAAAAGTGCTTGTCCTGCTCATATTGCAGTACAAGGTTATATTAAAATGGCATCTCAAGGAAGATATCAAGATGCTTTAGCGCTCATTAAAAAACAAAATCCATTCCCAGCCGTCTGTGGAGCGATTTGTAATAGAAGATGTGAAGATGCTTGTACACGTGGTAAAGTCGATGAAGCTTTATCAATCGATGCAATTAAAAGATTTATTGCGGAACAAGATTTAAATACTGAAACAAGACATATTCCAAAAGTTGTGATTCCTGCAAGTATTCATATGGATCATTTTGATGAAAAAATTGCGATTATTGGAGCAGGACCTGCTGGTTTAACAGCTGCTTTCTATTTAGCTGAGACAGGTTATCGACCTACAGTATTTGAAAAAAGCGAACATCCAGGAGGCATGTTACGTTATGGGATTCCATCTTATAAACTAGAAAAAGATTTATTAGATGCTGAAATCGATGTCGCAAAAGCGATGGGTGTTGAAATTAAAACAGGAATTGAAGTTGGAAAAGATGTAACAATTCAACAATTAAGAGAACAAGGTTATAAAGCTTTCTATATTGCTATTGGATGCGCTGCTGGTCGTTTACCAGGACTTGAAAATGAAAACGCAGAAGGTGTTATGACAGCTATTGATTATTTACATGATGCAAACTGTGGTAATGCGCCATTTGCTGGAAAGTTGTTGTCGTCGGTGGTGGAAATGTAGCCATTGATGCTTCTCGTGTATCTGCAAGAAATGCAGCAAGTTCAGTATTCCAATTTAGCTTAGAACAAGAACCCGATATGCCAGCTTCAGTTGAAGAAATCAAAGAAGCAAGAGAAGATGGTGTTACAATCAATTGTGGTTGGGGACCAAAAGAAATTCTTGTAGAAAATGGTAAAGTAACAGGTATTGTTTTCAAAAAATGTTTATCTGTAATTAATGATGGTAAATTTGCTCCTGTTTATGATGAAAATGAAACTATGACAGTTGAATGTGACCGTTTAATCTTTGCGATTGGACAACAAAGTGTATGGAAAGATTTATTAAAAGGTGAAGATGTTAAATTCAATGGACCAGCTATTGAATTAAATCAAGTGACTTTCCAATCAAGTAAAGAAGATATCTTTGCTGGAGGAGATGTTTATACTGGACCTAAATTCGCAATTGATGCCATTGCCCAAGGTAAGATTGCTGCTGAATCATTACATCGTTATGTTCATAATGGACATATGGAAACAGGACGTAATCGTTGGCAATTTAAACAACTTGATACAGATGATATTTTAGTAGAAAGCTATGATCGTGGACCTAAACAAGTTGAAGGTATTAACCCAGAAGTTAAAGATCGATTCAAAGATAATACACAAATTCTTACAGAAGAACAAATTAGAAAAGAAACAGCAAGATGTTTAGGATGCGGAGCAACAATCGTTGATGCGAATAAATGTATTGGTTGTGGGGTATGTACAACTAAATGTGAATTTGATGCTATCAAACTTCATCGTGATCATCCAGAATGTTCTAATATGGTTGTGGCAGAAGATAAGTTTAAAGCAATTATCCCTTATCAATTAAAACGTGTAAAAAATATTATTTTAAAGAAAAAGGTAGAACATTAAGATGCATGAATTAGGTGTTACATTTTTATGTTGTTAAAAGATGTAAAAAAGTTGCGCAAGAAAAATAAAGTTGATAAAATTGATTATGTGAAGTTAGAAATTGGTGAAGTTTCTGGTGTTGTTCATGATCAATTGATTGATTGTTGGAATTGGGCAAGAAAAAAAGAAGCAGTGACAGAACATGCAAAAATGTATATAGAAACATTAGAAGCAATTACTTATTGTGAAGATTGTCATGGACAATATCGTACGATTGATTATGGTAAAACATGTCCCTATTGCCATAGTGAAAATACCTATTTATTAAGAGGTAATGAGTTTAATATTAAGGAGATTGGTATTTATGAAGATTCTTGAACTTAAACAAAATATATTTAAAGAAAACGAAGTAACTGCAGATAAAATTCGTGAAGAATTTAAAAAACAAAAAAAATTAATGATTAATGTGATGTCTTCTCCCGGTTCGGGGAAGACAACCACATTACTTCGTACGATTGAAAGATTACAAGATACCACTCGTATAGGTGTTATGGAATGTGACATTGATGCTAGTGTTGATGCTGTTACGATAGAAAATGGTGGAGCAAAAGCCATTCAATTACATACAGGTGGTATGTGTCATATGGATGCAGCGATGACTCAACAAGGACTTAATGAAATGGGAATGGATGATGTAGATCTTATTTTCATTGAAAATGTTGGAAATCTTGTTTGTCCTGCAGAATTTGATACTGGAGCAAGTATTAATATTACGATTTATTCAGTTCCTGAAGGGGATGATAAACCAGCTAAGTATCCATTGGTTTATACTGTCAGTGATGTTGTTTTAATTAATAAGATCGATACATTACCTGTCTTTGATTTTAATAAAGAATTAGTGGAACAAAGAATCCATGAATTAAATCCAAATGCTCAAATCTTCTATATTTCTTCTAAAAAAGATGAAGGCTTTGAACCTTGGATCAATTATCTAAAAGAAAAAATGGAGGAAGTAAACCATGGCTAAAGTAAGAGTAATCGAAGTTCATGAAAATGTTTTTAATACGAATAATCAAGAAGCAGATGCTCTTCGCAAAAGACTAAAGGACAAAAAAAGTGACAATGATCAATGTAATGTCTTCTCCTGGTTCTGGAAAAACAACACTTCTTTCTCATGCAATCAATGAAATTAAAGATGATTATAAAGTAGGAGTGATGGATGTTGATATTGAAACATCACTTGATGCACAAAAGGTAGCAGATTTTACAGGAGTTCCTTCTATTCAAATTCATAATGGGGGATTATGCCATATTGATGCAGAAATGACAACAAGAGCAGTTGATGAATTTGGTGTTGATGATTTTGATTTTCTCTTTTTAGAGAATATTGGAAATCTTGTTTGTCCTGCAGAATTTGATACTGGGGCACATAAGAATATGATGATTTTATCAGTTCCTGAAGGAGATGATAAACCATTAAAGTATCCTTTAATGTTTAGTGTATGTGATTTGGTTATTATTTCTAAGATTGATACGCTTGATTATTTTGATTTTGATATTGATCAAGCAAAAGTTAATATTTTTAAATTTAAATCCAAATGTAAAAATTATCTGTTTAAGTGCAAAAACAGGTGAAGGCATGAATGAATTCATTCAATGGATCAAAGAAAATAAAAATAATTAAAAAGGCATAGTTAGGCTATGCTTTTTCATTTAGGTCTTTATTTAAAATTTCTAGAAAAGTTTCTTCTGCTTTAGAAAACAAACGATACTTTTTCCAAATAAGATTACTTTTAATCATAAGTGGTGGATTGAGTGGTTTAAAACATAAAGAACTTTCAGTTGTTTCATGATAAAGATGTTCAAAAGTTAAAACATAACCAACATCCTCTTCACACATCAATTGGGCATTATAAAAAAGATTATAAGTAGCGACCACATTAAGTGCTCTTTGATTACCTCCTAACCATCCTGCAATATTATTTTTAACCATCTCTTGATTAGATATAATAATTGGCTGATTCATTAGATCCTTAGGTGTAATGAAATCTTTATTCGCAAGATTAGAATCCTTTTTCATAAGAATTCCTTCAAGGTCATAACCAGGAAGCTTTAAATAATCATATTTAGAAAAATTTGCAGGTTCCACAACAATCCCTAGATCAAAAATACTTTGATCAATCTTTTCCTCAACATATTGAGCATTTCCACTATAAAGATGAAATTTAATATGGGGATATTGTTTTTGAGTTTTAGCAATAGTTTCATAATAACACGATTACATATACTTTCACTACATCCAATATGAATATTTCCACTAATATATTTTTTTATTATTTCTAAGATAATCCTCACTTCTGTCTACAAGATTTAAAATCTCAATAGCTTGTTCCTTAAATAACCGTCCTTCTTCGGTTAAAGAAACAGTTCGCGTTGTACGATTAAAAAGTGTTGTTTTGTATTCATCTTCTAAATCTTTAATTTGTTTAGATAGAGCCGGTTGGGAAACATTTAGTAACTTAGCAGCTTTAGAAAAACTTTCCTCTCGAGCAACTGTTATAAAGTATTTTAAGACACGTAATTCCATTAAATCACCTCAACATAAGTAATATCATTTATTTAATTAAATTTAAAAAATAATAAATATTCTA
>ENA-OQIM01000677-OQIM01000677.1-human-gut-metagenome-genome-assembly--contig:-NODE-677-length-12739-cov-2.202664_pt1 | contig 12739 bp, 21 predicted proteins | sample MGYA00242579_ERZ504744 | MGnify/ENA primary metagenome ERZ504744 (study PRJEB26092, sample SAMD00036441) | human gut metagenome | host: Homo sapiens | study: EMG produced TPA metagenomics assembly of...
TCGGTACTGTCCCGCGACTATCAGGCAAGAAGGATGAAACACAATTAAGAAGATCATGGGTCAACCTGGTTGCTATGGTTCTTCTGCTGTCCGTTATCTATACAGTGGTAGGCATGGTGTTCACCCGCCAGCTTTTGTCCCTGACCGGAGTCCAGCGACAACATTTTGAAATTATGCGGAAAAATATTTACGGATTATCTTTGCCGGTTCCTTGTTTGTAAACTTTTTTCAAAGTGCAAACATGGTCATTCGCGGAGAAGGCCAGCTTAAAAAGGCAATGACGATTATTGCCAGCGGCGCTATTTTGAATATCATTCTTGACCCTATTTTTATCAGTATCCTGAATCCCTACGGTATGGGCATTGAGGCGGCTGCTTATGCAACGATTTTCTCCCAGTTTGTCCAGGCTGCAATTACGCTGTGGTATTTCAAGAAAAAAAAGTCCTCATGTGAAGATTGGGCGCATCCGCATTGACGGAGAACTGCTTCCCCAGGTTCTTTCTGTCGGGGTATCTGCTCTGTTGATGCAGATTCTGACCTTGGTACAGCAGACAGTGATCTATCGTGTGGCATCGAACTATGGCGGGGAAACTTCACAGCTTCTTTTAGGTGCGGCGCTCCGCTTCTGGAATTTCTCTTTCGTTCCTCTGTGGGGGATCAGTCAGGGATTCCAGCCTGCCGCCGGTACAAACTATGGTGCAAAGGACTATGACCGGGTAAAGACGCTGACCAGGGTTTTTATTACTGCTGCAACGCTGCTGTCGCTGGTGTTCTATATTCCTGCCGAGCTGTTTCCAGAGAAGATTTTATCCATGTTCCTGACAACGCCGGGTATCGCGGCATCGGGTGCAACCAACTTCCGCATCATGTTCAGCACTTATGTCCTGCAAGGCAGCTTTATGATTGCCGTAACCCTGTTCCAGTCTTTGGGCAAGGCGAAAAAGGCAACTTGGCTGGTGCTGTTCCGCCAGATTATTCTGTTTATGCCTCTCTGCGTGGTTCTTCCGATGATCGGCGGCATGGGTATTCGCGGCGTGTGGCTGGCGATTGCGCTGACCGATGCGATTCTGGTGGCTATTATCGCGTTCATGGTGGCTTATGAGTTCCGCAAACTGCCTGCGACTTCTTCCGTAAATCGGTGAGGAGGGAGCGTTCATGTATCTTTGCGATGGAAAAATAGGAAATGAATATAAGTTGAGGATATTGATCTGCCTGTCAATATAGAAAAGCGTTTGGAGGCCCTTGGGATGACCCGTGGAACCTCTATCGCTGTTCTGAACAGCAAAAGTCGGGGTGTCCTGATTGTGAAAGTCAGGGGAACACGCTTTGCACTTGGGCGCAATATCACAAAGAATATTTTAGTGGGGTAAATTCCGATGAGAGAAAATTTGACTATCGGCTTCATCGGAAATCCGAACTGCGGAAAGACAACACTTTTCAATGCTTACACCGGTGCAAATCTGAAAGTGGCAAACTGGCCAGGTGTAACCGTTGAGAAAGTAGAGGGTGCCATTAAAGACCATGATCTGAATATTCGACTGGTCGATCTTCCTGGCACTTACAGCCTGACCTCCTACACAATGGAAGAACAGGTATCCAGACAGTTTATACTAAGCGATGAAGTCGATGTGATTATTGATGTTGCGGACGCTTCCGCTCTGGAGCAAACCTATACTTAACTTTGCAGCTTTTGGAGCTGGGCAAGCCGGTTGTGCTGGCGCTGAACATGATGGACATTGTGGAAAAGCGCGGCATGGAGATTGACACACACAGACTGCCGGAAATGCTGGGCATCCCGGTCATTCCAGTTTCAGCCAGAAAACGGACAGGACTGGATGTGCTACTTCATGCAGCCGCGCACCATAAAGACTGTAAAGATCCGGAGTGTCTGATTCATCATCATAAATATACTCCAAAACACCGGCACGACCACCATTCAGAATACGCAATGGTTTACAGTGATGCTATTGAGGACAAGATTGATCTTATCATGGCAGAGCTGAAGCGGAAATATCCGAACCTGTCCAATTACCGCTGGCACGCCATTAAGCTGCTGGAGCAGGATAAGGAAATCTCTGCACGTTATCCGGTCAATATGCCGGATGTGATCGACCGGAACTATGAATCCGACATTATCAATGAGAAGTATGATTTTATCGAGGAAATCATCAGGGAGGTTCTGGTCAATAAGGATCGTCAAGACGCTTTGACGGAAAAGGCAGACCGTGTATTGACGCATAAGTTTGGAGCATCCCGATTTTCCTCGTTGTCATGGCGGCGGTGTTCTTCCTGACCTTTACCATTGGCGATTGGCTGAAAGGATTCCTGGAATTAGGAATTGAAAGCCTGTCGGCATTGATAAGCGATGGACTGATTGCTGTCGGGGTCAATGAAGTGCTGCGCTCCCTGCTGGTAGACGGCATCATCGCCGGTGTGGGCGGTATCCTGACTTTCCTGCCGAACATTTTCATTCTGTTTCTGGCATTGGCTTTTCTGGAGGACAGCGGATATATGGCCCGTGTTGCGTATGTCATGGAAGGGATTATGAGCAAGCTGGGACTTTCCGGACGGGCATTTATCCCCATGATTTTGGGATTTGGCTGCACTGTTCCGGCAATCATGGCTTCACGGTCTTTGGAAAACCGGCGTGACCGTTTTAAGGTCATGTTGATTACGCCCTTTATGAGTTGCAGCGCCCGTCTGCCAATCTACATCTTGTTTGCCGAGATGTTCTTTCAGGAACGCGCCATGCTCGTGGCCTATTCCATGTACCTGATCGGCTGGTGGTCGCTATCCTGGTAGCGGCGATCATCCATTTGATTGACCGGAGAAAATCGGAAAATTATCTGCTGATTGAGCTGCCGGAATATAAGGCCCCCAGCGCCAGAACTGTGGCAATCTATGTATGGGAAAAGGTAAAGGACTACCTTACCAAAGCAGGTACTACCATCTTTGTAGCATCTATCCTCATGTGGGTGATCCTGAACTTGGGCCGCATGGCTATACTACGGAAATGGCAGACAGCTTCGGGTCTATCCTGGGCCATTGGCTTGTACCGATCTTTGCACCGATTGGACTGGGATTCTGGCAGATAGCGGTTGCTCTGATTGCTGGCATCTCTGCAAAAGAGGTTGTGGTGTCCAGTTGTGCCGTTCTGTTTGGGATTCCCAATATCAACTCCGGCGCGGGAATGGATACATTGGTCGGCATCCTGGGTGCAGCCGGTTTTGGACAGCTCAATGCGTTTTGCCTGATGATTTTCTGCCTGCTTTACGTTCCCTGTGCAGCGGCCCTGGCTACAATTCGCAAGGAATCCGGCAGTACAAGGTGGATGCTGTTCTCGGCCCTGTTCCAGTTGGTTGTGGCCTGGCTGTTACTTTTGTGGTTTATCGTGTTGGACTTTTGCTGTGAGGTATGAATATGACGTTTGGAAAAAGTGCTTCGTTCAGCGGCCATTTTATCAATGGTCGCATTTGGACTTTGGATTTTGAAAAGAGGATCGGAGACCCAAAGCTAATAAGTTGTGAGTTTCCAGTCAGAAAGGAGTTTTAGATGCTTGTTACTGGTATAATCCTTATCGGGATTGTTTTCTATGCAATATGGGCTGTGCGAAAAATCCATAAGAACCGCAAAAATGGTTCTTGTTGTAGCGGCAGTTGTTCCGGTTGTGTAGGAAAGGAATATTGCAGCAAATAAATAGATGTTCAGCCGATGCTTTCTGAACGGAGGGCATCGGCTTCTTTTCTCCATTTGCACAGTTGGCAGGGATGTAATATAATTCAAATTGGATTGTAAATCCTGCTGATTGGAGCGGAATAAAATGAGAAGAATATATAATAAAAGATGCCAGAAAGATTTTGGCAGAGCAAATAAATAACTCTGGACACCAGAAAGGAATGTTATGGACGAGAACCCTATTACCATGTCAAAAGGGTTATCTGCTGTCATTCCGAAAGATAATGACGGGTATTGTACCGTCTATAAAATGGATTGTGCAGATGGCCTGGGTCTTATGACGGTTTATCAGGTCTATCCCGGCATACAGCTTATTTACAATGATTTTGAAGCAACGAGTTGTTATTGGGACGGAACCATTGATAAGAATGTGCTGGAGATCAATCATTGCCGGGAAGGGCGTGAAGGGAGCGTATTGCAAAGCGGTTCCTGCCTGTACCTCGGAGAAGGGGATCTTTCCATTCATACAATGGATAACTGTGCTTCTGAAATGGCCTTTCCTTTGAGACATTATCGCGGAATCTCAGTAGTGCTTGATCTGGAGCTGGTTTCTCAAAATCCGCTGGAATCCTCGCCGAGAGCGGTATTGGTATTGCAGATTTCAAAAACAAATTTTGTGCCGATGGCTCATGCTTTGTCATGCGGGCCAAGGATGAGATTGAGCATATCTTTTCTGAACTGTATTCCGTACCGGATCGCCTGCAAAAGCCATACTTCATGCTGAAGGTGCAGGAGCTTCTCTTATTCTTGTGTATGGTGGATGTAAATAAAGAAAAGCAGCGAGAGTTATATACTTCTCCCCAGGTGGAGATTGTACGGGACATTCACAAGCGGCTTATCTCCAACTTGCAGGAACGGCCAACGATTGAGGAACTTTCCAAAGAGTATCTTATCAATACGGCAACCTTAAAGGATACGTTCAAGGGAGTTTATGGACAGCCCATTGGAACCTATATGAAAGTGTACCGCATGAAACAGGCCGCTGCTCTGCTTCGTCAGACGCAGGCAACCATAGCAGAAATTGCCAGCCAGGTTGGATATGAGAATCAGAGTAAATTTGCAACAGCATTTCGAGATGTCATGAAGATTGCACCGGCTGAATACCGGAAACAAAATAGTGGCGATTGATTGGGCTAGGAAAATTTACGTCTACTGCCGGAGGCAAAATAAAACCAGCAGAAACAAATTGCATTTTGCCCTGCTGGTTTTATTCATAATTTTGCGGATCGGAGGATTTGTAACGTCGGCTGATAAACTGCTCCGCCATACAATCCAGTGTTTTCAAGATAATCTGCCGCTCATCCTCGGTACAGGCCAGAAACTTTCCCATGAAATGCTGTACTTGCTTTTCCTGTTCCGAAGCGTCAGGATAAAACAGCTCATTAGCAGAAATGCCTAATCGCTTGACGAATCTTGTCAGTACAGATGAAGAACCGCATTATGGAAAATATGGAATGCTACGGAGAACATATCTGAAAGAGCATCGTCCGGCAATGTATTCACTGTATATGTTGGAAGACAGACTGACAGAACATCTGAATACTGTGGACGATGAAGCACAGGAGAGAATGGATATTCTGATGAGTCAGATGATGGAGAAGCAGGGCATTACGGAAGAATTGAAAGCTCGTGACCAGATGGAATGGGTTAGAGCGGTAAATAATGCCCGGAATGCTGCAGAAGAGATTGTGTTGAAAGAATTAGTGTATATTTAAAGCGTGGAAAGCTCCTTCGGGAGCTTTTCAGTGTTTGTAAGAGTTTATATAAAATGGGCTAAGAAGGTGGTATGATCAAAATAACAGATTAAAATTTATATTAAGAAATGAATTTAAAATTTTTAATTATGAAATAAAACGTAAGATAATTTCAGAGGTGAGAATAATGGATAGAATTGCATTAGTAATCGGTAATTCTGATTATTCAAATGTAGGGAAATTGAATAATCCTAAGAATGATGCTGACGATATTGCTAGTATTTGAATAAATTAAATTTTGATGTTACAAAAATAATGGATGCAAATTTAATAGATATTCAAAAATCTGTTAATGATTTTTTACAGGCATTAGATGAATATGCTGTAGGGGTATTTTTTTATGCAGGGCATGGTATGCAAATCGACGGTAAAAATTTTATCGTTCCTATTGATTTAAAAGTTAAGTGATAAAAGCAAGACAATGGTCTCTTGTTATTGTTTAAATTCGCTGTTAGAAGGTGCATCTTCATATAAGGGAAAAACATTAATATGTATATTGGATGCATGTCGAGATAATCCTTTTGCTATGGGGAGGGGATTTTTAACAGGCTTTGCGCCATTTAATAATCCACCTAAAGGTACTATGATTGCTTATTCTACAAGCGCTGACTGTAGTGCATTTGATGGACAATGTAGTAATGGATTATATACACAAGTTTTAAAAGATGCTATGCTTATTCCAAATTTGAAAATTGAAGAAATGTTTAAATTTGTTAGAAATAAAGTGTCAGAAATATCAATTAGCCAATACGGAGAAGAACAGCTTTCATGGGAATATTCTTCGTTAGTGGGAGACTTTTATTTTTCTGTTACGCCACAACCAGTCAATGAACAGGTTACTGATGAGAAATATATGAATTCATATGTGCTCGTCGAAAATCTTATGAGAATGCTTCGGATAATATTTATGATATTGAATGTTTGCCATATATAGATGCCTATAATAAATATCATATACCAATTATTAAAATTTTACGTGCATATTCAAGAGTAGATTATTCAAAAAGAGGATTTCAGTTTTCGGATGCTACTATAGATCAGTTAAACAGCAATTATTTGTCATCATGGGGATTTATACAGAAATATGGTAGATGGTATTATAAAAATCATTACGTTGAGATGGGAGATTTATTGCCATTGCCCGAGGAATTAGAACCTAAACAACCTATTAATGGAAAGGAATTGAAGATTGAAGCTTCATTGAGCTGGAAAATGAATGATGGAAAGATAAGATTTCAAGTATCTTCTAATATTCCAGAGGAAACCCCATTAATGTTTACATTACGTGGCAAAGAATATACAGCTCAATGTAAATCTGTAGCAGGTAATAGAATTTCAATAAGTGAATGGTTTAGTGACAGAGGTAATCCTATGAAAAATGGATTTTATACTATAGATGTGTCATGTCCGATATATAGTGTATTGCCAGAAAAGATAAAGAAAATATTTGGTGAACGTAATAGAAATATATGTGGACAATATGTTAAATTTGAACCAGTGGGAGGAAATACGATTCATTTTTCGTATGGATTAGTTCTTAAAAATAGTAAAGTTCAAGTTATTGATATGCAACAAAGAATCTCAGCATTATAATGAATGTGGTTTTATACAAGAAAACATGGCAGATTGTAACTGGTTAAAGTGAATTGGGCGTATGGAACTTTTAAATCCATACGCCTTTTAAACAAGAGAGTTGTAAGAGCATATTATCTACTCGATGATGATTATAATTCCATATCATATGACCTTTTCTTAGCTCTGGCAGGCTGATTTCGCCGCATCTCCTGTTTCCTCTGATATTCAAGTTCCCAGGCACGATGGGAAAAAACATCAGGATCTTCCACATTGAGATAATCTACCTCATTGGCGGCAATATCACGGCGGTGATAGTCATAATACTTACCAAAAGTACCTTTGAGCTGCTCGATCAGCTTATCCCGGAAATCAGGACGTATCTGGATTCTGGTGTCCAGCAATTCTGTATACTGTTCAGGTTCAGGACGAAATTTTTCTTCCGGAAAGCAGCGGCGTCTTTTTTTAAGCTGCTTTTTAAGGGAGATGTCCTGAGAATCCAGGATATCAAGATTGCTATTCATCTGGTCATATTTTTTGGATAGATTCGTCATATCTTTATCAGTGGAGCATTGTGCCTGGAAGATTAGTTGCTCTTTCCTTGATTTCAGTTCTTCAATTTCTTCCGTAACAGTGGTAAGCTGCTGATTCAATTTTATATGCTGGATGGGATTCAAAATACTGGTTTTCTCTTTTTCTACATTCAGCTCTTTCCGTTCTGTAACTTTAGCTTTGAGTTTCTTTTTAACGGTGTTGTATTTATTCAGTATTGGATTAAAATGATTCATCCAATCATGAATTACTTCTTTTGCATCTCATTATGAAGTAAATGATATTGTGTAAAGATCATATGATTTCGGATAGTTTCCATTGTTTCTGCAATTACAGGAATAGAATTTTTGACAGCTTGAGCCAGTTTCTCTACCTGAGCTTTTAATTCCCGGAGCATTTGGTTATCTGCACGAATCTGGCGGTTGATTTCACAGCGGTCAGCTATCATTCCTTTCTTTTCCATGTTTTGAGCAATATAGCCTTCGTGGATGGTCGCTGTTCGGTGATTCCCTGATCTGCAAAGCTGCGGTGATCAATGGATGCATTTATCTGATTGTGGGCAAGCATTTCATTTACAGTATCTGCCCAGTTTGCTCTCCAGATACAGAGTTGCTCATCACTGTTCCATTGTTCAGAAATGGGATTCTGTCTGCCATAGCGGCTGCTTTTTGGATGCTTGTCGATGCGGTCATAGCCTTTTTCCTGTGCGACAGATGCGGTCATATAAACTTTCTTTTTCCCAACTTTATATCTGTATTGCTTTTCCCAGCCATCTTTTTGAGCAGCTTTGAATTCAGTAGCTGTAAATCCTTTTTCTTCTCCATTTTTTACGCAGAGATATTCTTTTTCTGTTTTATACTGCCATGTTCCGTTTTCGTTCAGTGGACGGACGGTAAGCAGAATGTGTGCATGAGGATTGTGTCCATCCGTATCGTGAATAGCAAAGTCAGCGCACATGCCCATATCTACAAAGTTCTTTTGAATAAATCTTTTAGAAGAGAAATATTACTGTCCTTATCTAATTCAACGGGAAGTGCGACAACAAATTCCCTTGCCAGTCGGCTGTCTTTTGTTTTTTCTGCAGCTTCCACAGCATTCCAGAGTTGTTCACGGTCTTTCCATTCTGGTGAAGCCATCGGTGGAAGCAATACTTCCTGATAAATGAGTCCATGCTTTCTGGTGTAATCATGCTGGATGCCATCGTAATCATTGTACATCCGGCTGCAGCTCATATAAGCAGAAGCTGCGACAGCGGAACGTCCGGAACCACGGCTGACAACTTTGGCTTGCATATGATAAATTGCCATATCTGGCACCTCCTTTCGATGTTGCCTGCAACAGCGGAAAAGCCCTCGGCAGAGCGCACGAGCCCGTAGGGGATACCACCGCCCGATTTATCGGGTGGTGAGTAAGTGCGCTTCGGGAGTAGAACTTGTGCGTTTACATTCCTCGTAGCCGGATTATCAGCTCCCGTTTCAGGGAATCCAAATCCATTTCTTTAATATGGGGAACAATACTTTCCAAAATGGCTCCTTCCTGGACTAATCGGTGTGTTCTGGCATCACGTTCTTTTTTTGCGATTTCTTGCTTCGGCTTCTTCTTGGCGGTGTCTTGCCTGTAAAAGTGCTTTTTCTTCCGGTGTCATGATTTTTTTATCTGCCATATCTGGCACCTCCTTTTTATGCCCGTATCCGGGCAGTATTGGTTTTAAAATCTTATGGTTTGGTACTATAGTTTCGGATAACTGACAGTGGCATGTTTCTGGTGATAAATAAGGAAAGAAAGTAGTACCACTGTCAGTGAAGAATAATTATCGTGTTATGCTTCTTTGCTTCAGTTCTGGTTCGGAGCATGATTGTTTAACAGAATTCTTTTTGCCTGTTTTAAATTAGCTGTTGCATTGTCCTGACGAATATTCCGGTTATTGATACGGACAGGAATACATCTCTCCAGAATACGGTCATAAATTCGTTTGTGTGCGATATCAGCGGCGTTATTCAGCTCTGATAAAGTGAGATTGGTCGTTATGATCAGGGGCTTTTTACTGCGGTAACGACTGTCAATCACATTGAATACCTGTTCCAGTGCAAAGTCAGAGTTCCGCTCAATTCCGAGATCATCAATAATCAGAAGACTGTAGCGGTTTAAGCTGTTGATGAACTGGTTTCTGTCTTCAAAATGCATTCCGGTAAGGGTATTCAGAATCCGGGAAAAGTTGGTCATCAGTACAGGAACGCCTTTTTCCAGAAGGGCATTGGCAATGCAGCCTGCAAAAAAAGATTTTCCAGTACCGACATCACCCCAGATGAGAAGTCCGGAAGCGTTTGCTTTCATCTCTTCCCAGTTGCTTACATAATTGTGTGCCAGTTTTATTTCCGGATTGATGCCGTTATCCCTGGCAAAAGTGTAGTCATAGAGTGCTTTGTCCTGTAAGCCGCTGGTTTTAAGATGCTCTATTTCCATTTGTTTTTCATGAAGTTTTCTCTGGGCTTCTTCCTGCTCAAAGATTTCCTGCTGGCATTTACAGCGGATGGAAGGAATAAGAACCTTTCCCTGTAATTCATGCCTGCATTGCCTTGGCGTATTGCATTTGGAACAGTAGATCAGGTGGTCTGTTTCGTTAAAATATTCATCAGACTGAAGCTCTCTGTTTGGGGTTATAGCTGTTGGTTTTTCTATAAATTTTGTCATAATGTTTCGTATTCCTCACTTTCGTAATTTCGTTGTCGGGAAGCAGGATGATCCTGTCTTGCCCAACTGATGATGGTAGCTGCGTGGTTCTGATATTGCTTTCCGGTAGAAGCCATATAACCGGATAAGCGTTCAATATAATCCTTCCAGTCAGGGATTGTCTGCCGGATATCTTCAAGCTCTTTTTCTGACAGAAAAACATTTTGAAATTTTCCATAGGGTGAGAGTGGCTCCTTACTCCCTCTTATTGCTAAATTGTTCTTTTTTATCTCTTTCTTATTACCAGACAGTTTTCTGTCTGTATCAGGGAAAGAATCCTGTCTGTCAATAGGACAGTTTTCTGTCTGTCTTAGGGAAAGAAATCTGTCTGTATAGTGGATGGTTTCTTTTGGGAGTTTTACATAAATCCGATTGGGCTGTCCGGGACCCTGCCGTTTTCGGAAGATAAGCTCCTGTTTTTCCAGTACTGCCAGAGCAGTTTTAACCGTCATCTGGCTTTTGTGGAGAACTTCTGCCAGTGCTTCAATCGTAAAGTAAATGAACACATGACCGTCTGTATCTGACCACCCTCATTTTTCTGGGAAAGCCTTGCCCGGTCGAGCAGGATAATATAAAGCATTTTGGCAGTTTCGTTTATTTCCATGTCCAGAAGGAAACGGGGAAACATCATATAAGATGGCAGGTTGGTGTCTGCTGTCAGAAAGTCAGTCATGTGTTCACCTCCAATCAAAAGGGTTTATTCTCCAAGAAAATCCCAGTCTACATCACTATCTGGCTGTGAATTTTCAGGTGCTGGAAAGGACGCCCTGATTTGGGGCTCCCTTTGCGCCATGCCTGCAGTCAGTCCGGAAAGAAAAAGTGGCAATGCCTGTTTCAGACTGTTTTCCACTGCATCTACAATCTGTTTCACAAAAAGTTCTTCCCGTTCTCTTGTTTCCAGATAAGGATCAGCCTGTGTGCGGTAGTAGCGGTCAAAATAATCTACCAGTGCAAGAGAGATTACCTGACTGTAAGATTTAAAATCCTGCCTGTCCATCGTCTGTAAATATTCCCAGGCTCTCCGTTGCTGTTCTTTGTCCAGATTAAAGCGCAGGTTTGTGTTGCGGATATTGTTCTGCATGGTTTATCCCCTCCTTTTCAGGCTCATATAAGCCAGAGATTCATAACCTTTGGCGGTGGCGCAGATGTCATCAATGATGGTGACTCGTAATTTGTCATACGTTCCGAAGTTACGGATCAGACATCCACCGCCGCCAACTACATACAGGCGCATTAGGTCAGGATTGTATTCATATTTGCGGAGTGTGGAAAAAGTTCTGCCACATACTGTCTGGCAATAGAACTGATACAATCCATATATGGTGCTGAAATGTCAGCTGTTCCAAACCGCAGAATCTGTTCTACTGTAGATTCTTCAATCTTCACTCCAAATTTGTCCAGAACAGCGTTCTTTGCAGCAATCATGCATTGGTTTACACCAAGTTTTTCTGTCCAGCATCGGCTTTCTTGTGCTTTCTTATTGTTGATATACAGAATGTTCATGGTTCCGTTTCCGATATCTGCAAGGAGATTAGTTCCCTTGAAATTTCCAAGGTGGTTTACAATAGCCGGATATCCCTGTGGGTAAAGGCTACATCCCACAAAGCGGAGATGATATTCTTTGCCGTTGAAACGGTAATGGACTTCTGGATTCTGGAGCAGATAGGAACGAAAAGCTTCTCTTTGATTTCTGATCCATGTCAGAGGAAGTCCGGCAGCCAGATGAACATCTGCTTCACGGATGGAAAAGACATTCAGTTCCCTTGCAATAGCCATTAGCGTCAGAAGATAATATTCTTCGTCCATAGCTTTATCCGGGATAAATTCTTTGTGTCCTTCGCCAATCCGGTAGTAAATGCCGTTATATTCCAGAATATTTCCGGTGAAGATTGGTTCTGTTTCATAGGCTTTGATTCCGGTTGCGTGACGGTGTTTGCTGTTTTCATATTGCCGTAGCCATGATCTACAGCAATGATTTTTGTGTTTCTGAGTTCTCGCATAAAAAATACCTCCGTTTTCGTATTGATTGATTCAGCAGGTCGTACCGGTGTGGTACTGCTCTGCTGTGGGATAAGCATACGAAAATCGGAGGAAAAAGGCATTGAGGGGAAATTGAGCAGGAATTGAGAAAAAAGATATATTGTGCTTACGTTCTTCATGTACTCTTGTTGTGATTTCATTGTTTTTTATCGTATAATATGGATACTGGAGGTGGTTTGGATGAAATACAAGATTTTAGTTGTCGATGATGATAAAGAATTGGTGAAAATGCTTTGTAGTTATTTTAATATGAAACAATATGAAACCATTACGGCTACAGACGGAATGGAAGCATTAAATTAAAATAAAATGAAATCCGGATGTTATTTTGTTGGTATTATCAAATATTGACTACG
>ENA-OQIM01000679-OQIM01000679.1-human-gut-metagenome-genome-assembly--contig:-NODE-679-length-12723-cov-1.628771_pt1 | contig 12723 bp, 20 predicted proteins | sample MGYA00242579_ERZ504744 | MGnify/ENA primary metagenome ERZ504744 (study PRJEB26092, sample SAMD00036441) | human gut metagenome | host: Homo sapiens | study: EMG produced TPA metagenomics assembly of...
GTGATCGATAAAACTCTTACAGCAACAGCAGATGTAGAAGAGAAACCAAGCGTAATGGTTCTGGAACCTCTTGGAGAAGATATCACAAACTATGGTGCAAAGAGCTTGGTGGAGATATGGTAACACAACTGGGTGCGACTCTGGCAAACCAGATGCTTCTACAGCAGGAAAAGAAGATATCATTGCAGCAAACCCTGATGTAATTTTTGTTGTATACATGCCATATGCAGGTGATGATCCGGAAACTGTAAAAGAAAGCCAGCTTGCCGTTATCAAGGATGACGAAGCACTTCAGAGCCTTGACGCTGTAAAGAACGGTCGTGTTTATCCGATCATGCTCAGTGAAATGTACGCAAGTGCAACACGTACACAGGATGGTATTGAAACTTTCGCAAAAGGATTATATCCGGATGTGAATCTTGACTGATTGAGGACATAACAGTGAAAGAACAGGTTTCACAGACAAAAAAAGGCAGTGTGCTCAGGACATCCATGTATGTGGCAGTTCTTATCGGGCTTGCGGCATTTTTGATTTTTTCCATTCTTGCAGCAATCACTTTTGGAAATGCAGATCTGTCACTGAAAGATGTTTACAGTGTCATTGCATATAAATTGTTTCATATCAAAAGCCTGTCCGCCTATGCAGAAGGCGCAGTTCACGATGTTGTGTGGCTGATCCGGCTGCCCAGAGTCCTGCTGGCTCTGGCAGTTGGAATGGCTCTTTCCGTCTGTGGCGTAGTTATGCAGGCAATTGTCCAGAACCCACTGGCAGATCCGTATGTACTTGGTATTTCATCCGGTGCATCCCTTGGTGCAACACTGGCGATCATGCTTGGGGTTGGCGGATTTCTCGGTGGAAATTCAGTTGGTGTTACTGCATTTATTGGTGCAATGGTCACTTCTTTTGCAGTAATTGCCATTGCAAACATGGGCGGAAAAGCTACTTCTGCCAAACTGATCCTTGCCGGAATGGCTGTCAGTGCGGTATGTTCTGCTTTTTCCAATTTTGTTATCTATATCACCAATGACAAAAATGCAGCAACAGAAGTAATGAAGTGGATGATGGGAAGCCTTGCAGGCGCAAGCTGGAGCAGAGTAGGTGTAATGCTTCCTGTTACATTGATCTGTGTAATTATTTTCTGGACGCAATATCGTAATCTGAATCTGATGCTGTTAGGAGATGATGTATCGATCACACTGGGAACCGATTTGCACAGGCTGAGAACTTTTTATCTGATCGTTGCTTCTGTAATGATTGGGTTTGCAGTATATTGTGCGGGTGTGATCGGCTTTGTAGGACTTGTGATCCCTCATGTGATCAGAATCCTGTTTGGAACAGACCACAGAAGATTACTGCCATTAAGTGCACTGCTTGGTGCATCATTCCTGATCTGGTGTGATGTGGCATGTCGTGTGATCCTGAAGAATTCTGAGATGCCGATCGGTGTGCTGGTATCCATTATCGGTGCTCCATGCTTTATTTATCTGCTTGTGCGGAAATCATATGGATTTGGAGGTAGTAAGTAATGAAAATCACTACAGAAGATATTCAGGTTGGATTTCACGCCAGACAGATACTGAAGGGAATTTCCATAGAGTCAAAGGATAAGGAACTGGTAGGGATCATCGGACCAAACGGAAGCGGAAAATCTACATTATTAAAATGCATCTACCGTATCCTGAAGCCAGATGCAGGTGCCGTTTATCTGGACGGCGAAGAACTCCATTCCATGAGCGTAAAAAGCTCTGCCAGAAAAATGGCAGTTGTGGCACAGCACAATTACTACAACTTTGATTTTACCGTACGGGGAAGTCGTGTTGATGGGACGTGCACCTCATAAGAAAGCATTGGAACGGGATAATGCAAAAGATTACCGGATTGTTGAAGAAGCACTGAAAACGGTACAGATGGATGCATTTGCGGATCGCACATTTTCTACGCTGTCAGGTGGAGAGCAGCAGAGGGTTATTCTGGCAAGAGCACTTGCACAGCAGACACCTGCACTGATCCTTGATGAGCCGACTAACCATCTGGATATCACACATCAGATCATGCTGATGGAACTGGTAAAGAAACTTAACGTAACTGTAATATCAGCTATCCATGACCTGAATATTGCGGCGGCATATTGTGACAAGATTTATGTATTGAAAGATGGTGTGCTGGAAGGATATGGAACTCCACAGGAAGTACTCACTCCGGAGCTGATCAAAAGGATTTACCAGGTAGATTCGGAAGTGGTAAATGACAGCCGCGGGAAGATGCATATTTTATTTTTATAATATGATATCAGGGTCAAAAGGTCAGAAAGTCGTTCGTGCTTGCACGATAAGACTTTGGAGCTTGGGACTCGTCAAACATGAGAAAGTAGCAATTTACGTAGTAAATCAGAGGATTTCGAATGTTTGAGTATTGACAGGCCAGAGTCAGGAAAATTTTTGACTCTGGCCTGTTGTAATATGGAGAAAAAAGATGAATAAGATAGGAATTTTAACAACCGTAGCAAGAATTCCCTCACCTATAGGTGATGGGATGAATTGCACATTCGAGCATGTCTGCTCAAATTTATAAAAAATCACAAAACACTTGTTCTGACACAATAAATATATTATAATAGAAAAAAGAACAATATGCTCTTGAAATTTGGACGGTCGAAATAAGCAATAAGTGAGTGTACATAATGAGTTTAGATAATAATTCTCATTCAGTGTTTTTGTTTGATTCTGGTTATGAAATATAGCAGAAAGATGCTGGACGATAAGATGTCAGAGAGAACAAAAGAAATCTTTGAAATATAGCACCTGTTGAAACAATCCATCAGTATATAGAGAGTCAGGGTGAGAAAGATAAACCGGGCAGTAAAAATAAGGATCTATCCAAATAAAGAACAGATAACCCAGATAGAGAAGACAATCGGCTGCAGTCGTTTTTCTCTATAACCGGATGCTTGCGGATAAGATCCGTTATTATCAGGAAGAAAAAAAGATGCTGAAAAATACGCCGGCCGGATATAAAAAAGAATATCCATGGCTGAAAGAGGTAGATTCTCTTGCGCTGGCGAATGTACAGTTAAATCTGGAAGGGGCTTTCCGGAAATTTTTCCGGGAACCGGGAGTGGGATTTCCGCATTATAAATCAAAAAAACATTCGCGGAAATCCTATACAACGAATATGGTAAATGGGAATATCTGTCTGCAGGACAGGTTCCTGAAACTGCCAAAGATGCAGCCGGTAAAAATAAAACTCCACCGTATGATCCCGGAGATGGAAGCTGAAATCAGTGACTGTGAGCAGGGAACCGTCCGGAAAATATTTTGCCAGCCTGCTGTTCGACTGTGAAAACCAAACAGCGGAGAAAAGACAGGCGGAAAAATTCCTGGGGATGGATTTTGCCATGCATGGGATGTGTGTATTTTCTACCGGTGAAAGAGCCGGATATCCCATGTTTTACCGGAATGCAGAGAAAAAACTTGCCCGGGAACAGAGAAAACTTTCCAGATGTGAAAAGGGCAGCCGTAACTATCAGAAACAGAAGAAAAAGGTTGCTTTATATCATGAAAAGATAAAGAACCAGAGGAAGGATTTCCAGCATAAGCTCAGCCACAGCCTTGCAGAAGACTATGACGCAGTATGTGTGGAGGATCTGAACCTGAAGGGGATAGCCGGAGGCTGCATTTCGGAAAAGGGATACAGGATAACGGATACGTCAGTTCCTTTCCATGCTTGGATATAAGCTGGAAGAACGTGGAAAATATCTGATAAAAGTAGACAGATATTTTGCATCCAGTAAGATATGCAGCGTATGCGGACATAAGAAGAAAGAGCTGGCATTATCAGAACGGATATACCTATGCGAATGTGGAAACCGGATGGACCGGGATGTGAATGCGGCGGTCAATATTCTGAAAGAAGGAAAAAGAATATATAAAAATGTGCATAATAGCACAGAAAAGATCCGTAACCGGATAAAAAAGAACCGCGGGACACGCGGGGATAGCCTGTTTTAGCTTTGCCCTGAAGGGCAATTGAGCAGGAAGCCCCCACTTCAAAATCTGTAAGATTTAAGTGGTGAGAGCATGTCACGAATGCAACAGCAACTTTTTCATCATTTACACATGAGCCGGAAGTTGAAAGGTTCTAAAGAGCAGCAGAAATATGGCAAAGAAAAAATGAAGGGACATAAAAAATATATGATTAGTTTTTATAAGAGTATTGTTGACCAGGACAGGGCTTCGATTGTTATATGTAATCTTAAGCATGAGATTATCTACATGAATCCGGCAGCTGTTAACAGCTATGCGAAGCGAGGCGGTGATAAACTTATTGGAAGAAGCCTGTTAGATTGTCATAATCAGGAATCCAGGGATAAAATACAGAAGGTAGTGGACTGGTTTGCGGCAGATGAGAGCCATAACCTTGTCTATACTTTCCATAATGAGAAGCAGAATAAAGATGTTTATATGGTGGCACTCAGAGAAGAGGGAAGACTGATAGGATATTATGAAAAACATGAATATCGAAATTCAGAAACTATGAAACAATATGATTTGTGGTGATGTTATGGCACAGGACGAATAGTGCAGGCAGTTATTCAGGAATGAGGAAATACGACAGAAACTCACTCGTGTGGTAAGAAGAAAAAATGGAATGAAGGTAAGTAACAATATGGAATCAAAACAGAAAAGAACAGCTCTTGTCACCGGTGGAAGTTCTGGAATCGGACGATGTACTGCAGTTGCATTAAGTAAGGCTGGCTATATAGTCTATGAGTTCAGTCGCCGGGATGTTCCTGTAGAAGGCGTGAGGCATATGCGTGTAGATGTGACAGATGAGGCTTCCGTGCAGGAAGCCGTTGGGCAGATCCTTTTGGAAAGAGAAAGTATCGAGATTCTTGTAAACTGTGCAGGTTTTGGTATCTCCGGTGCGGTGGAGTTTACAGAATCAGACAGGCGAAAGCGCAGTTTAATGTAAATTTTTTCGGAACTGTCAATGTAAGCAGAGCTGTTCTTCCTTCTATGCGCAGACAGCACAGAGGGCATATTGTCAATATCAGTTCTGTGGCAGCAGTGGCACACATTCCATTTCAGGCGTTTTATTCAGCCAGTAAAGCAGCAGTGTCTTCTTATTCCTGCGCGCTTGATAATGAAGTAAGTCTTTATGGTGTCAGGGTGACAGCAGTAGAACTTGGAGATATTCATACCGGTTTTACCCAGGCCAGACAAAAGACAGTTTTGGGTGATGATGAATACGGTGGCCGTATTTCACGCAGTGTCAGCCAGATGGAGAAAGATGAGCTGAGCGGGATGCCGCCGGAGGTATTGGTACATATATTGCGCGGATTGCACAGAAAAATAACTGCGCACCAATTTGTGTGGCGGGTGTGAAGTATAAGATTTTGAGATTCTTATGTAAAATTCTGCCGTGTACATTACGGGGAAAGATTGTTGGTTCTATTTACGCAAAATAATTGAGATTATTTTATAGAATCCCGATATAGCCCGGGTGTCTGGATATATAACAGTTTTTTTTCAGCTTTACGTTAAAATAGTTTCATGCTATCATTATTTTATTAAAAATTTTGATAATGTGAAGCTGTTTTTTGATTGTGGGGTGTAAGGAATGGGTAGATTTGTAAATCCTGATAACAGTGCATTTCAGGTGGCACTGAATTCTCCGATATATGTGGATAAAACCGGATTGTTGGAATATACAAACAGCGTACTTATACAACAGAAGCTATATCTGTAACTGCAGACCACGCAGGTTTGGAAAATCATATGCTGCAAATATGCTGGCCGCTTATTATAGTAAAGGCTGTAATTCCGAAGAAATGTTTTCAGGGCTGGATATAAGCAGGGAATCCGATTTTAAGACGCATCTTAATAAGTATGATGTGATTCATCTTGATATTCAGTGGTTTCTGGCAAATTGTGATAATGTGGATAATGTTGTAGCGTTTATTACGAAATCCGTACAGGCTGAATTGAGAGAGATTTACCCTGGTGTTCTGCCTGAAGAAGAGATAAGTTTGTCGGAAAGTCTTTCGCGTATTAAAAATATTGTTGGACAGAAATTTATTATAATTATTGATGAGTGGGATGTTCTGATCAGAGATGAAGCGGCAAATAAAAAAGTACAGGAAAAGTACATTAATTTTTTGAGGGCAATGTTTAAGGGAACGGAACCGACAAAATATATTCAGCTGGCGTATCTTACAGGTATTTTGCCGATAAAGAAAGAAAAAACGCAGTCTGCATTAAATAATTTTGATGAATTTACAATGCTTGATGCAGGAGTGATGGCGCCATATATTGGATTTACAGAAGCTGAAGTGAAGGATCTTTGCGAAAGATATCACAGAGATTTTGAGAAAGTAAAATATTGGTATGATGGTTATTTGCTGGAGGACTATCAGGTATATAATCCTAAAGCAGTAGTAAGTGTTTGTGTGCGGGGCAGGTTTAGAAGTTACTGGTCTGAGACTGCTTCTTATGAAGCAATTGTTCCTTTTATCAATATGAATTATGATGGTTTGAAAAATGCTATAATTGAAATACTTTCCGGTGCTTCGATTAAAGTAAATACAGCTGCTTTCAAAATGATACGGTAAATATACAAAGCAAAGATGATGTACTTACGTATTTGATCCATCTTGGCTATCTGGGATATAACCAGAACAGAAGAACTGCATTTGTTCCAAATGAAGAAATCCGGCAGGAGCTGACTACGGCGGTTGAGAGTAGAAAATGGAATGAGATGATTACTTTTCAGCAGGAATCAGAACATTACTGGAGGCTACGCTGGACATGGATGAAGAAGCAGTTGAAGAGGGAATTGAGAAATCCATACAGAGTATGTTTCGAATATTCAGTATAATAATGAGAATTCTTTGAGCAGTGTACTTGCAATTGCATATCTGAGTTCAATGGAATATTATTTTAAACCAGTTCGTGAACTGCCGACAGGACGTGGGTTTGCAGACTTTGTATTTATTCCAAAACCAGAATACGTTTCCAGTTATCCGGCGCTTGTCGTAGAACTTAAATGGAATAAGAATGTCAAGACAGCATTACAGCAGATTAAGGAAAAACAATATCCGGATTCAGTTCTGGATTATACCGGAGATATTTTGCTGGTTGGGATAAACTATGACAAGAAGACAAAAGAACATCAGTGTCTGATTGAAAAGTATGAGAAATTATAAAAGTATTGATAAAAAGGAAACCATTTTCTATTGAGAGGTGACAGATAATATGGAACTAAAGGAGAAAACTCCACATACGATATTAAATGAAATAATTGAAGCGGCAAAAGAATGCGGACAGGTTATGCTTCAGGCGGACAGGGAAAATTTTGGCATTAAGGATAAGGCAGGAAAAGCAAATTTTGTTACGAAGTATGATTGCAAAATTCAGAAAATGCTGGAGAAAAAGTTGTCTGTAGATTCTTCCGGAAGCGGAGTTTTTGGGGGAAGAAGAGGATTGCCAGATTAACAGAAATGCAGAATATATTTTTGTGGTGGATCCGATTGATGGAACTACCAATTTTATTAAAGATTATCATATGAGCTGTGTATCTATTGGATTGATTCGAAATGGAAAGAGATATATGGGAGTCGTGCATAATCCGTATCTTAATGAAACTTTCTATGCGATTTCCGGTGAGGGTGCATATATGAATGGAAATGCGATTCATGTATCGAAGGATGATCTGGCAAACAGCATTGTTTTGTTTGGTTCATCACCGTATAATACGGAGCTTGCGAAGGCATCCTTTGAATTAGCTTACGAATATTTTCAAAAATGCCTTGATATCCGACGAAGCGGATCTGCAGCACTTGATTTATGTGCCATAGCATCAGGAAGAGCGGAAATTTATTTCGAGCTTATTTTATCTCCATGGGATTTTGCGGCAGGTGCACTTATTGTTGAAGAAGCAGGCGGAATTGTGACGACTGTTGAAGGAGAAGAACTTCCATGCCTGGAAAAGAGTTCGATTCTTGCAAGAAATAAGTAGTAGTTCTGAATCTGGAGGTGCACGATGAAAAAGTTAACAACAGGGAAAATATGGCAGTTTGCAGCCGGACAGTTTGGATGGGCGATGTTGTCCGGGATTATTTCTAACTGGCTTGTATATTTTTATCAGCCGGATAAGACAGCATCAGTCAGGGACAGACAGTATTTATTCCACAGGCTGGTGGTCTTTGGCATATTTACTATTATTGGCGGAATTACAGCTTTCGGAAGGATTTTTGATGCTTTTACAGATCCAATGATCGCCTCTTTATCTGACAGATGTACGTCAAAGAATGGGCGAAGAATTCCGTTCCTGAAATGGGCATCTTTACCGCTGGCGCTTTCTACAGTACTGGTTTTCTGGTCACCGGTTAATAAAAACAGCTGGATCAATGGAGTGTTTTTGCTGATTATGATTCTGGCGTACTATCTTTCCATTACTGCGTACTGTACACCATATAATGCGCTGATTCCGGAACTTGGACATACCCAGCAGGAAAGACTTAATATTTCCACAGTCATTTCCTTTACATTTATTGCCGGAACTGCAGTGGCGTATCTGGCACCTACGATATGGGGGATGTTTATTCCTGCTTTTGGCAGAGTTGGTGCTATCCGTATGACCTTTACTTTGATGGCGGCTATAGCGTTTATCTGTATGCTTGTGCCGGTATTTTGTATCCGTGAAAAGGATTATGTAGATACGGTTCCTGCAAAAGAGTCAGCTTTTGGATCTCTTGCAGCTACTTTTAAGAATGGAGAATTTCGCAAGTTTGTGGCATCTGATATTTTCTACTGGATTGCGCTTACCATGTTTCAGACAGGTCTTCCATTTTTTGTCACCAGTCTTTTGAAACTTCCGGAAACAATGACAACTTTGTATTTTGTGGGAATGACAGCGTTGTCTCTTGTATTTTATATTCCGGTAAATAAGCTTACTCCTAAACTTGGAAAGAAAAAGATGATCTTGTTTGCATTTGCAGTATTTAGCCTTGCTTATTTTTATACCGGATTTATGGGAAAAATGAGTTTTATTCCGGCATCGGTGCAGGGACTGATCCTGACAGTCGTGGCGGCCCTTCCTATGGCGATTTTCGGAATTCTTCCGCAGGCTGTTGTGGCAGATATTTCGCAGAGCGACTCGATTACATCAGGAAGCAATCGTGAAGGAATGTTTTATGCGGCGAGAACATTTGCGTTTTAAACTTGGGCAGAGTATTTCTATGTTGATATTTACAGCAGTCTCGACGATAGGGGCAGCAGAGGGAACTGGTTATAGAGTTGCTGCTTTTGGGGCAGCAGTATTCTGTTGTATAGGCGGAATTATACTGGTATTTTATAATGAGAAAAAGATTAATGGGATTATTAACAGGCACCAGTGAAGATTATAATACAGGTATGTATCGAATGGTGAAAGCAGATAGCAATAGAATTATGAAAAAGTAACAGGAGTATATACAATGGAAATAATACATGAGAATGAATATGTGTATAAAATGAATGATGAAATAGAGCCATATCTTGCAACGCACCGTCAGGAGGGATACATTCCTGGTGCAGAGGATCATCTGCGACCGAAAAGATGATGGGGATAGTGGGGAAAATTCATGTACAGCGTTACCTGGCAGAGAAGCCGAAAGGCGTTATTATAATCAGTCATGGCTTTACAGAAGCAGCGCCGAAATATGATGAGATGATTTATTATTTTCTGAAGGCTGGATATCATGTGTATATGCCGGAACATATGGGACATGGACAAAGTTATCGCCTGACAGCAGATCCATCTCTTGTACATATAGATACCTGGAAGCGATATGTGAGGGATTTTTTGAAAATATGCCATGTGATAAAAAAAACATACCCTGAATTACCGCTGGTTCTTTTTGCTCATTCCATGGGTGGGGCAATTGGTACAATCGCAGCTGCATGGGAACCGCAACTGTTTCAGAAGATTATATTGAATTCTCCTATGCTCCGCCCGCTTACCGGAAATGTTCCCTGGCCATTGGTGATTGCTATTGCACAGACGAAGTGCCTTTTGGAAGGGAGGAAGACTATGTGGCTGGTCAGAAGCCTTATGATGGTGGTGAGACTTTCGAAACCAGTGGATGTACTTCCAGACCGAGATTCGAAAAATATAATGAGCTGTGTAAAGAGAATAAAAAATTCCAGGTTAGTGCAGCTTCTTATGGGTGGCTTCTGGCGTCTGTAAAAATGAGTTGGTACATAAAATATTGTGGATGGAAGAAACTGACAGCACCTGTTTTGCTATTTCAGGCAGAAAGAGATGATTTTGTATCTGTAAACGCATTGAGAAAATTTGCAGAGAAAATCAATCACAGAGGAATTACTTCCTGCGAATATGTTTACCTGCCGGGAACCAGACATGAGACTACCGCAGCGATGACAGGACGATGGAAATAGTATTTAGATAAGATTATGAAGTTTATGGATTCAGGCATGGTATCTGACAGTTGTACGTGATTCGTATCTTAATGAAATTTTCTATGCGATTCATGTATCGGAGGATAATCAAATAATGGAAATGGTTTTTCTGTTATCAGCATCTCTACTAAGAGAACTGATAACAGGAAACCATTTTTATTATTTGGCTGAGTTTTTATTTAACAGCCGGAAACAGATTACAAAAAAGATAATTCCATATACAGTTGTGATAGGTGTCGCCATTCCAACATAAGTCAGAGATGTTTCCGGTAATCTCGACATAATGATAGATACCGGAATTCGGATGCAGAATGCGGAAGTGATTCCCTGGATCATAACAGGAATACTTTTTCCACAGCCATTAAAATATCCGATACTGCTGAAAAGTACACAAGTCAGTATACAGTCGGCAGAGAAACCTTTCAGGTAAGCGGCGCTCTGCGCGATTACCTCGGAATCATTGGTAAAGAAAGAGGATAATACTCCGCCTCCGAAGAATCCTACCATAAAGATGATGATTCCAACGGAACATCCGGTAATGATTGCAGTGTAAAAACCCTTCCATGCCCGGCTTTTCTTTCCGGCACCGATATTCTGCGCAACAAATGCTGATACACTCTGCATGATAGAGGACGGAACCAGCATAATAAAGGAAACGATTTTCTGTGCAATTCCATATCCGGCAGATGGCATCAGACCCATCTGATTGATAACAGAATTTACGACAAGAAATGAAATCTGAACCGTTGTCTCCTGAAGTGCGATCGGTATACCTACGTTTAATATTTTTCCAAGCTCTTCTTTATAAATCCGACATTGTTCTCTGGAAAATTCTATAGGCATATCCTGCTTTCTTAATACAACGACAGAACAGACGACAGAGACAAACTGTGCAAATACAGTGGCAATGGCGGCACCCGCAACATCCATGTGAAATACTCCAACCAGAAGCAAATCTCCCAGAATATTTATGACACAGGCAATTCCTACGAACAGAAGTGGAAGGTTTGCATTTCCCACACCTCGCAGCACACCGCTGATTACATTGTATGCAATGATAATAACGATACCGGCAGAACAGATTCTGATATAAAGAATCGTTTTTGTCAAAGGATTCAGCGGTGCCTGTAAAAGATGCGCAATTCCTCCGGCGGCAAATTCCAGTACAAATGTCATGATGACAGCAATGATCAGAAAAAGAATGATCGTAGTTCCGACCGCATTTCCTGCTTCTTTTGGTTTTTGTTCTCCGATGTGATGCCCGATTATTACGGTGGAGCCCATTGCAAGACTTGTAATGATAAAAGTAGCCATCTGCATTAAAGGAACTTCCTGTTCCTACTGCGGAAATACTCGAGGCATTCCGAATTTTCCAACAATCAGCAAATCAACTGCGCCATACGCAGCCTGCAGGATCAATGCGCCAAGCACGGGAATGGCAAACCGAAGCAAAGATTGGAACACAGGTCCTTCTGTAAAACTTATTTCTTTTTTCGACATTTTTTCCTCCTGAGAATGTGGATTGAATGCTTCAGATAGTAACGAGTGTACCAACAAATTGTGACGCACATCTTACAGAAAGCATTTTTCAAACACACTCTAGTGTATTGATTGCTTGTTATCTGAAGCATTTAGATATTATCAGTATAACATAGTTATTGCGCACATTCTACTGTCACGTTGATAACCTTGTAAGTCTTGGAGTTACTGTGTTACTGTTTACTCAGTGCCTTGTAACAATCTTTTTTCCATATCAAATAAGCTCCATGTTCTGATTGCGAATATCAGTTGAAGTATGTTACTATAAGAAAAAACATAGCTATATCATATGATTTTTGACGAGGTAAATCAGATGGCTGGTGACACAGAAACATGATAAGAAAGGTAAAAAACATGGCATCAGAAAGAACAGAAGAACTATACAGGGTTTTGCTCAGCAAGGGCTATCCGAAGGAGCTTTGTGCTGAAATCGCATATAAAAACATGAATACGGATTATACCGCAACCAGAATGCTGGGTTATTTATATCGGTATACAAATCCTAAAATCGAAGATCTGGTAGATGAGATGCTGGCGATTTTAAGTGACCGGGCACAGATAATAGAGAAAAAGGAATCTGAACATGCGCAGGCAGTGATCAGTGAAATGTACCGGAAGGGATTATAAGTGACGAAGAACTTGGAGATAAGATAACAATGGAGCAATATTATTACAACCATATGAATAAGGCGCAGCAGGCTGCATATCACAGCATTCTTAGCG
>ENA-OQIM01000680-OQIM01000680.1-human-gut-metagenome-genome-assembly--contig:-NODE-680-length-12711-cov-1.293627_pt1 | contig 12711 bp, 18 predicted proteins | sample MGYA00242579_ERZ504744 | MGnify/ENA primary metagenome ERZ504744 (study PRJEB26092, sample SAMD00036441) | human gut metagenome | host: Homo sapiens | study: EMG produced TPA metagenomics assembly of...
GGCGGGAGCGAATATGGTAGATTTGTTTGATGCAGCTCCTAACTGATGATGTCTTCTACTCCTCATTGGAAAGACAAGTCTTTGTGGTTCAATAAGGTCAATGAGGATTATGGAAGCTTTGCTCCACTGCCCGAAGCGCAGAAGAAAGTGGACGACTGATAAAAGGAAAGAAAACCGAAATGGAGAAAATAGCTGTACTGACCCATTGGGTAGCGGATAATATCCGTTATGCAGGTATCTCTATGGGAAAAGGAGAGGCTATACGTTACATGATACTAAAATGAATTATACGGATCGTTGCGGCGTGTGTAAAGATATAGCAGGAACTTTGGTTTCTTTTCTGCGCATGGCGGGGTTCGAGGCCTATCCGGCCATGACGATGGCGGGCAGTCGTGTCGAAAGTATTCCTGCGGATCATTTCAATCATTGTGTAGCTGTGGTGAAACTTGCTGATGGAACTTATATGCCGTTAGACCCCACATGGGTTCCTTTCTGCCGTGAGTTGTGGAGTAGTGCCGAGCAACAGCAGAATTATCTGCGGTGTACCTGAAGGTTCCGATCTCTGTCTGACTCCTGTTTCTGCTCCGGAAAATCACTATGTACGCATCAAGGCAGACAACCGCTTGGACGCTAATGGTACTTTGCGTGTACATTTACAATTCAAGCCGAGGGACAGAGTGACAGCAATATACGCAGCATCTTTACAAGAGGTTTTCAGAGCCAGTGGCGTGCGACTATTGGAAAGACAATTGCTGGCTGTTTCTCCTAAAGGCCAGATTGCTGAGTGTAGATTATGGCAGGAATCCTAAAGATTATCAAGCTGCTCCTATCCAAATCATTTTCCGCTACGAGATTCCGGATTATGCCATGCAAGGGAGAAGGAAATGTTGTTCAAGCCTTTGGTAATGAATAATCTTTTATAATCAGGTACGCTCTTATCTACGGATTGATACAGAAATGAAGGAACGGAAGTATGGTTTTAAAGACGCCTGCTCCCGTTTGGTGGAATTGGATGAAACCATTCAATTGCCATCAGGCTATAGCTGATAAATGGGCCAAAGGAGGATACCATGCAGGGAACGGGAGCCGATTTTGAAGGCTCGCTTCTACAAAAAGGAAACCGGGTGGTCCTGCATAATCGTCTGGCTTTGAAAAAGCGTGTATATGAAGCGTCGGATTGGGATAGCTTCCGTAAAGCGGTGGAAGCTCATAAAGCATACGGTGATTATTTGGTGATTAAAAAGTAAAAGCGACATGAAAAAAGATTTATTATATATATGTATGCTTGGGAGTGTTGTTATTGACAGCTCTTCCGGCAAAAGCGGCTTCTGAAGCAGAATTTGGGAAGTTAGCCAAGACTTATACATTACATAAGGACGGTAGTCAGGAAATGCGGGTATATAAGGAGTTGACTTTATTTACACATGCAGCGATGAATGGTTTGTATGGTGAAAGCTTCATTGTTTACAATCCGGCATATCAGGAATTGAAGATACATGAATCTTATACTCGCCAGAAAGACGGGAAGATAGTAAAGACTCCCGAAAATGCATTTGTAGAGGTTCTTCCTGCTGCGGCGGCTGATGCTCCTGCCTATAACGGACTGAAAGAGATGGTGGTGGTACATACGGGACTGGAGTTGGGAGCGACTATTTGTTTGGATTACTCGGTTATCACACGTCCCGGTTATTTGCCCGGGCTGGATGTATATGTGCCGGTAGAGGAGTTATCGCCCGTCAAAGAATATATCTGTAGTGTGTCGGTTCCTGAGGACAAGCCTTTGAATTATGCATTGATAAACGGAAAAGCTGCGCCGGTAGTGAAAAATGAGAATGGAAGTAAAGTTGTTACTTGGACACTGAAAAATATTCCTGCTTATTATCCTATGGAAAGTACTCCTGCTTTATCAGGAAATATACCGGTTATTTTAGCAAATACGTATCCGTCGATGGCCGATGCTTTGAAAGTGCTGAAATCTCAATTTACGGCAGCTCATGAAAAAGAGGTCATGGCTTTGGCACAAAAATTATTGCAAGGAAAAAATGCGGATGAAAAGGAAGCTGTCCTGATGAACTATGTACATGGATTGGGCACGTCCCGGTTGTCTTTGTCCGAAACAGGATACCGGATCCGTCCGGCAACTGAAGTAATCCGTACTGCCTATGGCACGGAAGCGGAAAAGATAAATCTGCTTGCAGGATTGTTGCAGGCGGCAGGATTACAAGGTGAGGTTAAGGTTGCTTTTGGCGTAAAAGCACCGGATAATTGTTTGGGATTGGGCGCTATCAGCAGTTTGTTTCTGGACTCTCCTGTCATAGCGGGCATACAGGAATATCAGCCTGTCAATACGTTGGATGGTAAGAAAGCGGTTTTGGAAGTGAAGAATAAACCGGTTTATGAAACGGATACGATAACAGTCACTTCTGAAACAGGTAAAACGTTGGCAGGGGGCTATCGTCTGATAACATTGCCTCGCGCTAAAACCGGAATAGCCATGAATGGTTATGGCTTTGGAAATACAGAACGTACTACGAACCTGTTGCTTCCTGGTATGACGGATGAACCTATATTTGCATAGTAAATGTTCCGTCGGATATGCAGGTATGTACTCCGCAAAAGGCAAAAGAAATAGTCAATGCGGTAGGGAAATTGAAAATAACCGTACAGACTACAGAGGATAAGACGGAAGTAACCCGTTCGTTGCGACTGAACAAACAATGGATAACTCCCACCGATTATGCAGATTTTCATCGGTTGATGTCCGAATGGGAGGATAGTCATCATACTACTCTATTGCTGAAAGAGAAGAAGTAATCGGGTAAAAATTGGTTGAAATAGTTGAAAAAGTTGGTCATCCCTTGAAAAAGGAAAGGCCGGCTTTTCTTATTTTCCATCGGAGGATTTACATTTGTGGCATTTAAAACCTATAAAATGAATGATATGAGTGGAAAACATGGTATAGTTTGTATGGGCTTGTTGATGCTGCTTTCTTCTTGTCACGACGACAAGCAGGTCACTGCTTCAGGATTACAACGTAAGGATTTTCAGACAGAAGTGAATGGGCAGTATACCGATTTATTTACTTTGAGTAACAAAAAAGGGATGGAGGTCTGTATCACGAACTATGGGGCGCGAGTAGTTCTATCCTTGTACCCGACAAAAATGGAAAAAGGAAGATGTAGTGTGTGGATTTTCCACGATTGGTGAGTATATGGAACAACGGCAGAATTTTGGTTCTACGGTAGGACGCTATATAGGACGTATTCTGAATGCGCGTTTCACACTGGATGGGGTAGAGCATAAGCTGGTCCCTAACAATGGGAAGTCCGGACATATATCACCATGGGGGGAATCCCGGATTTTGCCGATAGAATATGGAAAGTGGAACAGGCAGATACATATACGGTTCGTCTGTCTTATCTCTCCCCTGATGGAGAAAATGGTTTCCCCGGAAACCTGAAAGTGACGTTAGTCTATAGTCTTGGTGAGGATGAGAATGCACTGGATTTGACATACGAGGCAACTACGGATGCACCCACGGTACTTAATCTTTCTCATCATTCTTTTTTTAATATCTCGGGAGACTTTACAAAAAGCGTGGAAGACCAGCAACTTTGGGTAGATGCAGATCGCTTTACTCCATACGATGATAAGAAATGTGTCACAGGAGAATATCTCCCGGTGGCCGGTACTCCCCTTGATTTCCGTATGCCGCATACTATTGGAGAACGTATAGATGCGGATTATCCGCAATTGAAGGTAGTAAACGGATACGATCATACTTGGGAATTGAATACGAAAGGAGATGATACAAGGCCGGCTGCTTGGGTGTATGATCCAACAAGCGGGCGTAAGATGGAGATCTTCACCACCGAACCGGGAATACAAATCTATACCGGTAATGGACTGAAAGGAAAATGACTGGTAAAAGGGGGATAGCTTATCCTTTCCGTTCGGCGGTATGTTTCGAAACGATGCATTTTCAAGATAGCCCCAATCAGCCTGAATTCCCCAGTACTGTACTCCGGCCGGGAGAGGTTTTTCATAGTCATACGGTTTATAAGTTTGAATAATTTGCTAATCTGTCAATTTGCTGATGTGCTAATTAGGGGTGCTATATATGCCCACACGGTTATTGGTATATTAGCAAATTGACATGTCGGCAAATTATTTTTCATTTTGATGTAACGTTTCCCTACCTCTATGTGTCATACTAGTGAACATGGAACAAAATAGATTTGAATAAGAGGCAAAACGAATGCGGCCGGCTTTGTTAAGAATGGCTATCCGTTATCTGGAAGACTCCGATGAGGCAGAAGATGCAGTACAAGATGTACTGTTGAAACTTTGGTTTCTTCGCGACCGTCTGGACCAATATCGTAGCGTGGATGCACTGGCTATTGTTATAACCAAGCATTTGTGTATTAATCGTTTGCGAGGTATTCGAATAGAGAAAGTCGATTTGGAGCAAGGCATCAGCATTGGTGGAGGTGAAAACCCTGAAATGAAACTGGTAGAGGAAGAGAATATGCAGGAGATACTGGAAGTAATAGGTACTTTACCTGACTTGCAACAGTCTATTCTCCGCATGAAGCACTTGGAAGGTTTCGAAGTAGAGGAGATAGCCCGTCTCACAGGAAGTACGCCGGTGGCGGTACGAACCAATTTGTCGAGAGCTAGAAAAAGAGTAAAAGAACAATTTATGATACACAGTAAGGTATGGAATTAGATAAGAGGAATATAGAAGAATACATTAACCGTTTCTTGGAAGGGGAAACTACGAATGCCGAGGAGCAGGCTATTTATCGTTTCTTCCATACAGGGGATGTACCTTCTCATCTGATGGGATATGCTCCGATGTTTGCCTGGTATGAGGGAGGTATGCAGGGAGAACCGGGTATGTTGCAGCCAGACGGACAGAAGGAGGTTGCTGGAGGAAAGAAATCAGAAAAGGTCCGGTGGTTGGAAAAGAAAGCTTTTATCAGCGTATTCCAATAGCTGTCTGGAGTGCCGGTATAGCGGCAATGATGGTCATTGCGCTGGGGTTAGGTTTTATTTTCTATTCGGAAACCAAGCAGACGGAAGTGGTGAGTGGTCGTGCTACGAAGGTAGTTATGTGGAAGTGGGAGGCAAGCGCATTTCGGATGTGAAACAGATTATGCCTTGTATTATTGAAACATTGGAAAAGGCGGAACGGGTGGAGAAACTGGCCCAGGAACGTGTGGAAGAAATTCATCGTTCCGAGAAAGAGATAGAAGAAAAGGAATTATTGGTAAGCGAATAAAAAACATAAAAAATAAGATATGAAAACAAGGTTTATTTTAGGAAGTGCATTGGCGGCTGTTTTGCTGCTGTGTGGTGGAACAGGCAAGGTTATGGCCCAGAAGAATATTGATAAAATGGCGGCAGAATTGGAAAAGCGGGATGATGTGGCTATCAACTCTGTAACGAAACGTGACTCTAAAACCCGCAAAGTGGTAAAGGTGGTGAAAAGTTTTTCGTTAAAGGATGAGAAAATAGGCGCAAAGGTTGATTGAGGCTTTCGAGAAGGATGAGGAATATGCAGAAACTGCCATTAAGGATATGCCGAAGGGAAGGGGCAAGGCGCAGAAAGCGAATTTTACATTCATTTATAAGATGGATAATGAGAAACGTACTTACACCCTTAATGTCAATGAAAACGGAAATGTAAGCATGACCGTTATTATCAGTCCGATGAAGGATGGGAAAGAAAGTGTATTCTGCTGTCCTTGATTCGGAATATTGGGATTCGTTCAATGAGCAGATGGCTGAATTGGGGAATAATCTAAGAGATTCCGGTATAGAGGTGCGCCAAATGAGCCGGGAAGAGATGGAGAAGATGCAGAAAACTATCCGCCAGTCATTGAAAGGACTGGATGCTTATGCCATAGCTGAATAGATAATGGCATTATTTTTCACCGAACACCAAGATAATAAAACACTTCTTCTTTTAGTTAGAATTACAAAAACTTTTTAATTGTCTTGCCCTTTTCCGGAAGTTGTGAAACCACCGGAGAGGCTTTGTTTTTAAGATGAATCTCCATGAAAAATCGAATTGTTTTATATCTTTGCAAGTAATATAAAAAACACACATTAAAGAAGAAAGATGAAAAACGAAATTACCGGAATGAAACTCAGACTGATAGTCATGAACTTCTTACAATTTGCCGTATGGGGGGCTTATCTTACTTCCATGGGGACATATTTGTTTAATATTGGCTTGGGTGCTAGGTAGTAGGCCTGTTTTACGCCATGCAGGGGATTGTTTCCTTGTTTATGCCTGCTGTAATGGGAATTATTGCCGACAGATGGGTGCCTGCTCAAAAATTATATGGCTTCTGTCATTTTATGGCTGCCGTGTTTATGGTGCTGCCGGGTGGTATGGCTACGTGGATGGTGAAGCGGTTAATTTCAGTACTTTATTTACATTTTATTCTTTTAGTGTAGCTTTTATATGCCAACATTGGCATTGACAAATTCGGTAGCCTATACCGCACTGGATAAAGTAAAACTGGATCCTGTCATCGCTTTTCCTCCTATCCGTATTTTTGGAACGATTGGTTTCATCTGTTCTATGTTGCTGACGGATATCTTGGGATTCCAAAATAATTATATGCAGTTCTTTTCTTGTGCTTGCTTTGGAGTGATACTGGCCATTTATGCGCTTACTTTGCCCGAGTGTCCTGTAAGTCGTGGTGGAGAACAGAAATCGCTGGTAGATGCTATGGGATTGCGGGCGTTACACTGTTCAAACAGAAAAAGATGGCTGTTTTCTTTATATTTTCTATGTTGTTGGGGGTTTCTTTACAGATAACCAACGGTTTTGCCAATCCGTTTCTCAGCAGTTTCAGGGGAGTTCCAGAGTATGCTGATACGTTTGGAGTGAATCATGCTAACGCATTGATATCTTTGTCTCAGGTGTCGGAAACGTTGTGTATTTTATTAATACCTTTTGTATTAAAGCATTTCGGAATCAAGCGCGTTATGCTGATAGCCATGTTGGCATGGGTACTTCGTTTCGGATTGTTCGGACTGGGGAATCCAGGACCGGGTGTCTGGATGTTTGTACTGTCCATGATTGTGTATGGTGTGGCTTTCGACTTCTTCAACATTTCAGGTTCGTTGTTTGTTAACAATGAGACTGATTTATCCATTCGTTCCAGTGCTCAGGGATTGTTCGTGATTATGACAAATGGTATTGGTGCGACGGTGGGAACGTTGGGAGCTCAGGCTGTGGTAAATCGTTTTGTTGATATGAACAGCACTGCTCCGCAGATGGAGGGATGGAGTATGACATGGTTTGTTTTTGCAGGATATGCCTTGGTGGTTGCGGTATTGTTTGCTGTCATATTCAAGTATAAGCATAATCCCAGGCAAGTTTAATAAATTATTTTTGACCATATCCGATGTAAACAGGAGTGGTAGAAGGGAAGTTAAAATTATGGATGAAATAGAATTGAAGGTACATGATATGTCCTCTACATTGCAGCCGGCGGATGCATATGCGCTGGTGTTGGAAGAAGTGAATGGTAACCGTAAGCTGCCTATTATTATCGGTTCGTTGGAGGCGCAGGCTATTAAGGTGGTAATGATGGAATATAAGATGCCCAGACCATTGACGCACGATCTTTTTCTGACAGTGACCAAAGAGTTGGGGCTGCTTTAAAGAAAGTGTTGATATATAAGGTAAAGGATGGAGTCTATTATTCCTATCTGTTTTTGGAAAAGGAGGGTGAGGTATTTAAAATAGACTCACGTACTTCCGATGCGATTGCGTTGGCTATGCGTTGCGGATGTCCTGTTTATACTACTAATGAGATCATGGAAAGTGAACAGTTGCATGAAGTTGGGAATACGGCATTTTCTGTCAATGTAAATACAGTTGATGTGGTGATGCTGAAAGAAGCATTGTCAAAGGCTATAGAAGAAGAGAATTATGAGCAGGCATCCCGTTTGCGTGATGAGATAAAACGACGGGAACAAGAGGAGGAGAATACGATAGTTTGATATATAAATTGAAAAACAAGAAGAACTATGCATGTTTTTTATACCCCTGATATAGCGAGTAACCTTGAACTTCCAGAAGAGGAAGCAGGACATTGTTTACGGGTTTTGCGTCTTTCCATAGGCGATGAGATAATGTTGACTGATGGAAAAGGTTGTTTTTACAAGGCTGTAATCAGTGCTGCAAGCGGTAAACGTTGCCAAGTGAAGGTAACGGAAACGATTCCGCAGGAAAAAGGGTGGAACGGGTGGTTGCATATTGCCATGGCTCCCACTAAAAATATGGATCGTACTGAATGGTTTACAGAGAAAGCGACTGAAATAGGCTTTGATGAACTGTCTTTCTTGAACTGCCGTTATTCCGAGCGGAAAGTAATCAAGAAAGAACGTATTGAAAAAATTCTGGTATCGGCAGTGAAACAATCGTTAAAGGCGACTATGCCGGTACTGAATGAAATGACGGACTTTAATAAGTTTGTTTCACGGGATTTTAAAGGGCAGAAGTTCATCGCCCATTGCTATGAAGGGGAAAAACTTTTGTTGAAAGATATATTGCGTTCCGGAGAAGATGCTTTGGTGATGATAGGTCCGGAAGGGGATTTTAGCGAGGAAGAAGTGGCTAAGGCTATAGCGGCAGGTTTTCAGCCTGTTAGTTTGGGAAAGTCCCGTCTTCGCACGGAAACAGCCGCATTGGTAGCCTGTCATACACTGAATTTATTAAACCAAAAATAAGAATATGAGAAAAGGTATTTGGGGATTTGCATTGGTGGCGATCATGCTGCTTATGGCTTCCTGTTCGTCTAAAAGTGAATATGCCAATGCTATTCCTAAGGATGCGGCAATGGTCATGTCATTCGATTTCAAAACAATGGCAGAGAAGAGTGGCATAAACGGTAAAGGGGGAGAAAAGGTGGTAGCCAAACTGACGGACGCATTAAAAAGCGGTCTGGAAGGAGAGGCCTATAAAACTGCCGAGAAGATTATTAAAAGCCCGTCTGAATCCGGCTTGTCTTTTACTGATAAAGTATATATGTTCATTACTCCTCATTCTAATGCTTTTGCTTTATTGGCAAAAGTAGATGATGAAGGTAAAGTGGAAGATTTGCTGGAGGCGTTGAAGGAGGAGCAGATATGTACGGAATTGAAAAGCGAAAGCGGATGTACATGGACACAGATGGGTACGGCGCTGTGCGCTTTTAATAAGGGCACTTTCCTGTTGATGGGAAGTAATAAAGGAGATGCTCTCAGCTTGAAAGGAAGTTTGCTTTCATTGATGCGCCAGGATGCTGAAAACAGCTATGTAAAGACCACAGACTTTGGTAAGTTGGCCTCGTCGAAGGGTGAAATTGTCACTGTGATGAATATGTCATTTATTCCTAATGATATTACCATGCAGATGCGAATGGGAATGCCTGCCTATTTGAAATTGGAAGATATCAAATATCTGGTTTCCGCTACTTTCGAAAAAGGTAAAATTGTAGTGAAGATGGAAACATTGATTGAAAATAAGGATTTGATTGCTATGTATGAAAAGCAGTCGGCTGTTTCCGCACTCATCAAAGGAGCTTATTTGGAGTATTTCCCTGCTAATACGTTGGTTTGGGCAGGTGGTAATATCGATGGAAAAGGAATTTATGATTTACTTTGCGAAAATCCTACCATCAAGCAAGCGTTGGATAATCCGATGTTGCCAATAGATATTGAAGGTATATTCTCTTCTATTCATGGGGATGTTGCTGTTGGCTATAGTTCCTTGTCAAATAATGACTTGCTGATTTATGCTGATGTAACGAATAAAGACTTTTTGCAGTCCTTCGAAGACCTGAGACCTTTGTTGGCTATGACCGGTGGCAGATGCAATTGAACTCTACGGGCAAAGACCAATATGAGTTCCGTATGTATCGCCAGAGCATTTGGTTTGGTGTGAAGGATAATCTGCTTTATATCTCGAACAATGAAAGACTGGCAGATGAGGCAGGCCGCCGTTACGGAGTTTCTTTGCAGAATACTTCTTGGGCCGGAGAGGTGGTGAAAAACCGTTTCTTTATGGCGTTCAATGCGGCGCAGTTGGTGAAGGACGTTCAGGAGAATCCTCGGTTAACCCGTATGCTGGGTAGTGATGCCGCCGTGTTTAATGCTATTTTGGGATCTTGCGACTATGTGGATGTGATGGCTCCCGATTGGAGAAGCGGTCAAATAAATATTGTTATGAAAGATAAAGAAGTCAACGTGCTACAGTTGATTCGTACATGGATTAGAGAACTTATGAATACTATAGAATTACAACGGACCCTTCCTGCTGTTTTTGCAGGGAGGGATTCTATTATATCCGATGTCTGGCATCAGTGTTGACCCTGCAACGTGGGGAAGCCTATTTGGTGGAAGCAGCATCCGGCACTGGGAAATCATCGCTTTGCAGCTACATATACGGATATCGTAACGACTATCAAGGTATCATTTGTTTTGGCGAGAAAAACATCCGTAGTCTTTCGGTGCATGACTGGGTGGAGATTCGGAAACGTTCCATCAGCATGTTGTTTCAGGAATTGCGTTTGTTCACGGAGCTGACAGCGTGGGAGAATGTGCAGTTGAAGAATTCGTTGACCGGATTTAAATCTAAAAAGAAATCAAGGCTTGGTTTGAACAGTTCGGTATTGCCGATAAATGGGATACACCGGTAGCTAAAATGTCTTTCGGGCAACAGCAGCGTGTGGCGTTGGTCCGCGCACTTTGTCAACCTTTCGATTTTATCTTTCTAGATGAACCTATCAGCATTGGATGAAGAAAACGGACGGATTATGTCCCGGATATTGGTGGAGGAAGCGGATAGACAGGGGGCAGGTGTCATTGTGACCTCTATCGGCAAGCATTTGGAATTGAACTACACAAAAACGTTGAAACTATGAGGTTGGTTTGGAAATTATTACGTCAGCATATCAGTTTCCCACAATTGGCGGGTTTTTTCTTTGCCAATCTGTGCGGCATGGTCATTGTGTTGCTGAGTGCCCAGTTTTATAAAGATGTGTTGCCTGTTTTTACGGAAGGTGACAGTTTCATGAAGAAAGACTATGTGATAGTAAGCAAAAAGGTAAGTACATTGGGCTCCTTTGTCGAAAAAGCAAGACTTTTTCCGAACAAGACATTGCTGAAATCAGCGAACAGCCGTTTACCAAAGGAGTAGGGGCTTTTATGCCTTCCCAATTTAAAGTGTCGGCAGGCATGGGGATGGAGAACGTGGGGTTGCACATGTCTACAGCCATGTTCTTTGAGTCTGTACCCGATGAGTATGTGGATGTGAACTTGGATAAATGGGAGTTTGATGAAAATGAAACGGGTTGTTCCTATCATTATTCCCCGTAATATCTGAATCTGTATAACTTTGGTTTTGCACAAAGCCGGAGCCTGCCGGCAATTGTCGGAAGGGGTGATGGGTATGGTTAATTTGGATATACGTATTACTGGTGCAGGGCATACGGAAAACTTTAAAGGAAAAATAGCAGGTTTCTCCAATCGCCTGAATACGATTCTTGTTCCGGAAACATTTATGGCGTGGGCTAACAATGAGTTTGCTCCGGGGCAGAAAAGCGAACCGTCACGACTGATTGTAGAAGTGAACAATCCTACGGACGACCGTATTGCCAAGTTCTTTAAAGACAAGGGATATGATACAGAAGATGACAAGTTGGATGCGGGAAAGACTACCTGGTTCTTGAAAGTGATTGTAGGATTGTGCTTTCTGTAGGTTTGCTTATCAGTGTACTCTCTTTCTATATTTTGATGCTCAGTATTTACTTGTTACTGCAGAAGAATACGTCTAAGTTGGAGAATCTGTTATTGATAGGTTACAGTCCGGCTAAGGTGGCGCTTCCCTATCAAATGCTGACATTGGGCCTCAATGCAGTAGTGTTGTTTTTATCGGTGGGAATTGTGATCTATGTGCGGAATAGCTATATGGATATGATAGAAAAGTTATTTCCACAGTTGGAAGAAGGAAATCTGGGACCAGCCATGGTTATAGGTATTTTGCTTTTTGTGGGTGTATCTTTGTTTAATATAATAGCAGTACGTCGTAAAGTGGCATCTATATGGATGCATAAAGGTTGATAATAGTTATGGTATCTCAGACAGAATTTACGCTTCGTCCCCGTACTAGGGGATTTCACCTGATTACTGATGAAGTGGTGCGCAATTTGCCTCCACTTCCCCAAATAGGTTTGCTTTATTTGTTCATCAAACATACCAGTGCGGCATTAAGTATCAATGAAAATGCTGATCCGGATGTTCGTACGGATATGGAATCTATTTTTAATCACTTGATAAAGGAACGCGAACCCTATTACGAACATACTTTGGAAGGTTGGATGATATGCCTGCCCATGCAAGTCAACCATTATAGGAGCTAGTCTTACTATTCCTATTACAGATGGTCGACTGAATATGGGTATTTGGCAGGGAATTTACCTTTGTGAGTTCCGCAACCATGGAGGCGGTCGCAAGATTGTGGCTACTGTAATGGGGAAATAACTCTTTCAGATATTCATCCGGGTTATTATTTATTTATGCGAATCAGTAGTTGATTTCTGATTCTTGTTTTAAAAAATTAGATAAATGAATGCGATGGCAATTTTTCCCATCGTATGTACTAAAAGTCCAGATGTTGATCTGACTTTCATCGCTCTTTGAATA
>ENA-OQIM01000682-OQIM01000682.1-human-gut-metagenome-genome-assembly--contig:-NODE-682-length-12677-cov-1.462072_pt1 | contig 12677 bp, 16 predicted proteins | sample MGYA00242579_ERZ504744 | MGnify/ENA primary metagenome ERZ504744 (study PRJEB26092, sample SAMD00036441) | human gut metagenome | host: Homo sapiens | study: EMG produced TPA metagenomics assembly of...
AACGTCTGCGGCACGAAGGAATCCAGGAACGCGTTCGTGCCGCTTCAAGTTCCAATCCAGCTCGAAGAAGTTCTCCGTCTCCAGCGCATGCTGGATCGACTTCCATAGCTCGTATTGCGTGATCGAATCCATCGTGGATTCCTCGATGATGCGCGGGTAATCGCCATGGATCACCTCGCCGAAAATCCACGAATACGGGTGTGCGGCTTTGACCTGCGGCAACACGCGCGCCCAGAACGGGCTCGGCACGGCATACGCGGCGTCGAGGCGCCAGCCGGCGGCTCCGCGATCCAGCCAATGGCTCATCACATGGACACATAGTCAACGGTCTCGTCAGCCGAATGGTCCAGCGCCACCAGATCCCCGTGCCCCTCGAACACATCCAAAGCGGGTTCGCCATTATCACCGACATCGACGCGCGACAGACCATGCCAAGCGGTTGTCGGGCCGATTCAAGGCGTCCGGCGGTCTCGTCAAGCGCCGCCTGAACGGCCGGATGATTGCGGCTCACGTGATTGAACACGCCATCCAGCATCACCTGCAATCCCATGTCCCGGCAGGCCGCGACAAGCTGATCGAACGCGGCATCCCCGCCCAATCGCACATCGATATGCATATGGTCGAGCGTGTCGTATCCATGCGTCGCCGACTCGAACACCGGACCCAGCAGCAGGCCGGACGCGCTAGATCGCGCACGTACTCCAGCCAGGGAATTATCGCGTCAAGGCCGCGGCCATGGAACTGGCGCGGGCCGGCGGGCCTGATATCGGCACCGCAGAAGCCCAGCGGATACACGTGCCAGAACACCCCGTACTTCACCCAATCGGGCATTGTGCGGCTCGAATCCATGCTTACAACCACTGTGCACCTCCTGATTGACACCGTGTCCATTTTCGCACATCGCGGTGCGAATCCCGGGTAATCGGCATGAAACGCAGTCCGTGAACATGTGGCCAAGCTCACATATTGGGACATTTTCCTGAGGCGCTACATGCCGTGGCTACGCTTCCAACCAGTGCCATAAGCAGACGAGAGATACCCCAAAAGGGTCGCAATGAAGAGAACCTTTCCCGCAAAGGTTATTGAAGAGGAACAGAGGGTTATTATGACCACCGCCGCAGCCCAGGCCCCGGCACCTGGCAAGTTGGAATTCAAGGACGATTACACGCCGGACGAAGCCGAACGTGTGATTCGCAATTCGAAGGGACTGCCCGTAGGCGTGCGTCCCAAAATGGTATGGACATGGAAGAAGGCCCTGCTGTGGGCCGCCATCGCCATCGTATGTGCCTGCGGATGGGCGATTCTGGCCGTCTCGCGCGGTGAGCGGATCTCCGCCATCTGGTTCCTGGTCGTGGCGCTGAGCTCCTACGCCATCGCCTACCGCTTCTATGCCTATTACATCCAGATCAAGATCATGCGCACCGACGACGCGAACGCCACCCCGGCCGAGCGCGTGCATGACGGCGCCAACTTCGAACGTGCCGACCGTCGCGTGCTGTTCGGCCAGCATTTCGCCGGCATTTCCGGTGCGGGCCCGCTTGTTGGTCCTATTCTGGCCGGCCCAAATGGTTATCTGCCGTCCGTGATGTGGATCATTCTCGGTGTGATTTTCGCCGGCGCCGTGCAGGATATGCTCATGCTGTGGATCTCCGCCAAGCGTCGCGGCCGTTCCTTCGGTCAGATGGCAACCGACGAAATGGGCAAGTTCGGCGGCACTATCCTGTCGATCTTCCTGATCGTGATGACCGCCATCGCCATGGCATTCCTTGCGCTCGTGGCCATCAAGCCATGGCTTCCTCGCCGTGGGCCGTGTTCTCTATTGGTATGACCATTCCGATCGCCTTGATCATGGGCTGCTTCCAGCGTTTCCTGCATCGTAGCGTTATCGAAACCACGGTGCTCGGCTTCGTGCTGCTCGTGATCGACATCATCGCTGGCGGTTGGATCTCCAGCGTTCCGGCAATCGCGACGTGTTCACGTTGAACGCCAAGGAACTGGTTATCGCACTGGTGATCTACTCCTTCGCCGCCGCCGCGTTGCCGCACTGGCTGCTCGTCACCCCGCGTGACTACCTGTCCACGCTGATGAAGATCGGCACGCTTGTGCTGCTCGTGCTTGGCATTCTCATCGCCAATCCGTCCGTGCAGATGCCGGCTCTGACTGAATTCGCGTCCACCTCCACGGGACCGACCTTCGCAGGCGACCTGTTCCCGTTCCTGTTCATCACCATCGCGTGCGGCGCTCTTTCCGGCTTCCACGGCGCAGTGAGCTCCGGCCTGACCCCGAAGCTGTGGAGAAGGAAAACCAGATCCGCATGATCGGCTACGGCTCCATGCTGGTTGAATCCTTCACCGCCGTGATCGCACTGATTGCGGCCATCACCATTTCCCAGGGCGTCTACTTTTCCACGAACATGTCCGCCTCGCAGATCTCCACCGCTTCCGGCGTGACCCTGACCGCCACTTCCACTCCTGACGAGCAGGCTGAGGCCGCGGTCAAGGCCGTGGATTCGATGAAGGTTTCCGACATTGAAGGCAACCAGATGAAGGTCACTTGGGATTCTGTCGACGAGAACGGCAATGCCAAGACCTATGAAGGCGCCGACGCTTTGAAGCAGGCGCTTCCGACATTGGCGAGAACACCATCGTTTCCCGCACCGGCGGCGCCACTACGTTCGCTATGGGTATGGCCAACTTCCTCAAGTCCTACCTCGGCGGTCATGACTCCATGGCCTTCTGGTACCACTTCGCCATCATGTTCGAAGCGTTGTTCATCCTCACCACCGTTGACAACGCACCCGCGTGGCCCGTTATCAGATTGGTGAGTTGCTGGGCAACGTGCGCAAGCTGAAGAAGTTCGCTGATCCGACGTGGAAACCGGGCAACATCATCACCACACTGATCGCAACCGCCCTGTGGGGTGGCCTGCTGTGGGTCGCGTGTGCGATACGAATGGTGGTATCAACGCCATGATGCCTATTTTCGGTATTTCCAACCAGCTGCTTGCCGCCGCATGCTTCATGCTGGTCACCGTTTGCGTGGCAAGCTTGGCTATAAGAAGTACCTGTGGATTCCTGTTGTTCCTCTCGTTTGGGATGTGGCCGTGACCTTCACCGCCGACTTCCAGAAGATCGTCGGACCGATCAGTTACTTCGCCACCGCTTCCAAGTATCAGGCGCTGATCGATGGTGGCACTTTGGAAGGCGAAGCGTTGGTCAACGCCAAGGCCGCACTCTCCAATGCGTACCTTGACGGCGTGCTCTCCGTGTTCTTCATGGTCATGATGGGAGTCTTCCTGGTCGTCGGCATCTACCAGACCGTGAAGATTCTTGCCAAGGGCAAGTTCGGTGTGGAAACCACGTCTGAGGAGCCGTTCGTGGAATCCGAATGGTTCGCACCGTCCAGCCTGATCGCCACCAAGCTCGAAAAGAAGGTGCAGCGCGAATACGCGGCCAAGAGCTATGAGCTGGCGCAGAAGGAACAGGCCGCAGCCTGATGCAGGGATTCACCACCATGGTCAGACGAATCTGGTCCGCATTATTGAAAGCCAAGGCCGGATTCGTCTGGTATGTGCGCGAATTCAGTGGAGAAGCGAAATACGACCACTATCTGGAGCATTTCGCAAGCGAACATCCCTGCGAAACCCCGCTGACCGAACGCGAATACTGGCGCATGCGAGAGGAATACGATCGCAAGCATCCCAACACCAGTTGCTGTTGCTGAAACTAACGGCCATACATAAACAATCCCCGTCTTTCATTTCGGAAGACGGGGATTGTTTTTCTTATATTTATGTTGCTTGCTTGCGATTATTCCTATACCGAAGATATTCGATTGCATGTTCCGCAATCAATATTTCGCAATCAAGAAGCGAGTCCCATGCTGTATTTCAATGTCATCACACGAATCGCGGACTGCGTTACTTTGTCTGCAAAAGCGGAATCAGCTGCGGCCTTCGCATTCAAACCATCCAAAACCTGCTGAACATAATCGAAAGCGCCAATGCAGGCAAGATCACCGCCGGCCTCAACCAATCGCACACCCAAATCACTCGGCTGAATGCCACCCAACGCAGTGGCGGACAAAGAATCCGAAGTGATGACACCTTGGAATCCGACCGTATTGCGCAAATAATCCGTTACCAAAGCGCTGGAGAACACGGCGGGATTGTTCGGATCAATAGCCTGATAGGTGGCCCAAAGACATCATCACCATGGAAGGGTTCGCCTCCAACGTACTGTTGAACGCGCCGATTTCCGCACCGTCCAACGTGGTGGTGGTATCAAGAATGCCGTCGGCGGTGAAATCGGTGTTGCCCGTCACCGAACCCAAACCAGGATAGTGCTTGATGGCGCTGCCTACACCCGAATCCGCCATGCCCTGAATGAACGCCTTGGCATGGTCGGCATTGCCATCCGCATCAAGACCAAAATCACGATACAGTGCGCCGATCGGGCCATTGGAAGCCCTATCTACCGTTACCGTGCCCACCACCGGCGCCAAATCAACATTGATGCCGGCCGACTTGAGTTGGGAACCCCATACGGCAGCCGATTGCCGTAGCTGGTTGGTCGACATTGAACCCTGATTGGTGGCGGAAGGCATCTGGTCGAAACCAGCGCCTTGAAGATGCTGCACCAAACCACCTTCCTGATCAGTGGTCATCAACAGCTGATTATTGGCCGGCGCATACGATTGCAATGCGGATGTGGCTGCGGCGACACCGGCCGTTCCCGAATTCCAGTTGCCGATGATCAGCACCGAACCGACATGCTGGTTCACAATGAGATCCTGTAACGAGGAAGGATCGGATCCCGCATACAGGGGTGCCATGACGAGCTGACCGACGCGCTCTGCAAGACTCATGGCATTGACTGCAGCCACAGCTCTGCCATGCGGCGAGTCATCCACCACGCTTGGCACGTTGGATTTGTCAAGCGCATCATGTGATGCATCGGACTGCTGCGAATTGGATTGCTCGGATTGGTTGGAGCCAGCATTCAAACTCGCGCTGGATGAACACCCAGCGAACGATAGCGGCAGTGCGATGGCGCACAGTGCGGCAGCACAACGAGCGAAATGAACGTGAACTCTCCTCATAGTGTCATTATCTATCACATGCCGGTGATGGCGAATACGATCGCATAAGAAAAGAACGGGTGGATTCGTGTTCGTGAATTGCGTAAACATTAGGCTAGCGGCATAAAGCCGTTCCGTGCCTGTCGATAGGCTATTAGCATGTCTTTTTTTGATATGTTTGGTCCCATGTTCGACCAGAAAGCGGTCCGAACCGCTCCCAAGGGCAGCGTGCCAATAAATCCGGCAACGATGATCCCATCATTCTCAATGTCGAAACCGATGGTGATAACACCGCCCGGTCTTCGGCGAACATGCCTCCAAGAGGTCCGTCCGGTCCGCGTATCACACGCCAGCCGAACCGTCCGCGCAAATCGTCGAACGGCAACAAGATTCTAATCGGTGTGGTGCTGGCGCTTGCCATCATCATCGGCCTGTTCTTTGGCTTGGCGCAGTTCATCACCGACGTCATGTGGTATGCGCAGCTTGGCTTCCAAAGCGTGATTTGGACGCAGTTGGGTACCAGGGTAGGCCTGTGGGTGGCGTATGCGCTGCTGATCGCCGCGGTCGGATTCCTGTCCGCGTCGCTGGCGATCTGGGCTCGCCCCGATGCTGCCGATGGTTCCACGATTCGTATTAACGGCGACACCATCGAAGTGGGCAAGGGCGTGAGCTCAAAGAGTGCACGTCGTGTGGCTGTGGTGATTTCATTGATCGTCGGCTTGATGTTCGGATCGCAGTTTAATGCGAATTGGTCTGAAATCCTGCTGATGTTCAACGCGCAGAGTTTCGGCACCACCGACCCGCAATTCGGCATCGACAACGGTTTCTATGTGTTCGTATTGCCTGGCTTGAAGCTGATCATGTCGCAGTGTCGTTGCTGCTGCTTGCCGGCATCATCTTCTCCATCGTCACGCATGTATGATGGGCGGCATCCGAATCACCATGCCAGTGCATGGTCGTGGACTGTTCCACATCACCAAGCGTGCGCGTAGACAGATCGGCATCTGGCTGATGCTCAACATGTTCGCATGGCGACGAATCAGTGCTTGGCGTGTTCTCCCACCTCACGCAGGAGGGTAGCCGCATCACCGGTGCCACGTATACCACGGTCAACGCCACGATTCCCGTCACCTTCATCATGGCTGCCATCACCGTCATTCTCGGTGTGATTCTCGGCGTGTGGATCATGAAGTCGCATGCGTTGGAAGGCCAGGCTCCGATTGCGGTGCGTGCTTCCGAAGCGCTTAAAGCGTGGAAGGTGCCGACCGTGGCCATCGCATCCGCCATTGTGGTGAGCTTGGTGCTTACCGTGGCATGGCCGATGCTGCTGCAGCGTTTCCGTGTGAATCCGAACGCGCAGGAAATGGAATCTACCTATATCCAACGTAATATCGACGCCACCCGTGAAGCATACGGTCTGAACAATGTGAAGACCGAACAGTATCAGCCACTACGGAAGGCGAGGCTGGTGCGTTGGCTGATTCCGCGGAATCGACCGCGCAGATCCGACTGCTCGATCCGCAGATCGTTTCCCCGACATTCAAGCAGCTGCAGCAATCCAAGCAGTATTACACGTTTGCCGATACTCTTGCCGTCGACAAAATATGAGGTCGAGGTGTGAGCCAAGATACGGTGATCGCAGCACGAGAACTTGACCTTGCCGGTCTTGACAATCGTAACTGGGTCAACGACCATACCGTATACACGCACGGCTATGGTGTGGTGGCCGCCTACGGCAACAAGGTGACGGCCGACGGCCAGCCGAAGTTCTTCGAGGCGGGTATTCCAACCCAAGGCAAGCTCACCGAATCCGAACAGTACGAGCCGCGTATCTACTTCTCGCCGAACGCTTCCGAATATTCGATCGTGGGCGCTCCGGAAGGTACGCAGTCTTGGGAGTTCGATTACCCGACCGGTTCCGAAGGCGCCACCAACACGTTCGGTGGCAATGGCGGCCCGAAGATCGGTAATATCTTCTCCCGACTGCTGTATGCCATCCGTTTCGGCTCCGACCAGATTCTGTTCTCTAACCGTGTGAACTCCGAATCGCAGATCCTCTACGATCGTTCCCCGAAGGAGCGTGTGGCCAAGGTCGCGCCATACCTGACGCTTGACGGCCGTGTGTACCCGGCGGTCGTGGATGGTCGTGTCAAGTGGATCGTCGATGGCTACACCACGTCTGACGCCTACCCGTATTCGCAGATGACCGATCTGGCGAAGCCTCCAAGGATTCCACCACGGAATCTTCGGCCACGGTGAGTGAGCTGCTTCGAAGAACGCCAACTACATTCGTAACTCCGTGAAGGCCACCGTCGATGCGTATGACGGTTCCGTGGACCTGTACGTGTGGGACGAATCCGATCCGGTGATCAAGGCATGGCAGAAGATCTTCCCCGGCCAGTACCACCAGTTGTCGGAGATTTCCGGCGATCTGATGAGCACCTGCGTTACCCGGAAAGCCTGTTCAAGGTGCAGCGAGAACTGTTGACCAAGTACATGTGTCGAGCGCCAGCCAGTTCTTCTCCGGTGAGGATTTCTGGCAGACTCCAGTCGATCCGACCGAATCCCAGCAGGCTCAGGAACGCGACATTCTGCAGCCGCCGTACTATTTGACGCTGCAGACCGGTGGATCCAACGAACCGGTGTTCTCGTTGACGTCGTCGTATATTCCCGCAGGCACGTCAACTCGAGAGATTTTGACGGGATTCCTGTCTGTCGATTCCGATGCGGGCCACGAAAAAGGCAAGATCGGCGCGAACTATGGCACGCTTCGATTGCAGGAGTTGCCGAAGGATTCCAATGTGCCAGGCCCCGGTCAGGCACAGAACAACTTCAATGCGTCGGCCGACGTGTCGAAGGAACTTAATTTGCTTGAATCCGGTTCCACCAATGTGCAGCGAGGCAATCTGCTTACACTGCCGCTCGGCGGCGGATTGGTGTACGTGCAGCCGGTGTACGTCAAGTCTTCCGGTTCCACCAGTTTCCCGCTGTTGAAGAAGGTGTTGGTGGCCTTCGGCGACCAGGTCGGATTCGCCAACACGTTGGACGAAGCGCTCGATCAGGTGTTCGGCGGCAACTCCGGTGCATCCGCTGGCGATGCTGAAAACGTCGACGGCTCGACCAGTGGCAAGACTGATACGTCCGATACCAACGGCGATGCCTCCACCGATGGTTCTTCCGGAACCGATGGCACGGATTCGTCATCTGGAACAGACTCGGGCAATGACAGCAGTTCCGGCAATACCGGTAGTAGCTCCGGCACGATGAGCAACGGTCTGAAGAGCGCGCTTAACGACGCTTCCCAGGCAATGAAGGATTCCGACGCGGCCATGAAGAAAGGCGATTGGTCCGCTTATGGCGAGGCGCAGAAGAAACTTCAGGAAGCGTTGAACAAGGCGCTCGAACTCGAGCAGTAGTTTCCGCACAAGTTCCGTACGATTGCTGTTTGCATAAGGCGGGAGACTGGTTCCATATGGAGAACCGGTCTTCCGCCTTCTGCATATGCCCGGTATGCTCAAAAACATGATCGAGTATTCCTACCGCATCGCGACGCAAAACGACATTCAAGCAATCACCGACATTTACAACGCTGCAGTCATACGAGGTGGATCATCGGCCGATATAACTCCACGCACATACGAACAGCGCAAAGCATGGGTTGAATCGCATCATGATCCGTACGCGGTGTTTGTCACGGAAACGGTAGATGATGACGGAGAGAGGCGGATCATTGGATTCAGCGCGCTTTCCGTTTTCTACGATCGCGCAGGATACGACGGCGTCACCGATCTCGCCTATTATATCGATCCGCAATGGCAGGGCAGGGGGAGTCGGTACGTACACACTCACCAAACTGCTTGAAGAATGTCGAAAGCGTAATATGCGTAAGGCATGCGGCATTATTTTCGCAGACAATGCCGGTTCGATCGCACTGATGAAACGGTTCGGTTTTACACAGTTTGGCCTCATGCCAACTGCCGCCACCGATTCCACCGGCACCATGCGTGACATGAGTTACTGGTATCTCGACCTGTAAGTACAATCTTTGCGGTTATCAAGACGAGACAACGTGACGCAATATGAACGCGCACAAACGTATGTATGAATGAATGGAACGATTTCAATGGCATCTGATTTCTGGTTGATCGCAGGACTTGGCAATCCGGGATCCAAATACGAAGGCACCCGTCACAATATGGGATTTATGGCGGCCGATCTGTTGGCCGAACGTTGGTCGGTCAACTTTTCCGACCATAAAGGGCTTGCCATGCTCGGCAAAGGCGTGATGAACCTGTCTGGCCGTAACGTCAAATTCTTCCTGGCAAAGCCGCTCACCTACATGAACGAGTCAGGTAATGCGTTGGCTTCCATCAGTGCCTACTATCAGATTGAACCAGACCATATTGTGGTGATTCACGACGACATGGATCTTGATTTCGGACGTATCAAAGTCAAGGCAGGCGGCTCCGCAGGCGGCCATAATGGTATCAAGTCGATTGATCGTGCCTTGGGAACTCCGAAGTATGCCCGTGTACGCATGGGCGTTGGACATGCGCAGCGAGGTGCCCACGCCCACGATAACACCGTAAACTGGGTGCTGGGTGGATTCGGACCGGATCAGCGTAAGCAGCTTCCGGAATTTCTTGCCGACGGTGCCGACGCGGCGGAAACCATCATCTTCAACGGCCTCGCCAAGGCTCAGGAGCAGTTCAATGGCCGCTGAACCGGTGCAACTGCCGACGTCAGGTTCGCTGGCTGGCATTCTCGACGTACTCGAAACCGATGAGGATTTTCGTGCGCTGATTTCCGACGAGATCGAAGTGCCGGAATCCGACATAGACTCCAGCATCACCGTTGGCGTTCCCGAAGGATTGCGTCCGGCGCTCGCTGCCGGGGCAGCGGGAACACGACCGGTTGTGCTTGTGGTGGCTTCCGGGCGCGAGGCCGAGGAAATGGTTGAGGCGATTCGTTCGTGGTATTCCGGCGATCCAAACGATGTGGCACAGCTTGAAGCGTGGGAAACCTTGCCGCACGAACGTCTTTCGCCTCGCGCCGATACCGTGGCGAGCCGTATGGCGGTGTTCCGCAGACTGATGCACCTCAAGAGGGAAGCAAGCTGTTTGGCCCATCAGGATTCTCGTCATGCCGGTGCGTTCCCTGATTCAGCCTGTGGTTGCGGGCTTGGGGGATGTGGAGCCGCTGGTGTTCTCCCAAGGTGAGGAGTTGGCGCTCGATGAGGCGTCGCATCGACTGGTGGAGAATGCGTATACTCGAGTCGACTTGGTGATGGATCGTGGTGAATTCGCAGTGCGAGGCGGCATTATCGACGTGTTTCCTCCAACATTGCCGCATCCGGTTCGTATCGAATTCTTCGGTGACGAAATCGATACCATCAAGGAATTCCATGCATCTGACCAGCGTACGTATGGCAGTGACATTCCGATGGTCTGGGCCACGCCATGCCGTGAGCTGCAGCTGACCGAAAAGGTGCGCGTGCGTGCGAAATCCCTGATCGGCTCCATTCCAAACGCCGAAGACATGCTTGAATCCATTGCCAACGCCATTCCTGTCGAAGGCATGGAATCGTTGCTTCCCGCATTAGTCGATGATATGGAACCGGTGCAGGGCATGCTTCCCAAGCGTGCGTTGGTGATGCTGTCTGATCCGGAAAATTGCGTCGCGCTGCCGACGATCTTGCCAAAACGGCTAATGAATTCCTTGCAGCCAGTTGGCATGTTGCTGCATCCGGTCATGGTGCCGGTGCTCCAATCACATTCGATCAGGCGAATTTCTACGATTTTGAGGAAACGATTTCCTCACTGGTGTTCTCTAGGCATGACGTATGGAAGCTTACGAGTTTCGGTGTGGACTCCAGTAGGGAAGGCCGCGTTCAGCTCGACGCCACCAATCCTGGAGAATATCGCGGAGATGAGGCCAAGACGGCTTCCGGTATCGAAGGTCTTCTTGATGCCGGCTATGCCGTCACCGTCACTGCAGGAGCGCAAGGCACTCTTGTTCGACTCAAACGTGCCATCAACGAAACGGGAATCGCCAACTTCGACTGCATCAGATCGCGTGCCATCGACGGATTCGTCGATAATGCCGCGAAAGTCGCACTGCTTACCGAACGGGACCTGACCGGACGTACATCGGCCGCGGGACAGGCAAAAACACCGAAACGTCGCCGTAAGGCCATCGACCTTATGGAGCTCAAAGCCGGCGATTACGTGGTGCATGAGCAGCATGGCATCGGCCGGTTCCTCGAAATGCGCCAACGCACCATCGGAGCGGGCGCCAACCAGACCACACGCGAGTATCTGGTCATCGAATACGCATCCAGCAAGCGCGGCGCACCTGCCGACAAACTGTTCATCCCCACCGACCAGCTTGACCAAGTCAGCAAATACATCGGTGCCGACGCTCCAAAACTCAACAAACTGGGCGGATCCGACTGGGCTGCCACCAAGCGAAAGCACGTAAGCATGTGCACGAAATCGCCGAAGATCTGGTCAAACTGTATTCGGCACGTCAACGTATGCAGGGGTATGCCTTCAGCAAAGACACCCCTTGGCAGAAAGAACTGGAAGACGCTTTCCCATACCAGGAAACCGCTGATCAGCTGACCACCATCGACGAGGTCAAATCCGATATGGAAAAGCCCGTGCCGATGGATCGCCTGATTTGCGGCGACGTGGGATTCGGCAAAACCGAAATCGCCGTACGTGCCGCATTCAAGGCGGTGCAGGATTCCAAACAGGTGGCTGTGCTGGTACCGACCACATTGCTGGTGCAACAGCATTTCGAGACGTTCACCGAACGTTTTGAAGGTTTTCCGGTGGAAGTAAGGGCGATGAGCCGTTTCCAAACCACCAAGGAGATCAACGACACCATCGAGGGACTTGAAGACGGTTCCGTCGATGTGGTGATCGGTACGCACAAACTGCTCGGACCGAAGGTCAAATTCAAGGATCTGGGACTGGTCATCATCGATGAGGAGCAGCGTTTCGGCGTCGAACACAAAGAGACGTTGAAGGCGTTGCGTACCAATGTGGATGTGCTGAGTCTGTCGGCAACACCGATTCCGCGAACGCTGGAGATGGCCGTTACAGGCATTCGTGAAATGTCCACGTTGGCCACGCCTCCGGAAGACCGCTTGCCGGTGCTTACCTACGTTGGCGCGTATGAGGATGCTCAGGTCACTGCTGCGGTCAGGCGTGAGCTGTTGCGCGGTGGCCAGGTGTTCTACGTGCACAACCGAGTGCAAGACATCGCTTCGGTTGCCGCGAAGATTCACGAGCTGGTGCCGGAATCGCATGTCGGCATCGCCCATGGCAAGATGGGGGAGAAGCAGCTTGACGGTGTGATCCGAGACTTCTGGCATCGCGACATTGATGTGCTCGTATGCACCACCATCATCGAAACCGGTCTTGATATTTCCAATGCGAATACGTTGATCGTCGATCATGCCGACCGTTTCGGCCTAAGCCAGCTGCACCAGCTGCGTGGCCGTGTCGGGCGAGGCCGTGAGCGTGCCTACGCGTACTTCCTATATGATCCGACCAAGCCGATGACCCAGCAATCGCATGACCGACTGGCCAC
>ENA-OQIM01000683-OQIM01000683.1-human-gut-metagenome-genome-assembly--contig:-NODE-683-length-12670-cov-2.318504_pt1 | contig 12670 bp, 16 predicted proteins | sample MGYA00242579_ERZ504744 | MGnify/ENA primary metagenome ERZ504744 (study PRJEB26092, sample SAMD00036441) | human gut metagenome | host: Homo sapiens | study: EMG produced TPA metagenomics assembly of...
TCGTCTTTGCATCAATAAGAAATATGTATGAAACCTGAAAGATTTCAGCAATGGCTTTAATTCAAGATCAGTGACATAACGCTTGTTTGTTCGATTCGGTGATTACATTTTATCCATATCGTAACCAGCTAACTGGAGTTTATAGGCAAGATCACGCTGAGACATATTGTGAGTCCTGCGAAGCTCAATCAACCGTTGGCTGATCAAATTCTTCTCACCAGACTGTGTCCTTGGCTTTGGCATCTTAAATCTCTTCCTCTCTGGTAAAAAGATGGTTTGTCTCACTTTTTGCACCATCTGTATTGATTTTAACGATTGAAGAAGGTAGAATCGGTTGTAAAAGTGAGACAAAGGCAGAAGTGAAGGGAGAAATATGTGGAGCAGGCAAAGATAGAGCAGCTTGCATTTTTATATTTATGCAGCAAGCATGATAAAAGGTTATTACTCAAGAAAGAAAAAATGCAGTTAGCCGATTTTGACAGGTTGACCTATTTGATTTATCATTTGGGTTTTAAAGAATACCATATAAAAATATGGATGGAATTTGCAGGGGATTTCCAAAAGGAATGGGATTGCTTGGAAGCACTTCAGGAAACAGGAGGGTGTGTTGGAAACATAGATAGTACTGAATCAGAAGTTAGACTCCATGAGATGTGGATTCAGGAATTTTGCAAAAATACACCAATGGAAATCAGAGAATGGATACGAGAACTAGATTATCAATAAAAAATATGATACCATTGTCGATGAAAGTGAATTTAACAAATCGGTATTTGGAGGGATTAAGATTGATTAACAATTTAATGTATATTGAACTTAAAACGGGATATTCTGATGATGGACCAGCATGGATTGGATATGTCAAAACTTCAAAAAGTAAAAAAACGATTTATTTTAATGACCATGCATTCCAGAAGAATATTGGTAACTATTCAAACTATATAGACATTGAAAATGGTGATGAATATTGGATTTCTGGATTGAAAAAGGAAGAGAGTAATCGTCATTGGGCTGGACATGGAAAAATTATGATTGACCGCAGAGCTATTGAGGAATATCTTTTACTGATTGGAGAAAAAGAACTGCCATCAAATTTGTTTGAGGTAGTTGACATTGAAGATAGATTTCCGGTGGAAAGAGTAAATGAATTATTGAATGAAAAGAAGTAGATGACTTCCAGTTTGTAGCGTTAATTAACAAATAAAAATTATTGGATACAGCTATGCGTATTTATTTACAAAATATACATAGCTGTATTTTTATTACGGGCAGGGCTCTTCGGGGTTCTGCCTTTTTTCTTTTCCAGCAACAAACACCACTGCTGGAAAAGAACAAGAAAAACCAGAAAGGATGTGGTGACTTATCATTATAGGAATTGACCATGGATATTATGCCATCAAAACTCCCCATGTGTGCTTCCCGACCGGACTGACTGGGTACGATTATGAGCCGTATACCATGCAGAATGTCCTGCAGTACAATGGGAAATTTTATGTGTGTGGAACCGGGCGGCAGACGCTGGTAAGAAGCAAGACTTCCAATGACAATTATTATCTTTTGACAATGGCAGCCATTGCCCAGGAGATCCGCTACCGCCGGGGAGAGCGGAAAACAGATGTAGTTCTGGCAGCCGGCCTTCCACTGGCAAGTTTTGGCAGGGAGAAAAAAGGCTTCCAGGAATATCTGTTTCGGAAAGAGCAGCCTCTGCGTTTCCGGTACGAGGATGAGAACTATGAGATCCGGATTCAGGATGTAAAACTGTTCCCACAGGGATACTCTGCCCTGGCTCTCCACCCGGAATGTGTTCGGGACGAGCTTCTGTTCTTCTCGCAGATATTGGTGGCTGGACCGTAGACCTGATGCGGCTGGACAACAGTGTTCCAAATGCCGCTACCTGCCGCAGCCTGGAACTTGGTGTGATCCGGTGTGTGGATGAGATCACCGAGCAGGTACGCAGAAATACCGGACTGTCTGTAACGGATATTCAGATCGAACGTGTTCTGAACGGCCAGAGCTGCAGCATGGACCCGGCCGACAAAAGAAATCATTGTCCGGCAGGGAAGGCTCTACACGGAGAAAATACTGTCTGCAATTATGGAAGCCGGGTTCGATCTGAAGGCAATTCCGTCCGTGATCATGGGCGGCGGAGCCAGCATTCTGAAACGGCACGTGACACCGCAGGACAGGCTGTGTCGGCAGATTTACCTGACAGACATACACGCCAATGCTTCCGGCTATGAGCGGATTGTGGGGCAGATGTGCGCGAAGTAAAGAGACCCGTTTTCTCGTTCCGCCTGAACCTTGATAACCCAGATCACAAAAAGGCATGGGAGATCCTGCAAAGTGTTCCAGATGGACAGAAGAGCAGCTATCTGGTTCAGGTGATTTTAAAAGATCAGGAAAACAACCAGCTGGAGAAAAGCATCCGGCAGGCAATCCGGGAAGAACTGGCAGGTGTTTCCATTTCTGGCTCCGGGGAGAGGGTTTCAAAAAAGGAAGAAATCCCGTCCCAGATGCTGGATTTTCTCTCCGGGCTTGAGGATGCATTCTGAAAAAGGCAAGTCTTTCCTGGTGATAAAATAGCCAAATTTCAAGCAGTCAAATTAGTATAAATCACGGATTTTTGAAAGGGGTGATGCCTATTGAATGTTATTGGATCTGCATCCTTTGGGAGCTTTTGAGAGCCTCATATTCGTTGGGTATTGTGAATAGCTTTCTGTCACGTTTTAGGGTATGTTGTATGTAGAAAAAAGAAAGGAGAACGAACACAATGGAGATGAAAAACATATGCGGAAAAATTCCGGTAGAGCTGCATGAAAAGCTAAAACTGGAAGTCGAAGAGTTAGGAATCAGCATACCAAAATACCTTGAAATGGTAATCGAAGAACACATGACAAGAAAAGGAGAAAAGACGAACATGGCAGATTTAAGAACAGTAGCAGTACAGGTAACCGAGGATTTATTTTCCAGACTGAAAGCAGTCCTCGCCAGGAATGGCATGAAACAGAAAGACTTCTTAATCGGGCTTATCGAAGATGCAATCGAAAAAGAAGAAGCCAAATGGAAAGCAGAGTCAGAGGAAGCCGAAGAAACAGAAATGGAAGATCCTGAGACTGCGAAATCAGAACCGGATGAAGAGTCAGCAGAACCTGAAGCAGAAGAGCCTGAGACAGAAGCACTGGAAGCTGAAACAGACGGAGAAATGACAGAACCGGACGAAGCTGAAGCAGATGAAGAGCCGACAGAGCCAGAAAACGAAGAGCCAGCGGAAGCAGAGCCAACAGAACTGGAAACCGAAGAAGCAGAAGAATCTGAGCCAGAGGAAGCGGAATCAGAAGAATAGACATCACAAAACAGAAACCAAGAGACGGAAACGGTGCAGAGAAATCTGCACTGTTTTTTTCACAGCGAAGGGAGCTGATAGCCGGAACAATTCGATTTTTTGACCTGTTCAGTGGAATCGGAGGATTCCGAGAAGGGCTGCACAGGGCAGGGGGCTTCACCTGTGTCGGACACTGTGAAGCAGATGCATATGCAGACCACAACTACCGGGTGCTGTTTGATACGGAAGGAGAGTGGTTCTGCAATGACGCAAGAAATATTGAAACAGAACGAATGCCGGACTTTGATCTTTTATGTGCGGGATTTCCTTGCCAGGCATTCTCAATCGCTGGACGAAGGGAAGGATTTGCCGATGCAAGAGGAACCCTTTTCTTTGAAGTTGCCAGACTGGTTGCAGACAAACGACCTGCGTATTTTCTCCTTGAAAACGTACCCGGTCTGCTTTCGCATGACAAAGGGCGGACGTTTCACACCATCCTCAGTACGCTATCTGAACTGGGGTATCATGTCGAATGGAAAGTGCTTAACAGCAAGGATTTCGGAGTCCCCCAGTCAAGGAAGCGGGTGTATATTGTCGGATATCTTGATGGAAGATGTGCCGGAAAAATATTACCTTTCCCAAAAGCAAATGGAACAGCTCTTATACAAGTCCATGCTGGCAAACAGGGAGAAAGAGTCTACGCAGAAGAAGGACTGAGCTGCACGCTGACCAGCGGGGCTGGTGGTATGGGCGGCAAGACCGGATTATACGAAGTCGGTATCCCAATCAAGGAAAACACCCGAAAAGGATACAAGATGGCCTACGAGGGGGACAGCATCGATCTCGGATATCCGGGAATCAACAGCCGCAGGGGAAGAGTCGGGCATGAGATCGCCCATACCCTGACGACCGGAAACCAGCAGGGAACACTGCATTTTGTAGATATCTCCCCTCCGCCGCTGGTGACAGACGTTGCAAGATGTCTGAATACCAGACAGGATTCCAGCATCCATAACCACAGGGGCGAAAGTTCCGGGGTGCTGGTGGAAGAACCGCCAAGGGCAGTGCTGACACCGGCCAGGGAAAAAGTCCGCCAGAATGGAAGAAGGATGAAAGAACCGGAAGAGCCAATGTTCACCATTACGGCAACTGACCGTCATGGAGTGATTTACCACGGCAGAATCCGCAGCTGACGCCAAGGGAGTGTCTGCGGCTGCAGGGATACCGGGATGGTCAGATTTCCAAGATGGAAAAAGAAACATCGGATAACCAGCTTTACAAGCAGGCCGGTAATGGTGTCACTGTCAATGTCATTGAAGCAATAGGCAGAAATTTGAAAGCAGTAGATGAAGAGATCCAAAGCGGCTCACCTGTTCCAGAAGCGAAGGGTGGGTGAAGCAGATCGACCTAAAAGACCAGTATTTTGGTACAGAGATTGAGATGACAGGTATCAGCCGCTATGATGCGGCTGTTGCGATTGGAAGAATGTTCGGAACAGAGCCATATCATATCCGTTCTTACGATTCCTGGTGTGTAAAAGATTAGATGGAAAACGTGGAAATTTTCAAGGGACAGCAGTATCGACTGTGAAAGGCTGGCAAATGGTACTGTAATAGATGCCGATGGAGATTATTCGACAGAAATGGTATCCCCGAAATTGGAATATTCGGAAATGGGGAAACTCCAGGAAGTGGTGCGGTGTGTCAAAAACGCAGGTGCTTTTGTCAATTCATCCTGTGGCATGCATGTCCATGTGGACGCATCCAACCATACACCAAGGAGTCTGAAAAATGCACTGACGATCATGTACTGCAAAGAGGATATTCTGTTCAAAGCCTTGAATGTACAGACCAGAAGACAGGATGAGTACTGCCAGAAAGTCCGTCCTATGGTATTGGAGAAGATCCGCAGGATGCCCAACAGCACCATTACAATGGAAAAATTCAAAAGGGCATGGTATGAGGGAAATGACGGAAGTTCCGAGCATTACAACTGGACAAGGTATTATGCATTAAACCTACACGCTGTTTTTTCAAAGGGAACACTGGAATGGCGCTGTTTTGAAAGCACCCTCCATGCAGGAAAAGTCCGGTCGAATATCACACTGGCACTTGCCATATCCGCACAGGCGATCAACCAATCTTGTACCCATGCAAAAAAGACGGAGATCGGGAATAACCCGGCATTTACGTTCCGCACCTTTCTGCTCCGCCTCGGATTGATCGGGGACGAATACAAAAATGTGCGGAAGCATCTGCTTGCCAATCTGGACGGGGATAAGGCATGGCGGTATGACAAAAGTACCTATGCCTGTCTGCAGAATCCAAGACGGACAGATGATGCGAGATAACAGAATAATGAGAACAGACAGGCCGGGTGGAAACATCCGGCTGTTCTTATGCAAAATGAAGAAAAAGAAGAAAGAGGTAGAAAACATGAAGAGTAAATATCGATTCAGGCGAATCCTTTCAGGGGTGATGGCGGCAGTCACCATCTTATCCACGGTCATTTCACCGCTGACGGTGTATGCTTCGGAAGAGCCGAAAGCGGCGGAACCGCCAGCGTATGAATCCGTAAAGGATCAGCTGGATGAAAATGAAGTGGTAAAAGCCACCGATCTGGAGCTGGAAGTCGGACAGGACTTTGATGTTTCCACGGATTTTACAAATTTGGAAATCAAGGACGAAAGCAAAGTCAAAGTGACATTCCAGAAAGCAGAGAATGACGCCGGGGAGAACTTCAGCACCAGCCATGCAGACACTTACCATGCCGTTTATTATGTGGAGCCAGTCAACCAGAACCACCCGGTTTATCAGATTGGGAGAAACCTGATCGTAAAAGAGCCTGTGACAGCAGCTCAGAGTGAACCGCAGACAGAACAGGCAGTTACCGAAGAGGATACAGGTTCTGATGATGAGGAAGCTGCCTCGCAGGAAGAAACTGAGACAGTGCCTGTAGAGACAGAAATTGTTGAGCCGGAGACAGCTGAATCTGAAACAGAAGAACCGGAAGAAACAGAACCCGAATTTCAGGACGGACTTTCCGAATCCGAGTTTGATGCTGCATTAGAGGAATCCGAAACGGAAAATACAACCGATGAAGAATCCGGCTGACACTCAGCGATGTTCTGGAGCAGGCAGGGGAACAGGATATTGACCTGATGGCAATGGAAGATGGGGAAACCGTTTCATTCACCGCAGTCAATACCAGTACAAGAGCAACACAGGACGTAGATGTGACAAGAGGGGCTGCATACTATTATGCAGACTACGGTCTGGGTTCCTATGTAACTTATAAATATACCGTAAAATTTGGAAACGTGTCTGCAACTGCCTACTGTGTGCAGCCGTCCAAGGCAGGACCTGGGGATGGTGTCTATAAGATCACCAAACTGGGTGACAGCAAAGCACTGGCAAAAGTATGCTACTACGGCACAAAAGCATCCGGCGAAAATGGATTTTTCTCAGAGAAACATCCTGATTTTTCCGCTGGAAAACAGTTTATCATTGTCCATCTGGCTGCGTCTTATGCCAATAACAGTAGTGACGCTTTTTCCGGTACGAATGCAACCGGACAGGCTCTGGCAATGGAACTCTACAATTATTGCATGAGCCAGCCGGAGATACCGGAAGTGGACATGAGTTTCTCCAATGCAAATGTTACCGCATATATCAGCGGCAACAGCCAGAGAACAGAAGAGATCACCTTCAAGGCATCCGAACTGCAGACCATCACCATGAAGCTGCCGTCCGGTGTCAAACTGCATAATGTGACAACGGGAAAAACAAGCAGTGCAGGTGCATCCGTGGAGATCTGCGGCGGTACCAAATTCTACTTATCTGCACCGCTGACACAGGCAGTGGATGTCAAAGGGGAATGGTCTGTCACCATGAAGGGAAGCATCATCAAAGATTATTCCGCTTATAAGATCACAACCGGAAGCGAGACACAGGACCTTGCCCTGGTATTTGGCGAGGGTGTGACCGATGAGAAATATGTAGATTTTAAAGTATCATGGGTAAAAAAGGCAACTCTGGAGATCGTAAAGAAAGACCGTAAGAGCAACAAAGCATCGCAGGTGCAGTTTATGGCGTTTACAGTGACAAGGATGGAAAGAACCTGATCACAAAGATGCCGGCCACAGATGCCAACGGAGCTTCCAGCGTTACGATCACCAAAACACAGGATACCGTATACCTGAAAGAAATCTCCGTACCAAACGGATATCTGCTGGATACCAAAGCCTACGATGTGAAACTGGTCATCGGGGATACCGTAAAACAGACCGTTACCGATGCAGAGCAGATGGCAAGCCTGACCGTTTACAAATTAGGCGAAGTCCTGACCGGAGCAAAGGTGACCGATGATGGTGTTTCCTTTGTTTATACAGAGCAGAAACAAAAAGGCGCGGTTTACAACGTTTATGCTGCAGAGGACATTGTATCCGCAGACGGAACAATCATCTACAAAAAAGATGCACTGGTTAAAGCCGGACTCACCACCGGGGATGACGGAAGTGCCACACTGGACAAGCTATATCTGGGGAAATATGTGGTAAAAGAAATGCAGGCACCACAAAATCTGGTATGCACTGGTGAAAGCCAGGAGATCACCCTTCCTATGCCGGAAGTAATGTGGAAAAGGTCATGGGAAGCGTGACATTCAAAAATGACCGCCAGAAAGCAAGCGTGAGTGTATACAAACAGGATAAAGAAACCAGGAAATATCTTCCGGGCGGCACTTATGGTCTGTATGCCGGAAATGACATCAAAGCAGCGGACGGAACCATTGTGGTCAAGAAAGATACTCTCATTGAGAAAGCAGTGACCGGAACAGACGGAAAAGCCGTATATCAGGCAGACCTGCCGATCGCCAACAGCTACTACATGAAAGAGCTGGGTGCACCAGCTGGATATGTGAGAAGCGGCGAGGATGTGTACTCCTTTACCTTCCAGTACACCACAGACAAAGAGGCAACGGTTTCTTTCAACCATACGTTCCAGAATGAGCGGATCAATGCGAAGATCAAACTGGTAAAAGAGGATTCCGAAACCGGAAAGACCGCACAGGGAGATGCAACACTTGAGGGTGCTGTTTACGGATTGTATGCCCGTGAAGATATCGTACATCCAGATGGACAGACAGGTGTTCTTTACCCGGCAGGAACACAGATTGCAACCCTGACTACGGATACAGAGGGAAATGCAGAAGTCGCAGACTCTATCTCGGAAAGTATTACGTTAAAGAACTGACTCCGCCTGTCGGATATCTGGCAGACACGGAAGAACATGATCTGGAGTGCAATGACGAGGGAGATCTGGTTCAGACGGTAGAACGTACCGCAACTTCTCTGGAAGATGTGATCAAACAGCCGTTTCAGGTCATCAAAGCCGCCAACAACGGAAAGACCGATGCCGATCTGTTAAAAGGTGTGGGATTCCGTGCTTACCTGGAGAGCAGCCTGAAGAAAAATAAGGACGGCTCCTATGATTTTGCATCTGCTACCCCGGTCGTGCTGACCGCAGACGGACAGACAGAAATGTTCACAGATGAGCGTGGATATGCATGCTCCATTCCGCTTGCATACGGAACCTACATTGTAAGAGAAACCACCACACCGCACAACTTCAAACCAGTCGATGACTTTAAGGTTGTGATCTCGGAAAACAATCCGGATCAGCCGCAGGTATGGCGTGTGCTTCTGGACGAAGAGTTTGAAGCAAAATTAAAAATCGTCAAAAAAAGATGACGAGACAAAGAAATCTGTTCTGGTTCCGAATACTGAATTTAAGGTATACGATCTGGATAACAAGAAATATGTAGAACAAGTGACTACTTATCCATCCACTACGGTACATAAATCCTATTTTACGGATGAAAACGGATACCTGATCCTGCCACAGAATCTGGCTTGTGGAAATTACCGCATCGAAGAAGCGACTGCACCAGATGGATATACCCACAGCACCAATACCGTGGAAATCAAGGTAGACAGTGATACCGCATACCAGGAAGATCCGGTCAGCGGTGACTGATCATCGAGGTGGATTTTGAGAACCACCCAGCTAAGGGCAGACTGACCATCCGCAAAGAAGGCGAAGTAGTCAAAGGTTTTGATAAAGACTTTACTTATGAGGAAGCCAGCCTTGCAGGAGCCGTGTTTGAAGTTTACGCCTCCGAGGATATCTATACCGCAGACCATCAGACAGATGAGAACGGCAACCGTTATCTGGAATATGCCAAGGACACACTGGTGGCAACGGTAACGACCGATGAAACCGGAAGTGCCGTAATCGAGAATCTTCCGCTCGGAAAATACCGTGTAGAAGAGAAAAAAGCACCGGAAGGATACACCTGGAATGCCAAAGGAGAAGAGGTAACCTTTACCTATGCCGGACAGGATACCCCGGTTGTAGACGAAGAAGTGACATTACCAATGAACGCCAGAAGGTAAGCATCACCGTGGAAAACAGGATGCAGAAACCGGAAGCGTGGTAGCTGGAGCCGTCTTTGGTCTTTATAATAAGAATGAGATCAAATCCGGTGACAATGTAATCGTGAAAGCGGACACCTTATTACAGGAGATTACAAGCGATGAAAAGGGACAGGCACACTTCACCCTGGACCTGCCGCTTGGAACTTATTATGTAAAAGAAATTTCTGCACCGGACGGTTTTGTATCCTCTGATGAGGTACTGGAATTTGATGCCACCTATCAAGGACAAGACATCCAGACCATTAAACTGAAATCGATTAAGAAGAACCAGCCGACGACCATCGAGGTGACAAAATCCGATCTGACCACAGGCGTGGAGTTGAACGGAGCATCCCTTTCTGTTCTGGATGAGGATGGAAACGTGATCGACAGCTGGACTTCCGTAAAGGATGAGCCTCATGTGATCAAATACCTGGTTGTTGGAAAAACCTATATCTTGCGTGAATCTCTTGCACCGCTTGGTTATTTAAAGACCACGGATGTGAAATTCACCATCGAGGATACCGCAGAAATACAGAAAGTGGAAATGCAGGACGATGTACCGACAGCACTGCTGATCGTAAATAAGAAAGGTGAATTCCTTGACAAGATCACCCTGCTGGACAATGTCAAAGGTGTTGTGGAGCATTTCTTTGAGTACATCACCGGAAGCCTGACAGACGTTACTTTTGAAATTTATGCAGCTGAGGATATCAAAGCAGCCGATGGCGTAAGCCCGGATTACTATGTTAAGGATGAGCTGGTAGCAACCGTGACAACGGACGCAAACGGTGTTGCAGAAGTATCCGACCTTCCGGTTGGAAAATACTATGTCAAAGAAGCAGGCACAGCATATGGCTATGTGCTGGATGAAGAACCACGATATGTAGATCTTTCCTACCGCGATCAGGATACCCCGGTTGTCGTATACGATGAGGACTGGCAGAACAACCGCCAGAAGGTGAAAGTGAACGTCCTGAAGAAAGAAAAGGATACCGACCGTGTATTAAAAGGCGGCATCTTTGGATTGTACACTAGGAACGACATCCTGTCCGCATCTGGAAAGGTGCTGATGGAAGCAGATACCCTGATCGAGTTAAAAACAACAGATGTAGATGGAAAGATTTCCTTTATTGCAGACCTGCCGATTGACGGAACCTATTATGTGAAGGAGCTGTATGCACCGGATGGATTTGTCATCACCGGAGAAGAACAGGAATTTGTTTTTGAGTACCAGGGAGACAAAGAAGCAGAAGTGTCCTATGAGTCATATTTGAAGATGAGCCGACAACCGTGGAACTTTCCAAAACCGATCTGACCACAGGCGAGGAACTGCCGGGAGCCAGATTACAGCTGACGGATGAAAACGGGGCTGTTGTTGAGGAATGGACATCCACCAAGGAGCCGCACATCATCAAAAGAACTGGTTGTAGGAAAATCGTACACCCTGACAGAAACCAAGCCGGCCGATGGATATGCCACTGCGGAAAGCATCACATTCACCGTGGAGAATACTGTAGAGATCCAGAAACAGGTAATGGAAGATGATGTGACCAAAGTGGAGATCAGCAAAACGGATATTACCGGAGATAATGAGATCGAAGGAGCCAAACTGACCATCACAGATGAAAATGGCAATATCGTAGAAACCTGGACTTCCGGTAAAGAGCCGCATTATATCGAAAAACTTCCAATCGGTAAATACACCCTGAAAGAAGAGCAGGCTCCAAACGGTTATGTCGTTTCGGAAGAGATCACCTTCGAGGTGGCAGACATCGCAGAGATCCAGAAGGTAGCCATGAAAGATGATACCGCAAAGGGACGTTGATCATTGAGAAAACGGACAAGGATACCGGAGTTGCACTGAAAGGTGCGGAATTTGAATTGAGGGATGCCGATGGAAAAGTGGTAGAAACCCTGACCACTGATGAAAACGGTCATGCAACCAGCGGACTGCTTGCAATCGGAACTTATAAGGATGGCAAATTTGATAAGGCAGCCACTTATTATCTGGTTGAGACCAAAGCACCGGAAGGATATCAGCTGGATGAGACCAAGCATGAAGTGACATTTACTTATGTAGATGACAAAACCCCAGTGATTGAAGTCATCCAGAAAGTGACGAACGAGAAGCTGCCGGAGGACACCCCGTCTGTAAGTAACCCGAAAACAGGCGATGACACCAACCTCTGGATTCCGGCCCTGTGCCTGATCCTTTCCACAGGCGGTCTGATCGGCATGAGTGTGGCATCCAGAAGAAAGAAGAAAAAAGGGGGGCAGATAGGCTGAAACAATTATATTTTGCGTATGGAAGCAACATGGATCTGGACCAGATGGCATATCGGTGCCCAAAGGCGGAGGTGGTAGAAACCGTCCGCCTGGAGGGGTATCGGCTGACCTTTGCAGCCGCAGGAAGCGGTCTTGCCACCATCTTCCCGGAAGAGGAAAGCCATGTGGACGGCGTCCTCTGGTCACTGACCGGGGACTGCGAAAAGAGCCTGGATCTTTATTGAAGGCTATCCTGATTTTTACGACAAACAGGAAATCACCGTCAAGAATAAAGGCGGAAGAGAGATCAAAGCCATTGTCTATATCATGACAAAAGATTACATGCAGAACTTAATCCGCCCGGACGGTCGTACCTGACCGGAATCTTAAAGGGCTGCAGACAGAACCAGATTCCGACAGAGCCGATCCTGAAAGCAGCCAGAAAACCGCCTGTGCCGGGACAGACGCAGAAAAGCCAGCCAAAGAAGCAGAGAAAAGCCGGACAGGAACGATGAAGAAAAAACCAAAGACAGGAATCTTACAGAGGTTTTTCAAGATCATCTGCCTTGCAGTGACGCTGACAAGTGCCGGGTTTCTGATTTACC
>ENA-OQIM01000684-OQIM01000684.1-human-gut-metagenome-genome-assembly--contig:-NODE-684-length-12667-cov-1.468740_pt1 | contig 12667 bp, 11 predicted proteins | sample MGYA00242579_ERZ504744 | MGnify/ENA primary metagenome ERZ504744 (study PRJEB26092, sample SAMD00036441) | human gut metagenome | host: Homo sapiens | study: EMG produced TPA metagenomics assembly of...
TGAAATCCTGTCCCCGGCATCGTATGGCACAATGCGCACAACATAGCCCTCCTTATCTGTGTTTTGTTTACTTTCATCTATTGCATCCACTGGCTTATATATGGTTGGCAGTTCAGCCACCTGTTCAATAACCGATACCATGCGTGTTGTTATTTCCCCCGTTTTCTCATTTCTGATTTTTTGAGGAATAGGGCTATTTCTATACATTGTAGATAGTCGCCATCCATATATCCGTATAATACTCTTTCTTCCATATTTTTAGTATTTCCATCTACTTACTAACCATGCTTGTTTTTTAACTCCATCTACATATCCTACGGTATATACAAACATACCACCTTGACCCTCTCCAAAATCGTAGTAGTCATTTACCGAAGTATCATCATAGATTAGGTAGCCGCTTCTTGGTCTGAATCTCATATAGCCTCTCCACCACTGCTTTACAAATATAACCTGCCCTTCTTTAGGAGAAGCCGGAAGATACACTACTGATGCGGCAGACGTGTACCCTATTACCACGGTATCTTCTCTATTCAAATACCATGTGTTATTCGACGTTCCTGTAATACACTTTCGACCAAAAATCAAGCCTCCGGCAAATAAATCATAGAAGAAACCGCCAAAGGCTGGTGCAGTCCCCGAATTAGAAGCCCGACCATAAACACCTGCCACGATTGTATCTACCGCATTTATAGCCCATGTTCTTGCCGGAACATTTGCAAAACCAAGCCCAACAATAGCCCCACGGTGCGTATATCCGCTACTTGCTGGCATACCGTCCGTACCTGCCATATTTGAGAATATTCCCGTTGGTGACATATAGGAAACCGCATTAGAATAGTTAGGAGCATTTTTAGCCCTTGTTTCAAAAATTCCACGGTTGGCATCTATTGTCATTTTTGCGCCAAATCAACGAGCGCATAATCACCACCACCACTTGAAGATTCAATATAAATACGAGCCATTGAAGCATCCAGCTCTACCCTGTTACCATTACCCATAGTGGAAACAATCTTACCGCCCTTAATAAACCAATCTCCAATGTTTGCCCCCTCAGCCAATAACAAGTTTGTGGCAATAGTTTCAAATTGCGTCTCCAAACGTATTCCATTTGCTTGTTGTCGTGGGAGTGACATTTGAGAATGTTCCTGCATCAATACGGACTATATAGTATTGATTGTTGTATTTTACAGCATCCAACCGTTTGCTATTTCCGTAATAAGTCTTGGATGAATCATAAATACCCCTATAAACAAGTACGGGGCTATCGCCTTTCTCCCCCTTATCACCCGGCTTTCCATCTTCACCTTTATCACCTTTCGACCCCGTTACACATATTGCAGCCGTAGTGTCGCTCGTTCCATTCGTATAAGTGATAACCGAGCGTGTCCATATATACCATTTGTCTTTCCAAGTTGGGCGTGTTGTATCCATGAGCATTAAGTAATGAGGTTGCCGAACTGATAGGTAGTATTGTTCAATAATAGAACTTACGCCAACACCGCTATCACCCGTAGAGCCTTTGCCGCCTGTAATACAAACCGCCTTAGTGTAGGTAGTCGTGTTGTCTGAATAAGATACTTTCGTTCTACTCCATATATACCTCCCATTTATCCATGTCGGGGCGGTTGTCTGCCACCCCGTAGTAGGCGCAACTGAATTTGACGTGCTTTGTGCATATTCCACATCTGCCAATGTCACACTAACACCAGGCTTTCCATCTTCACCATCATAAGGATTTACACGAATAGGGGTACTCCATTTCTGTATCATCAGGTCTGCTTTGCCATTCATTACGGAAGCAATGTCATTCACAGGTAAAGCCCCCATCAACAAACGTATATCATCGAAATACACGGCAGAACCGAATACATCATCATCGTAAATAGCAAAGCCTACAGCCATGATATTAACGCTACCACTATGTAATTGCTCTCCGTTTTTGAATACCGTAACGGTACGGTCATTAAAACGGAATGCAAGGTGAAACCACGTATTAGGCGTGATTGCAATACTCTTTTCCACATAGTGCCTACCGTTATATCCGTTCAACATCCACTTGACTTGATTTTGGTCTGACTTCATCCAAAAACAGAGTGTAAAACTTTCCCCAAAGGTAAATCATAAGGAATACGGCTCTCCATTCCACCACTCAGATTGAGGGCATATCTCGTTCCGTCTTTTACTACCGTCCCACCGCCCAGCACACCATTATAACCGTTACCCGAAATATCGGCAATGCTTGAAGTGTCGTTAGCTTCAATGGGCAAATGAAATTTGGTACGGTCTGCAAGCCCGGACTTCTTAGCCATTGTACACCAAATATATTCCAACGCTCCTACTTTCGGCATTTCCGTACTCCACCCGGTAGGGTTGGAAGAATTAACATCCAAATCGGGCGGTACTAAAGTCGAGCCATTTTTAGCGTAACGATACTCGTAATATTCACCAGCTCCGGCATCCGTTCCACCTGTACCCGATTCGCCTTTAATCAAAGCCCAAGTGTAATCCATCGGATTATCACTGTCTTTCTGCACGTAGTCGGTGTATTGCCCTATGTAGTCGCCCGGCTCTTCACCATTGTTTGCAGTGAACGACATTCCCCCGTTGTCCGAATACTTGATATGGAAGTATGGAGTACGCCCATCTTCACCGGGTAAACCGGGCGTTCCGTCTTGTCCTTTCGTGTCGCTCCACTTGTAGGCACTTGGTTTGTCGCTATCGGTGGGTATCATATCCACATACAAACCCAACCATCTTCCGGGTGTTTCACCGTTTCCGGCTGTGAACGTTTTGCCGCCATCATCGGAATACTTCTTATGAAGATAGCTACTCTTTCCATCTTCCCCCTTAATAGCTCCAACATCTTTCCAGTTCGTGCCATCCCAAATATAGAGGTTGCCCCCGATTAGATAAGCATCGCCCTCTGAATTTCCAACGGTAGGCAGTTGTGAAACATTGTCCTTAGAACCTTTGATATTGATTGAAGTACCATCAGCACCACGCACACGAAAAGGAATACCCCACGCACCTCCGTATCAGTCTTGGCGTTCTTTATACTCATCCAAACCACGTTTCGGACGAAGTTCTGTGCCAACCTCCCGTAGAGCCATCCCCCGTAGGGGTGGCAGGCTTGGTTTCACTGTCATTATAGGTATAGAATACGGATAAACCGCTTTCTCCCTTATCCCCGGTAGAACCTTTCGCCACAACCGACCAATATACGGAATTGGTAGGCAGGTTGCCCATGCTTGGTGTGGGGTTAGTGTATCGTAGGTACACGTTTCACCATTCACCGTGTAAGCCACCTCATCCCCGGCATAGTACACGTACTTCGGGTTATATGTGCCACGGAACACCCCGATATGTGAGGTGTCCCCACTATCAGAAAGCAAACGGACGTTGTGCAACGTTAATTGGCGTTTTGCCGTTACGTTCCAATCAATAGAACTTGAAGAATCACCGATACGGAACTTGTTGCCGTCCAAATCCAAATAGCACTCCTTATCGCTTGTTATAATCTTACCCGTAGTGATAGTGTTCCCATTAATACGGGTAAATCCGTAGGTGGTGGTAAAGTCCCTGAAATCATCATCCGAATGCACTGACCCCAATATACCCACTTGGAAATAATAGTTATTCGGGTCTTCGGTTGGTTCAACCTTTAGTTGTTCCTGTGTCACATACCAAATGCCATCCGTGCTTTTCTTGGAACACTTGGCAAACACATAGTACCCCTTTGGGCTTGATAGAGTGAATGAGCCAGCCGCCATGTTCCAATGCTTGATTATCTCATCATCAATAGTCAAGTGAGCCAATACCCCGGCAGAAGCATCAAACGATTGGATATTCCGTTTACGTTGGCTTGCAGTATCACATCTATCAAACAAATTGTTGGCTCTTAGACCCCACCGTAAGCATATTGGTGTCAATGGAATTGGGCTTGATGTTTTCGGGGTCAAAATAACCGTCCGTATCATACACCATTGTACGCAGTTCCTCTGTTGTACGCCATCCCCTCCGTGCCTTAGTCAAGTCCCGAAGCCGATTGTTTTCTATGATTGTTTCGTGCCGTCCAACATCCACAACCGTTTGAGTGATTGGGGAAATGGCTGTAATGTCCGAAAGGGTCAGTGTATAGTCATGCTCCACAAGCAGGTTCTTTGTCACCTTTTGGATGCGGATATTCTTTTCAATACCGAAACGCTCATCTTTCACGGGTACATAGTTACCCACATGAAAGACGGTTGTTTCGCTATCGCTTGGCAAAGCGTTCAAAAAATAGGAACGTTCAAAGGTAAGCTGATATTGCGCCCGTGCCTGTGTGCGTGGCTTGAACTCGTTATATCCGGCATACCATAAATCTTCCTCTGCATCATCTTCATAAGATTTAGGCAGGTGAATATCCGTAATCTTATACGTGTCACCCTCCGTTATTCGGTAAGCCTCGCTTTCAGTGGTAGGAATAGTTAGCCCCCTGTTGTCCGTAAATGGAATGAGCGTAAACCTTTTTGTTGCATGGTCGTATCCTCCCTTTTTCGCCAATTCAAATTGTTGTCCGGCTAATTTACCCGAAATGAAATTAATCTTTGCCGATACCTCGTTAATCAGATACTTTGTACCTTTATCGTCTTTCTCGTTCAGGTCAAAGTCCATTGTATCATCAATGAAGCTGTTTATATCATCAGCACCAAAGCAGTAACCGTACCCGTCCGTTTCGGGAAAATATTATCATACGTCACAGCATCCTCATCACTACCCAGTGCATCCCTCAAATCGCCATCCTCCAAATAACGCTTGTTATCATCGGATATGCCTATATATTCGCTCTGAGGCGGTACTATTGTACCGTCCATAGTTTGTGTTCCTTTTTGTTCAAACGCACTGGAAACGGAAGCTGTAGGCGTTCTGAATAGTCCCTGTAATCACTCCGAATGTTGGTCGTGCCACCCTCCACCCAAAGTCTTGTGATAATGGTCTTATCATCTACCTTTTGCTCTTTGAGCTTGTACAAGCCGTTGCCTTTGCCCCACTCAAAGAAAGCGTTGCCACCCGGGGGCACAACTTTTGCACCGAACTTTCCTATGTGGATGGTACGCACCCCGTCCTTTTGGGTAATGAGAAACTCCAAATCAAATTCACGGTCACTGCAAAGCATTTGCAAAACCTGTAGGCAATTGTTACGGGCAAAGGAAATGGTACGTGGTTCTGTGTCCGGGCAATTAGCTTCATCGAAAGCCCATAAGCCCGGATAGTCACGGCTCACGTTGTAGATAAGCACCTTTACAAAGTCCCGGATATTATAAGTGAGGTCAAACGTGCTTTTGCTGGATTTCCCGTTTGCATCGGTGTTTCGGTACAGGCTTTTCATCAGCTCGTACATCACTCCGTAGAAAGTGGCATCATGCACATAATGGTTGTCCGAAAGCATTTCACGGTTCACCTTAGTACGGATGGTGTATTCTTCACCCTCCACTATGATTTTATCTCCCTTGCCTAAATTAAGCAACTCAGAGGAAACAATGGAAAGCTGTACGTTATCATCCCCCATTAAGGAACTGTTTTGAGCGGCTGATTTCAGCGTACAAAACGGCTCTTTGGAAAACAAGCGTACCTTTTCACCGTTGCGCCTGATTATTTCAATAGTTCCCATATCACAATAGCATTGGTTTCAAATTTTTCAATGTCTTCAATCACGCCCGAAACGATTATCTCGTATTCACCGGGTGTAACGTAAGTGTGTTCTATCGTTTGTTCGCTGCCGGACACATCGTAAGTGTGCGTGCGTCACCCCAATAGATATTAAGCAGCTTGGACGAAGTGACGGTAATCGTAGCCTTGCCGTTTGCAGTTCCACCTATATATCTAAGCACCTTTTTCACAGGTTCATCTTCCACCAGCTTTAAACGGAATGTACCCACCATCAAATCGTTGCTATATTGTCCCCAGCTCTTTTCCGGGTCTGCCTCATCCAGCAATTCCACTTCATATACCAAAGGCTTTGCCTTTCCGTCATAGTCCACACGCAAACGGTGGTTCCCCTCCGCATCGAATTGGGAAAAGAAAAGGTTTACCCATTCCACATAGGCGGCACGTCCCGAAGCCTCAATAAAGCAATCCAGCGTAATGTTGCGTTCCTTGTAGCGTGGTCGCTTCTTATCCCTTACAATACCGTGGTAATTGTCCCAGTTCACTTGCAAGGCTTCTTTGCGCTCCAACCGTCCAACCAATCCGGCACTTTGGAAACGAATACCCCAAACTCCTTGAAGTTCTTTCCGTCTATGAAATATTCCACATCCGTATCTTTCTGCAACTCGAATATTTCACGGGGTTCTTTCGCCACGTCAAACAGTTTCACTTCGTCCAGCAAGGCTTTCGTCCCAAAAAGTGATTGGTCGTTGATGGAAAGCCCCGTTGGTGTCTTTGGTAATATTTCACTGAATATCCGGGTCGTGTTCTCATAGACGGTAAACATATTGCCGGACTTAACGAAAGCAAAGAAAATCCAGCCATCGGGCATTACATCAAGCCATTGCTCTTTATAATTGTCTATACCGGGCATATTCAGCACCCAGCCTAACTTTTGAGAAACAGGCAGCACCCAAAAACAAAGTGTAAAATTACCGCTAAAGGGTATGGAACGAGCTGTTTCGCATTCGCCCGTACCATTCAAAGCAAGTGATTTACCCACTTTAGATTTCTTAGAAAAATCCGCACCATCCGATAAGGTGGCATCGTTGCGGTACTGTGAAAAGTCGTAAGCTATACTACCGTCCGGGTCATCGAAAGGCAGGTGTAAAATCATGTTCTTATCCATATCAGTAAGTATTTTTATTCATTTGTCTAACTTCTATCCCCACTCCCTCTATATCCGCTTTGGCATTGCCATACAGATTCACAAGCACCTTTGCATCCGTTCCGGCTACCGCCACATACAGATACGAGTTATCGAAAGCGTCTATGGTAACAATCGCATTGTCCGACACGTTTACGGCACTATGGGAATCATGCCGTGCATATACCGTGAAACAGAATAGCCGTCATACTCCAACATAGCTTTGCAGTCACCATTCAGCACCACATCGGGTAAATTCACCTTATCCGTAACCTCATCATCCACAAACACCCCGTAAACCTCGCATTTGCCTTTGAAGTGTTCCCGTATAAAGTCAAGCGTGGGGTAATTCTCCGATATACAGAAATCTATGCCCTTAATGTAAAGCTGTATCAGTTGCTCATAGTCAAGCCCCGTTCTTAGCTTCATTTGCCACATCCGGCAAAGCCCCTTTGCCTTGCCATCCTCTTTAAGTTGTTGTACCAGTTCCATAACTATGCTATTCCTTGTGATAAAAGTGAACTATCTTTATTTTCAATGCGCTTCAAAGTAGTTTTAATCTCCGTCAGCTCTGATGCACTCAACTTCGTGTTGGCGGCTATTTCGGCTTGGTAAACAAGTGCCTGCCTCATAATAGAGGTTTGGTCGCTTTGGTTTATGACAAAGGCATTCAACCGCCCGGCTATCACACCGCCCGTTTCCTCATTCATGGAAGTAACCGCACCCGTAAGGGGGTCTTGCTGTACGGTTTCTTCCTCCACATCCTTAATCCAATCACCAATACCCTCCAATGCGGAATTGAACAAATCCCCGGCAGCGTTCACCATCCTTTCAAATTCTCGCTTCTCTACATCGGTCAGTTTCCCGTCTTTCATGGATTCTCCCAAATAGAGAACGGCATCATTGATTCCCTTTGCCAAAAACTCACGTTTCAACGCTTCCACAACCGCTTTTTTAAGGACTTCTTTTTGTCTTTTCGCCCAATGCTTCCGCTGCATCCTCACCTTTGCAATAAGCATCTACAACGCATCGGCAAATTCATCAATGGCGGTTTTTACATCCGTTCCGGCAAGCGTTCCATCATTGACCTATCCAAATCCTCTATCTGTTGGGTAATGGATTCTATTTGCTCGTTCCACTGTTGGATTTTTCCGTTATCGGTTTTCTTCTTATCCTTTTCAGCTTGAATTTGCTTTCTTAAATCCTCTTGTTGCTGTTTGAGGTTCTTTTTCTGAGCCTCATAGATAGAAAACATATCTCCGTTTTCTTCCGCATTCTTCAACTGTTTGTTGAGTTCCTTAATCTCCTTGTTGAGTTGAGCGTAACGGGCAAAATCCCAATTCTTCTTTGCTACGTTGGCTTCTTGTTCCAAAGCCCGTATTTGGTCGTTAATCAGTTGGATATTCTTTTCGTAGGCTTCACGTTGGCTATCATTGAACACCCAATAAGTATTATTGTAGGCTCGTTCCAAACGGCTGTAGGATTGTTCCAGCGCATCTATTTCCTTTTGCAGATTTTGAATTTTCTTCTCATACTTGGAATCATGCAATTTGGCAAATATGCCCACTACAGAAGTAACGGCACTTACCATACCCGTAACGCCTCCCAATATGTCACCGCTCATCATTTTACCTACAGAGGCGGCGGCATTGCCCAACTGCCCGAACAACTCCATTGCAGTGCCTAAGCCGTTTGCCAAATCATCCTGTCCCAAATCAGAAAACATGGATGCAATGGCATTGCCGCACGTGGTAGCCGTATCGGTAATCGTTTCAATGGACTTGGTTACGCCTTTGGCGGCTTTCTTCATGTCAGCCTCTGCCTTTTTCACATCCTCATCCGTACCCTTTCCGGCAGCAACATTCGCTTTGGCTTCTGCCAGCTTCTTTTTGGCTTCAATGTAATCATCATAGAACGTGCCTAAAGCCTTAAAGGGATTCTTTGAAATAAGCGTTTCCTTTGCTTGATTCAAACTATCAATCAAAGCACGGTAATCTACGGGATTCAGTTTCAAATCCGCATCTTTTAGCTTTGTTTCAATATCAGCCACCAACTTATCTATTTCAGCTACAGAAAGGCTATCCAAATCGCCAAATAACTTCTTCCAACTATCCGATTGCTTTAACATATTGGCGGTAAGGGTGCTTAACGCTTCTGCCTCCGACTTGTTTACTTGGTTAATCCGTTCTTGGTCGCCCGTCTTTTGAGCGGCAGCACGCAGCAAGGCGTATTCCTTTTGGATGTCATTTCTTTGTTCCTCAAAGGTTCTGTAAGAGGAAAGTATCTTTTGCTGTACTTCTTCCTGTAACTTTTCATCTTCTTCTGAAACAAACAAAGTGGCTTCCGCTTTTTCGTCAGCACCCACAAGCCCGGAACTTCCATTAGCCAGCTTCTCTTTTGCATCGGCTATGGCTTCCAACTTCTCGGCAAGTGTTTGGGCTTGCTGAATGGTCTTAGATACAGATTCCTTGAAAGAATCCATAGCGGACTTTGCCCCCGTGATTTCATTGTATTGCATATTAAGGGAAATAAGTTGGTTACTTTCTCCCTCTGTGAGTGTTCCGGCTTGTTGTTTATCCTTTAGAGCCTTGATTTCATTTTCCACATACTCCTTGTACGATTTACCGCCTTTTAAAAGCGTGGCAAATTGGGTATTGGCTACATCTTCGCCCATGTTACGCACCCAACGGAAATACAAGGCATATTGCTGTTTCTTGTACTCTATTTCACCGTCAAAGAGTTTGTTTTGGGCTTTGTCATATTTCTTGTTTTCAAGTGTTCGCCTTTCATCGAAGCCGTCCTTTTCAGACTTAGATAAGCCACCTTTTCCGGCATCCTTACGAGCTTTAGCCAAAGCCTTTTCCTCTTTGTCTATATTATCCAATGCCTCCTTGTGTTGGAGCGAAAGGGTGCGCTTGCGTTTTTCGTAGCCCTCTTCCAAGACTGCAATACGGTCAGCCTCCAATTTGCGGTCAGCTTCAAGTTGCCTTTCACGTAGTTGCTTGGCGGCACTATCCGCTTTATCCCCCGTGGTATGCTTGGGTAAACGGGCTTCCAACTTCTTTATTTGCGTATCATAACTCTTATAGTCAGAACTACCGATAATGGCAGCTTCACGCAATTCTTTAAGCTGCTTGATACGGTCTGATATTCCCTTTTCCGTGTTAAGGTTTGTATTCTTGGTGTTTACAGCACCATTCAATTTATCCAACAAGTCTTTCAGCTCTTTCAGTTGGGTATTATCGGCTTCCACCTTTACCTTTTTGGCATTGAGGGTATCAATACTTTTCTGAGTTTCACCTATTTTCTTATCCAGCTCGTTAAACGACATAGCCACATAGTCGGTACTCTCTGTTACAGAAGTCGTATCTTTTTTACCATAGAATTTTTCAAGTTGCCTATCTACCTTGCCTATGGTTTCATCTGCCTTTTTTGCTGATTGTGCGACACTTTCAAGATAAGTTTTTATATTTCCTTGAAAGCATCCATTTCTTTACCTGTAGCCCCGGTGGACTTTTGTACGGCAGAAACAATGCTATCCAATGAGTTGTTGAACGCATCGGTATAGGCTTGACCTGTTAGCCCTTTCAATTGGTTTGCGGATTCTACCGCCATAGATTCTACCGCATCCCATACAGCCCCCGAAGCTCCACGAATAGAACTTGAAGCCACATCAACAACCTTATTCATCATAACGGTTACACCCTCCGGGGTGGTTTCCATAACTTCTTGAATTTCTTTGTAGGTTGCATCTTCGGCATTCTCTTTCAGCTTATCAAGTGCATCCGTTTGGCTTTGTACCAGTTCTTGCATAGCTTGTTCGGTATATTTAGCTTGATTTTTTCGGCTGTAGTTTGCTGAATGGCTGTAGTCAATTCCTCATATTTAAGACGCTGTAAATCAAGTGTAGCGTTTTCATCAAGCAATGTCTTATTATATTGTTTACATACGGCATTGATTTTTTCAATCGTATTTTTATGTGTTTGAGTTCCTTTCTCCGTATTTTGCAATACGGCAAAAAGTAAATTCAAATCGTCAATCTCTTTTTTCGTGGTATCTTGAAATTCACCCGTTGCCGTGGTCGCTTCTTTTTGTTTGCCCGTAAAAAGAGTAATTACACTGACTAATGCACCTATCAATCCCATTACCCAGCCGATAGGATTGCTCATCATGGAAGCCCAAAGAGCTTTCACCGCTACCGTTGCTTTTGTCGTGATTGCAGTCAGTACGGAAGTTACAGCCCCTTGTGTTGTCTTTGCCGTAGTATCTGCACGGAAGCGGCTGTGGATTGCTTGGTGGCTGTAGCTTCAAGTAGTTTTTTCTTTGCGTAAAAATCGGATTGGGTGGCTAAAGCCGTCTTTCGTGCGATAGCTGCGTTATCCTCCGCTGCTCCATCTTCTTAGTGGCAATGGCTATCTTTTCAGCGTTCCCAGTCTGTTGTGCCCTGTACACTTCCAAATAGGCACGTTCTACAGCCGCCTTTGCCGCCAGTGCATCAGCCCGTGCCGATTCCATCTTTACGGCTGCTGCCTTGACATCGGTACGCATGGCATTTAAGGTAGCCGCACTGTTTTGTGTCTTAACGGCAACCTCATTTTCCAAAGCGGCACGATACACGGCACTTTTAGCCGACAAGTCTAACTTGCTTAGAGCTTGCTTTTGTTCAACGGTAAGAACACTCAGAGCCACCGCCTCATAATTGGCAGAAGAAGCCGTTAGATTCAAATTGGAAAGGTATTCTGCTTGTTGGATGGTAAGCATTTGTTGAATGGTGGCAATGCGTAACTGCTTTACCATGTTGGCGTGTTCCTCTACCGTCAGTTGCGCTTGCAATGCTGCGACATGGCTGTTTGGGCTTGCAACCATCGCTTTTGTCTGAGCTACCATCTGCCCAGTAGCAACGGCTTCCAACTTCATTAAGGAAATCTTAGCCTGCCTTGCCGTGTTATCCAAAAGAGCAACGCCCGTATATCCCTTTGTGGCTAATGTATTCAGTACAATAGCGGCTTTCACGCTTCCATAGCCTATAGCAACGGCTTTCAAAATACGCAAAATATCATCCAAATGCTCTGCCATATAGGTAGCACTTTCAATAGCTCCGGCAAAAACATCTTGGTTATCCGCACCCAACTTGTTTAACGATTGTTCCCACGCATCACCCATGTTGGAAATCATACCCGTTAGGGACCTGCTTTGTTCTTGCATGAGGTTGTAGTAAGTCCCGGCTTTACCCGTCATGTTTTGGAAAGCCTTTTCTACTTCCGCAAAGCCAACCTTACCCTCCGTTACAAGGTTGGAAACTTCATCTTTGGTTACGCCAAGCACTTTAGGCCAGTTCCTCATAGATGGGAATACCACGCCCGGCAAACTGCCTAATATCCACGGTAAATGCCCTGCCTTGTGTCCGTAGCGTTCCATAGAGGTAGGCAATATCCTGTAGTGGCGCACCCACGCCCGAAGCCACGTTACCAAGCATTACCAGCTCATCCACCACATTATCCACGGTTGAGCCGTAAGCAAGCATCTGTTTGGCACTACTCGCAATGCCCGAAAGGTCAAACGGAGTTTTGGCGGCTGTATCAATAAGCCTATCCATCAAGCCCTTTGCTTGCGTACACTTTGAGCATGGTTGTAAAGGCAATTTCCAACTGTTGAAACTGCCCACGTGTTTGCACGATACTTTGAAGCAAAGTCCCCATACCCTGCCCAACGAGGTAGGAAACAATGTATTTCGCCCCATTTTGCGCAAAGCTCTGAATGGAGTTATCCATCACAGACGATTCCGATACGGCTGTGGATGAAACCTGTTTGATACTCCTTCCATCGCTTGTG
>ENA-OQIM01000685-OQIM01000685.1-human-gut-metagenome-genome-assembly--contig:-NODE-685-length-12657-cov-3.781006_pt1 | contig 12657 bp, 13 predicted proteins | sample MGYA00242579_ERZ504744 | MGnify/ENA primary metagenome ERZ504744 (study PRJEB26092, sample SAMD00036441) | human gut metagenome | host: Homo sapiens | study: EMG produced TPA metagenomics assembly of...
CTCCCTGTCGGAAAGTTCATGCAAATATTTTAACTCAAATACCACACGATAAATCTCATCCAATTTCTGAATGGCCTGCAAAATGCGTTCATAACTTTCCTTCACCAGATACTGATCCAGCACATCTTCACCGAAACCTCTGCTTCCTGTTTTGGGGAAGCCTCTTTCTCTTCCATGATTCCCTGACGCTTTCTCCATAGATCCGTTGCTTTATTTTTTACAATAGTTGCCAGAAAATTCCGCGTTGCTGCAGATTCCACACAGCCAACCTTGTCTATGTGATGCGTCAGTGCCAGAAATGTCTCCTGTACTGCATCTTCTGCCAGATGGTCATCCTGTAGCCTTTCACATGCCAAATACCACAAAAAATAACGATATTTATGATAAAGCTGAACAAATTTGGACCGGTCCTCGTCGCTGTCCAGCATGATTAAAAACAAAAGCATACGTTTCCTCCCCGTTATTTACATACATTCTCGAAATCTTTTAAACAAAGATTCGAAAACCCATTTACAGATATCCGTAGTAAAAAGATTGTGATTTATCTCTTATATATATAATAACGGAAAAAGCCTGTCGTTTACTACAGAATTCCATTTTCATAATTTTTTTTTTGCAAAAGATGTTATCCTAAAACACAAAATAGACAAAAATGAAAAAAGTAACCTTGTCCATTCAAAACCATAGACAAGGTACTAAAATGTCATAAAAATATATCGACATATCTCTGAGAAAAATTTATAATATAACTTTAAAAAACAGGAATATAACTATCACTGCAATTATAGTGCCCAAACGAACACTCCACACCTGTGAGATTCCTGTGAAAATCTACTGTGCTTTCCTTTTTGTTGTGAATCGTCACACTGCCGCGATGCCGATTTACCCCCTGATGATGAATGAGTCTTTCTGTTTGACCTGATTGTTTTTCGATATAAAGCCAGCGGATCACTTGTAGACATCATCCGAGTATAAAAATTATTTATCCATTGTATATCATCACGGTTACACATGTTTGTTTCCGTACATCCCGGTTCATGCACAATTTGATTTCTCACCCAACGATAATGTGTGAACTACCCATTGTCTAAAGCCAATGGGCTTCCTGCTTCGCAGACCTCGTAACCTACTATCTCCACAGGCGTTAATTCGGGCAGTCCCTGCCCTATATTGTTATTTTTATGCTATTTGTCTTAATCCTTCTTCCAGTATATTTTTTGCTGCGTTGATATCCCTGTCATGATTTGTTCCACAGACAGGACATGTCCATTCCCTTACTGATAGATTTTTTGTCTCTGTATTTTGGTATCCACAGACTGAACACAGCTGACTACTGGCATAGAATGTATCTATTTTGACATATTTCCTGCCATTCCACTTTGCCTTATATTCTAACTGTCTTGTCAGCTCATACCATGATACATCACTTATAGACTTTGCCAAACGGTGATTTTTTACCATGTTTTTTATCTGCAAATCTTCCGAAACTATCACTTGGTTTTCGCTGATAATCTCATGGGACATCTTGTGCAGATAATCTTTTCTGGTATTTGTTATTTTTTCATGGCATAATGCTATCTTTTTCTTTGTTTTGCAGTAATTTTGACTTCTTTTCTCTTTATGGGCTAACTGCCTTTGCAGTTTCACCAGTTTCTTTTCGTATTTTCTGATGATTTTTGGATTTTCGTATTTCTTTCCAGCTGAAGTAATACATAACTCCTTAATACCTAAATCTATTCCTGTATTTTGATTTATATGTGGCAGTTCCACGTGTTCTGTTTCCACTAAAATTGATACATAATATTTTCCACTCGGAACTTGTGATATCGTTGCCGATTTTATCTGTCCGATAAAATTTCTATGCAGTTTTGCTTTTATTCCTTTTAATTTAGGCAGTTTTACTCTATTGCACCCGAAATCTACTGTTATATTGCCATTCGTAAAATTTGTTGTATATGACTTATGATTATCGTGTTTACTCTTAAACTTCGGATAACCTGCGTGTTCCTTGAAAAACTTCTGGTATGCAGCATCCATGTTGTAAATCGCATTTGTCAGAGCAAATTTATCCACTTCTTTCAGCCATTCATATTCTTTCTTTAATTGTCTGTTGCAGTAATTGTTACAGTCAGTTTTACTAACTGATTTTTTCTCTTTCTCATATACTTCTTTCCGGTATGCCAGTGTCTGATTATATACAAAACGGCAACAGCCAAATGTTTTTGCAATTTGTATTTTCTGCTCATTATTAGGATATATTCTGTATTTATATGCCTTTAACATCCACTGTCACCCTCTTTCTCAACCTTGATTTTCTATATATCTTTTCAGCATTTCTTCCGATACATTTCCTACACTACATGCAAAATATCCATCTGTCCAAAAGGTATGTTCTTTCCAGAATTGTTTTCGTAAATATTGGGGATATCTTTTCCATATATGGTATGTTGTATAGCTCTTCAAATCTTCTGTTGCTTTCAGTCTCTGCTGAAGACTGAAAGTTACCTTCGCTTTACTATTTCTAATAGTTTTCTCACATAATCATCTGCGTGGTTTATTGAAAACTCTCCATGATACATATTAGGAAGAACTTTTATAAAACTATCCTGCAATTTTCATGAATGATTTTAGCAGATTTTTTCATTGATTGCTTTTCTTTTTCTCCAACATAAATTTGAACGGTTGCTTCACACTCTCCAATGCCATCTTTTAGTGAATATACTGAGTTTTCCTGTAAAAAGGCAATCATATCACTCTTTCTAATAGCACAAGTATCTTTGTAATATTCATCAAACAAATTCGACTTTATTCGTAGTGATTTGAATTGCAATTTTGAAAACCACTTATACTTTATTAAGCCATAGCAACTTCCAAACGCCGGTTTAATCATAGAATATGTAAATTTTGAAGGTATCACAAGTACACTTTCCACTATTGCATACTTACATATATCTTTGCGTTGAGATAAAATTTCAAGCAAAATCTGCCCTCCAAGCGATAGTCCTCCCATCATTAAAACAGAACCGCCCAATTTGCTATTTACAAATTCTATAATATCCAAAGCATTATTCTCTATCGTCGTAAACTGCTTATCACATCCTGCATGACCATCTAATATAGGCAAAACCACATGATAATCTGTTTGAAGTCTTTCAGCAACCTCTTTGTAATTCCACCATGATAAACCGCCTCCGTGTAAGAGGATAATTACATCGCTGTTTTCTTTTCCATATTCTACATAATTCAACCTCTTTCACCTCGCTGTAAACTTCAAGTTTTCATGTGTTCGACAAACTTGAATTGAGATTTCATATATTCCAAGGGATTTAATAACTGTTATATTTTATTATCAAATATCTCTCAAGCCCTTGAAACACTAAGTTTATCGCAGGTGAGCTTTCCCTTATTGTTTCCCTTGTGTTATATCGTCCCACCAGTGTTTACGAACTCTGATAAGGCAAAAACAAGACCAAGAAAATTATATAAAACAGTATTGATGTTTACACCTCTGTTGGCTATATGCTCCGCATTGACTGTTGGGAAGCTGAAAAGGACTTAAAAACCACACCAGGATCAGACTGTGCATTAAACGCACTCACCATTGATGAACCTCTTGAATATGCAAGATTATATCTTGATGGAAACTTGCTTGATGTATCGGTTAGTCAAAGTGTCTATATCAGAACCTTTTATCGTTTCTTGATATAGACACTTTTTTAATAGTCATTCAATTAACTAATTGATATTTTCGCCGTTTGTTGAAATAACTTCTTTATACCACTCGAAAGAATCTTTCTTTCTTCTGGACAAGTCTCCTGTTCCATCGTTATGTTTATCCACATAGATGAATCCATATCTCTTATCCATCTCACCGGTTCCTGCACTGACAAGTCGATGCATCCCCATGGTGTATAACCCATCAGATCTACACCATCTTCCTCTACCGCCTTTTTCATTTCTGAAATGTGGTGTTGCAGATATTCCACACGGTATGGATCGTGGATGCTTCCATCCTCTTCTAAAGTATCATATGCTCCAAATCCATTTTCTACAATAAACAGTGGTACTTTGTAGCGATCTGTAAACCAGTTCAATGAATAGCGCAGTCCGATCGGATCAATCTGCCATCCCCATTCACTTGCCTTTACATACTGGTTTTTTATACGATCCTTTTCTCCACGGTAATCATATTCCGGATTGTCTGGTTCTGCTTTTGTACAGAAAGACATATAATAACTGAAACCGATATAATCGACACAGCCCTGTTTTAACACTGCAAGATCTTCTTCTGTTACGTCAATCTTAAGGTCTTTTCTTTCCCAGTATTTCAAAATATTTACAGGGTATTCCCCTTTTACATGCACATCTGTATAATAATATCTTTTCTGCATGGCTTTTTCAGCCTGCAGTATATCTTCCGGACGGCAGGTAGCCGGATAGATTGGGCACATTGCGATCATGCAGCCAATCTGAAATTTCGGATTAATCTCATGTCCAGCTTTTATCGCTTCGGCACTGGCAACCAGTTCATAGTGAGATGCCTGATACATCAATTCTTCCGCATTTTCTTCTGGTTTAATTATAATCCCGGAATTAGCATAAAGCATAAATCCATCACCGATATCTGCCTGGTTGTTAATCTCATTAAATGTCATCCAATATTTTACTTTGTCTTTGTATCGCTCAAAGCATGTTACTGCAAATTTCACGAAGAAATCAATCAGTTTTCTGTTTCTCCATCCACCGTACTCTTGTACAAGATGCAGAGGCATCTCAAAATGACTCAGTGTGATCACTGGTTCGATCCCATATTTCAGACATTCATCAAACATGTCATCATAGAATTTTAATCCGGCTTCATTCGGCTGTTCTTCATCACCATTTGGGAAGATACGTGTCCATGCGATACTTGTACGGAAACACTTGAATCCCATTTCCGCAAATAAGCGGATATCTTCTTTATAGTAATCATAAAAATCGATTGCTTCATGATTCGGATAATTCTCGCCTTTTAGTATTTCACCTGTTATTCTTCTTCTTGTATTTACATCTCCGCCGGTTACAACGTCCATAATGCTCAAGCCTTTTCCATCTCGATCATAGGCACCCTCCAGCTGATGGGCAGCAACTGCGCCACCCCAGAGAAAATCTTTTCGAAATCCCATTGTTATTTCCTTCCTGTTGTCTTAATTACTTTGTATAATAGCGTTGGGGCTTTTGCCCCCAACTTTTCTGTTTCTATATTCAATTACATCTTGATGATTATTTCTCATCAATTCTCTTATACAGTGTAATGAATTCATCTGCAAGAATGCGGAATGCTTCTGCACTCATAAGCTGATCTTCTGCATGCATCAGAAGCATGTATCCATTGGAAATTTCACCATTTGCATCCATTGCCAAAAGATCTGCATGAACGTTGTGTCCAAGTGAAAAGGCTTCATCTCCTTGTTTAATCAGCTCTGCTGCCTCATCATATTTTCCTTCTTTCGCACAATGGATCGCATTGATAAAATGTGTTCTTGCTGTACCTACATATGTGATGATCTGAAAACATGACAATTCAAATTTTTCGTTCATTTTTTTCTCCTATCCTGCTATTATTTTTATTCTGATTTTACCAGTCTTCATCCTCATCTTCTACCGGCTGATTCTTCTCCTGAACCAGATTCATCTTGTCAACCTTCTTAATGAATGGCAGATAAACGAAGAATGAAACACAAAGGATCACTAACTGAAGTAAAGCACTTTTCCATCCTGCTAAAAGGAATCCTGAGATAATCGGTGGACAAGTCCATGGGATCTGTGTTGCTCCATATAATGGGCAGATTCCTGTATACAGTGCAAAATACTGGATTAAACATGCGATCACAGGCATTCCAATAAACGGAATTGCAAGCATTGGATTCATAACGACTGGAGCACCAAACAGAATTGGCTCATTGATTCCAAATAATGCCGGAATAATTCCCAATTTACCAAGTGCTTTCAACTGTTTTGATTTTGCAAAGAAGAACATATACATTACAAGTCCGATTGTGATACCTGCACCTGTTATATTGATAAACTGATCATAAAACTGCTGTGTTACAATATGGCCTCCGTTTGCTATTGTAAGTTCTACACCACTGTCAATAATAGCCTGATTTGCAAGGCTGTTTGCCTGTAATAGTCCTGTCATGATTCCACCAACTACTGTTGAACCATGAACTCCGAAGAACCACAGGAATGGTCCTGTAAAGCACATCAGAACTGCTCCACCAAGGGAGTCTGTCATTTTCTGAAGTGGTGTCTGAACAACTTTGTAAATAATTTCAATACCTGTTGTGTCGAATCCAATAGAACAGATACCGTGAATTACTGCAGCCCCTGTCAGGATTACGAATGCCGGGATTAATGCTGAGAATGCATTTGTTACACCTTCCGGAACTCCGGCCGGCATTTTAATACGTATATTTTTCTTCAAGAACCAACAGTAAATAGGCGGTACAATCAATCCGACAATGATTGCTCCAATCATTCCTTGTCCTGCTGTCCATGTCTTATTAATAATTCCACTAACAACTTCTCCACCTTCTGTTGTTATGGACGAAGGCATCAGAATCAAGAATGTTGCCAGTGAAATAATTCCACAGTTGAGTGGTTCCTGATTTTCCAGTTTCGCATAGCTATAGCTGATACCGATAACTGCAATCAACGCACTGATGGAGAATGTTGCGCCACATACCTGATCTAATACTGGTTTGATTCCTGTAGACTCTAATACATCGACAACTGCCTTTACCGGAAAGTTTGACAGGATCAGGAAGATTGATCCGATGATCAGAGGAGACATGGAAGTCACCATACCATTTTTTATTGACTGTATTGCCTTTGTATTAATAAACTTAAGGATTACAGGGATTACTTTTTCGTTAAATTTCTCTTTCATTTGCTACTACCCTTTGCTCTGTTTTTTGCTTTAAATTGTGTATCTTTGTTTTCTCTTATTTATTTTTCGCAAGCTTATATGCAAATTTCAAAACATTCATTCCATTGCACATTCCATAATCCTGCATTGGGATCACATCTACCGGAACCCCTTTTGGATCACAGATCTCTTTTGCTCTGGCAAGCTGATATCCTACCTGTGGTCCGAGCAGTGCTACATCCACGCCTTCAATCACGCGTTCCATCTCTGTAAATGGATATGCTACGATATCAACATCTTTTCCTTTTTCCTTTGCTGCCTCTTCCATCTTCTTTACGAGAAGACTGGTTGACATTCCTGCTGCACAAAATAATCGAATTACCATGATTGTTTCCTCCCTTATTTTTTTCTCATTTGCTTTGATGGTGCTAGTATAACAAGTATTTTTCGTTTTGTCAGTACTTTTTCCTGTTTCTGGTTTCTGTTCCATATAGACGGAATTTGTTACATAAAAAAAACAGGGCATTCTACTTTATTGTGTAAAATGCACTGTTTTCCTTTTCCTTTTTTGTATATTATGATACTTTTTAGTGTATTCTGTTTTTTTTGTTACTTGTCTGGTTACTATTCGTACCATTACATTCTACAACCTTAATGAAATAAGTCTTCCATATCATTTTAAAACAGATCATCTGTATCGTTATGGACGCCCTTCAATTCTCTTCCGATTAATTCCAAAATAAAAACGACTGCCATCTGGGATGTCAGATCATAATCTTCGTCTTGTTTATATTTATACTCTGAAACATAATAATTTATATTGCAGTCACTCATCTTCGCCAAAGAACAGTTTGCCTTATTTGTAATAGATATCAGGCTGCTCCCTCTTCTTTTCAACTTTTCTGCCAACATCAGTGTCTGTTCCGTCTCTCCTGATACAGACAATGCGATTGTAGCTATTCTCTCACCTTTTCCACGAAATACTGGCGTGAACGGATCATCAATAGCAAATGAAAACCAGCCTACATTATTAAAATATCTTGCCCCATACTTTCCTATAAAAGAAGAATTCCCCACACCTACAAATATAATTGACGATGCCTTTGTAAGTAACTTCACAGCTTCCTGGATATTCTCAGCAAATGCCTGTGTCTGCACCCGTTCAAAGAAATCTTTAACCGCAGTAAGATCCATATTGATTTTCTTCTTTTCCTTGCTGCTGACTTCCTGTTTTAATTTCAAACGGAATTCAGAATATCCCTCGCATCCTACCTTTTTACAAAAGCGAAGGATCGTCGTTGTTGAAACATGAACCGCCTCTGCCAGCTCGCGTACTTTCATATATACTACTTTCTCTTCATTGCTGATGATGTAATTATACACATCCATCTCCAACTGATTAAAAGATTTTATCATCTCATGCGTAAACATATGAATTCAGTTCCCTTCTGTTTTTCTCTCTATTCAATAATCATATTATGTTCTTTAGAAGCAGTGTTTATCCCGCATTTTAATCGTGTTTTTCATTACTTCATCGTCTTCGCCAGTGAATTGAGAAATGCCCACATCTCTGGATTAGCCAATACTTTTGCCAGAAGTTCCGAATCGACTTCATCAGCAACGATTATAAATAGTAGACCTGCTGACTCCTAAGATTTCCTGTAACTCTTGAACTGTATAACATCTTTTTTCTAACATTTCTTTATTCTCTTTTTTGAAATATGAAAAAAACAATATTATATCTCATTTCCGATGGTATTGCTGTACATTTCCTGTGCATTAACAATTTCTGATTTTGAAATTGTGTCTGTTGTAACAATGCTTATCTGGATCAGTATTCCAGCTCTTGCTATATATATACGACATGATTTCGGGCATGTCAAGATCAGACGTCAAAAACGTCCTTCATTTCTATCTCCACAACTTTTTCATCATGGTCTCTCTGTTTCTCACTACCTATATTCATGTTTGACCTCCTTTTCCCTGGACTAAAAAAACGCCCAGACTAGATTTTTTGTAAATCTAATCTGAGCGTTTTATATCTCTCATGTCTGATTTCTCAGACAAGAAAACCAATTTTACAGATTTTTCCACCCAAAAATGAAAAAAGCAGTAATGAATTTTCTTAATCATTACTGCTTCAAACAACTGTTCTCAGGGAATCGAACCCCCAACTAGCGCTTAGGAGTTCAAGTCACTACAGAAAATCTATGTTTTTCTTGGTCAACATAAGTCAAGCAACAACTTGATTTTACTGACTTTCCTGTAAATCCATGTCAAAATAAGAAAACTGAAAATCATCCAAGTTAAGCACCTCTCGCTGACAAATGAGTGACACTGTCACCCTGAGGGTTCAACCATTCCGTTCCTGCGAATTCATATTTATGGCTACCATTCTCACTGAATATGCGGTAATGATAACACTGTTTTCTTATTAGATTATCTATATTATAACGTGTGTGAGGTCGGATGTCGATTGTTTTTTGACCATTATTTACTCCGCATTACACGTACTCTCTTCTATGTTATAAAATCAAGCATCTTCTGCATATACACCATCTCCATAATATAGAAAAGAGGAGTCCCCGCAGGTTCTCCCCCGGTCGCAGGCCTCACAGGTTTCTGCAACGCGATCACTGTATTTGCAGTTTATTCCGCAATGGGAATGGGTTTTCGGTCTCCATCCCGACCACTGGAACAGGTTTAAGGTCTCTGTTCCGACCTTATATACATCTTTTATATTTTAATTATGCAAGATAACTTTAGAATCTGCAACAAGTTGTTACTAAATTAACTGCTTATTTATGAACTCAATTCCGTTACCAGTGAAGAATATCTTTTTGTCCGGTTCTTTATATCCTCCTCACTGACACCATAATAACAATATAAATCTCTGGCTATTTTCTTAAACCTTTTTATGACCGACTTATTTCCAGAGTAAGATATTCCAAATATATTCCAGGTATAATCTACCTCTATTTCCATTAAATCCTCACCAATTTTTATTTCATATAAATGAAAATCCATGGGAATTACATTATCAGGCATTTGGTCAATCAATTTATTTCTAATTTCCATTTCATTCAAAAAATTTTTAACAGATTCTTCATTATGAAATCTGGTTTTGGAATATCCTTCCTTTGGCCCAAAAGTTCTGGTTTATGCTGCATAATCAAACTAGCTTTTAGATTTTTCTGTCGTTCTATCCAATTTGTTGCGGCAGGATTGATTTCCACTAAATCATAATGATCCTTTGCGTATTGCACCACTTCCGCAAGGGTATGCGGGTTGGCCGCTATTCTCTTTTCTATCCTTTTTCGTCTGGATTGATAGATAGCATTTCGGATTCTAATCTTTAGAGATTGCTTTTGAGCTTCTCCAAATATAAAAACACTTGTGGGACCATCTTCACCATTTATTATGGAAACTTGATTGATACTTTTATTTTTCATAAGTGCCCTCTACTCACAAATCCCGATTATATCGGTGATTCACAATCTTTTAGCCAAAATCGCAGTTCCATAACCGTCACAGCAATTTTATACTTTACTTCGATTTCAATCTTTTCTAGTGGATTGGCTAAAAGCCTGTCAATATCATTTTCCTCAACACCAGCCATTTTTGCTATGCGCCGTAACCGTAAGCACATGACCTCCATTAACACGAATACTTTGTCCTTCTGCAATATTAACAGAATTATTCTGTCTGCTAATTGAAGCACCCTTCGCCAATTTTTATTGGTGTTTTTAACGCTTGTGCCAGATCCTCTACCGGATTTAAGTAAGTGCTGCAACATCGCCCCATTATATGCTTCCTTATCTTTAATAACTGTATTTTTATAATTAGATGTAAGTGCTCTTGTATTGGGATTAATATAACTTGATATTGATTGCATCATCTCAACCTCCAATTATTTTCATTCCTCTGTCATTCGGAATCTATTCACTCTCCATAACGGTCCAAGTGATCTATTACTTTTATGACCATCTATACCAAGTTCCGCTATTCAAAAGCTGTGACATACTTTCTTCATATCTTTTCACTGCTTTCTGCTGAATGGAACTAGGCACCACATAATCGTTACCAACTTCACTTATTTTCCCATTTACCAGTTCGCAATGTGTCCCGTTTATCACAAATTCTCTGCTTGTATCCACTCCCTGTGACGCAAGAAAATCTAAAATATAATCGGTGTATGTATCTGTCATACTTGAAAAATACTGCTGATCCGCAAAATGTATCAGGGAGTTCAGACCACCTATCATCATATTGCATCTTTCATCATCTGCCTTGCTTCCGTTTCCATAGCCCTCGCCCCAGACAAAATCTTCCTGTACCGTCATGCTGTATCCATTTCCAAGATTAAATCTGCTTCCAACCCCAATCGTGATACTGTTTGTACTGGGATCATATGGTTTGTACCCTCTGGTTTTAAATGGCTGCTGTATGGTTCCAAAGGTTTGAATCTCGGATGGGAGATATGACATACCCGTAATGGCTGTAAACGCTTTCTGCCCATTCACATAAAAGGAAGTATGGGTTGCACTGTCTATATCCGCTGTAATCTCGACTTCCTCATCATTGGCAAAAGGATTCTGTCCGGTCATCCCGGTTCCATATGCATACAGCATTCTTGTAAACTGATATCTTGTATGTTCATCAAAATGATTCAGTGTCTCTGTATCTTCTCCCTTTACATCTCCATTGCAAAAATCAACAAATTCATTTTTACTGCCATCCTTTGTAGATAGCTTACCTGTTTTTGTGTTTATAAACAAATTATAAGAACTTCCTACGCCTGTTATACCCATTGCATTTCCTCCATTGCATTTTTTCGTTGATATTCCTCTGTCATTCGGAATTTGCAATCACTTTCCTTATATGGTCCAAGTGATTTATAAATATATAAGTAACCATATTATCTCCTACCTTATATAAGTCTCATAACAACTGCCAACATTCTCTTATAACATTAAACAGCCTTTCATGTCTCTAGAAAATATTTTTTTAAGTATTGTGATATATTGTTTAGCAAATAACCTCTGAGTCGTTTCCATAAAGTTCTTATCGCTACTCATAATATCCCAAATTACACTCTTTGCAATTCCTGCTGTGTATTTCGGTTCTTCACGCATTTCTAAAAATCTTTTTTGTGCTTTCTCCATCATGGATACCGCAGTATCTATATATTCTTTTTGTTCTTCTTCAGACAGTGGAAAACTTTCTTCTGTCATCTCTTCCTGTCCCTCGCGGTATATGCTAAACTGTACAGAAGTACGGCCTAAGTCTATTCCGGCATATTTTTTTGTTTCCAGTTCTTCCATTGTAAAAGAAAGCCATTCCGTTGTGGATTCCTCTGAAGATATTATCACTGAGGATAATTATACTGAGGAAGATATCAAAGATGCAGTATCTGGAATTCATGATCTGTATATTTTACAAAGCGCTGATTCTCCAAACCTGCTGCATGGAATTTGTTATGATAAGGATATTGTAAATTCCATTTCTGCCAGTGGTTCAGGGATTGATTTAGAAAAAGTTGGGGAATATGAAGTAAAATATGAAGTAGAGATAAATGCAGAGAAGCTGGCTGAATATTTGTCCTCAAAAGAAAACCCGAAGCAACCCCGGGAGGAGCCAAATATACCACCAATACAAACCCTGTTATTACCATTACCCAGAAGTATCTGTTGTTTCCGAAACAGAAGCCGAAAAGCTGGCTGATAAGATACGGTAGTAATTGGGTC
>ENA-OQIM01000686-OQIM01000686.1-human-gut-metagenome-genome-assembly--contig:-NODE-686-length-12656-cov-1.267220_pt1 | contig 12656 bp, 16 predicted proteins | sample MGYA00242579_ERZ504744 | MGnify/ENA primary metagenome ERZ504744 (study PRJEB26092, sample SAMD00036441) | human gut metagenome | host: Homo sapiens | study: EMG produced TPA metagenomics assembly of...
ATATAGGTGGAAGGATGGATTTCTATCGAAGAGATAAGTGTGAGGTGGTTGAATTGAAGAGCTCGTTTCACTTTTCTCTCGCGCTTTGGAAATTGCGGAAGCTGATAAGATTTCTTCCCAGCAATATCTTGCCGGTATTGTGCTACATATGATAGGGATGATATTGTCCATCTCTAAAAACAAGATTTTCGAAGTGGGTGATGTCGATCAGAAAATAGAGCAGGCTAAAATCATCATGAACGAGAATGTATTCAAGGATGTTGACCCGGAAGAACTGGCAATGAAGTTGAATATCAGTTATTCTTGGTTTCGCAAAGTATTTAAGGATTATACCGGCTATGCTCCTGCAAAATATTTCCAAGAGCTAAAGTTGCGTAAGGCTAAGCAATTGCTGGTGGGTACTTCTTTATCGGTGAAAGAAATCTCTTTTATGCTCGACTATAAGTCTACCGAGCCATTTCTTCTCCTCGTTTAAGAAACGTACGGGGTTTACTCCATTGGAGTATCGCTCTTATGGTCGGGAAACCGGAGGAGAGGAGGTATAAAACAAAAAAAAAGACTTAACTTCTAAAAAGTTAAGTCTTTTCTGTCGGAATGAGGCGACTCGAACGCCCGACCCCTACGTCCCGAACGTAGTGCGCTACCAACTGCGCTACATTCCGTTTCTGTTTTGCGAGTGCAAAGGTAAGGCATTTTTTTGAAATCAAAAAGAATTTCACAGAAAATTTGTAGAAAATTTGTAGAATCAAAAAATATGTCTACCTTTGCAACCACAAACGAGAAGCTAAGGTTTTTTATTGAATGTGCTGAGAAGTAAGTTCCTATGTGCTTAACCACTGACTTGGTGCCATAGCTCAGTTGGTAGAGCAGAGGACTGAAATCCTCGTGTCGTCCCCGGTTCGTATGCTGTGGCACCACCAAACAAAGTACATAACTTTACTTAAAAGCGCATTAGGCAGGTAATTACATATGTAATTACCTGCTTTCTTTTATATCTTTCCTATCAGTATTTTTAGATATTTGTCAGTTTGGCTTATATTTAAAGTTCAACTAATTCCCGGATTATGATGGCCGCTATCCTGCCTGCCGAAAAATTCCGGGATAGTATATGGTGGGGTAAGAGTTTTTCGTTATCTTTGCTCTCTACATGATAAAACTGATTTTATTTTCCTGTTAACCATTAGGATCATAAGATATACCTTCTTGATGATTTCTTTAAGTAAAAAATGAGAATTAATGAATATGAGAAATTTGTTTTTGACTTTAGCTTTTGTCTATGTTCCGGCATATTCGCCCAAAATACGACAGTTTTTGAATCTCCTATTATGGGGTGGAGCTCATGGAATACCTATCGGGTTCATATCAATGACACCTTAATAATAAGACAAGCGGATGCTATGGTGCAGAAAGTTGAAAGAAGTGGGCTATTCCTATGTGAATGTAGATGACGGTTTTTTTGGATGGCGGGATGAAAGAGGAGTGATGCAAACACATCCCGAACGTTTTCCGAACGGAATTGAAGGGGGTGGCTGATCATATTCATTCTTTAGGATTAAAAGCCGGCATTTATTCGGATGCGGGAAGCAATACTTGTGGTTCTATCTGGGATAAAGATATGAACGGAATAGGTTCCGGTTTGTATGGACATGAATTTCAGGATGCCACGTTGTATTTTAAAGAGTGGGGATTTGATTTTATCAAAATTGATTATTGCGGAGCCGGTCAGGAATTGAATTTGGAAGAGGAAAAGCGATATACAGAGATTCGTCAGGCTATAGATAATCTGGGTTGCGGACATGTTTCTATTAATATCTGTCGATGGGCTTTCCCGGGTACTTGGGCTAGAAACATTGCTCGTTCATGGCGAATCAGTGCGGATATCCGTCCGGAGTGGGGATCAGTAAAGTATATTATCAATAAAAAATCTTTATCTGTCTGCCTATGCGGGAGAAGGTCATTATAATGATATGGATATGTTGGAAATAGGCCGGGGGTTAAAGCCTGAAGAGGAAGAGGTGCATTTTGGAATGTGGTGCATCATGAGTTCACCTTTGTTGATAGGATGTGATCTGACAACCATTCCGGAGGCGTCATTAAAACTGTTGAAAAATAAAGAATTGATAGCTTTGAACCAAGACCCTTTAGGATTACAGGCATACGTAGTTCAGCATGAAAATGAAGGGTATGTGTTGGTGAAAGATATAGAACGGAAGCGTGGTAATGTACGTGCGGTTGCTTTATACAATCCTTCGGACACGATTTGTAACTTTACAGTCCGATGAATATTTTGGAATTAGGAGGAAAGTTAAGGTACGAGACTGATGAAACAGCAGGATTTACCGGAGATAAAAGGGGGTGTTCTGAATCGGGAATTGCCTCCCCATAGTGTGCTGATTTTACGTATGGAGTCCGAAAAGAGGTTGGAACCGACTGTTTATGAAGCGGAATGGGCTTATCTGCCTTGTTTCAATGATTTGGGAAAGACTCCGAAAAGCATCGTATATGTTCCGTTACATGAAGCATCCGGAGGCATGAAGGTAAGCTATCTGGGAGGGCGAAAAGAGAATTTTGCAGAATGGAAAGAGGTGTACAGTGAGCAAGGCGGTAAATACGAAATGACTATCCGCTATGTGCCTAAAGCAGACCGTAAGCTGGAAGTCTGTGTGAATAATGAAAAAAGGATTCTTCTTGATTCGCTGTCGGCGGATGAAACTCAAAAAATAGCTTCGATTACTGTTCCGGTGCATTTGAAAGCAGGGTATAATAAGGTACGTATGGGAAGTTCATTTTGCTGGCTCCGGATATTGACTGTTTTACTTTGACAAAAGTAAGTGAGTAAGCTGAGAAGATCTATCCTCTTGAAGTACTACTTTGATAAAGAGTAAGAATATGAGTGTAACAGATGTCACCCGTGAGGAATTGTGGGCAAAGCAACATTTGTCTTGCAAAAACATAGATTATGCAGTATGGGAACGGGATAAATCCATGCTCCGGAAGTTATCTAGAATCAATGGCGGCTGTTCTTTCGTGGTGGATGTATATAAAGGATGTTATGCGTATGCTTCTACGGGTTTTGTCGATTGGTTGGGGTATGACAGGCACAAGATAGAAACATTGGAAAAACAGGGTGATTATCTGGAGTCGCGTATTCATCCGCATGATCGTTCCCTATTGGAAGACTTGCAAGTCAGGCTGGGGAAGTTCATTTATAACCAGCCTTTGGAACATCGGAATGACTATTGTAATGTATATAGTTTTCGTATACTCAATGCTCGTGGTAACTATGTGCGTGTAACAAGCAGGCATCAAGTTTTGGAACAGAGCCATGACGGAAAAGCATGGCTCATTATAGGGAATATGAGTATGGCCCCCGGTCAGAAAGAATCAGAACAGGTGGAATGTACTGTTCTGAATCTGAGAAATGGAGAAATGTTTTCACCCGGTGTGGTGATAATGAATCCGGTTGTCAGTCTTACCGGACGTGAAATGGAGATATTACGCCTCATCCAACGAGGATTCTTAAGCAAAGAAATTGCCGATAAATTATGTATCAGTATTCATACCGTCCATATTCACCGGCAAAATCTGTTGCGTAAGCTGGGAGTACACAACTCTTTGGAGGCGATACGCCTGGGACAGGAGTCGGGGCTGTTAAGCTGATTGCCCGATTTCATCGGGTTAAGGCATCCATTCCACTACTCCCGTAATAGGATGCTGCTTTCTCCATTCCTTAAATCCGCTATAATCCCGTACCCCATCTCGGAGGACTGCCTGATAATATTCCACTCCGATAATCTTCTCGGTTTCCGGTGTCTCATATTTTAACCTTAGAATAGTTTCCCGTATTTCATCGGTCATAATTTCCGAAATGCGTTGGGCTACCTTTTCAAAATAACCGTCATAACGTGAACCTTCCCGGATGTGAATCATATCCATCTGCCAAAGTTCGTTTTCTTCATTCTGATACCATGCATGCCATTCAATACAGGCTTCAGAGGTATGCAGTAGATTGGCACATTCTATTCTTTTGATAGACGGATTCTCTGCTAGTCTGGCCATTGCCAGAAAACTGTCCGCTAGGTTCAAGGGTGATGAATAAATATGGAAATCAATGTCCCTATGTTTCATCAGTAACCCTGTTCTGAGTGAACCTACCAGATTAATTTTTGCACCGGCATCTTCCCATATCTGGATGATGTTCGTGTTTTTGATAACTTGCCAGGCTTTCTCCTGATTCTGTTTGGCAATGTCGAAAATATTCATACGCTATCTTTTATGGTGAGTTTGCAAAAGTAGAGAAAAGCTTTCAAACTGAAGATAGTTATAAATAACTATTTATTGCCGGAATGAATCGGGAGAAAGGGTGTGGCAAGGAACTTAGTAATGCTTCCTTTTCAAGTAAATGACAGATTGTATTCCTAACATGATGACAAACAGATATTCTGTTGTCATATATACCGCTAGAGGTGCATATATACAGTGCTCAGCCAGTAAAGATAAAGAAGATATACCATAATGGTAACCATTTGAAAGATAAAGGCAATTTTTGTCTTTCCGGTTCCAGTGACAGCACTGATGTAAACATATCCGGGCACTGCGAATACATAATTAAACAGCATAACGATGAAAGGGGGGACAGTGTGTTGCACCAGTGTTTCATTGTTGGTGTAAAATCTGATAATCCAATAATTACAAAGCAATGCGATTCCTACCAGTGGAAGACCGATGGCATATCCCATTTTGATGATTTTGTGGCAGATAGGAAAAACACCTTTTCGTTGTCCAGCTCCTACAAGATTGCTTACCAAGGAACTATTGGTGGTTCCTAAAGAACTGACAATCACAAAAAAGAGGGTGGAAACGCTGCGGGTAATGTTGGATACGGCCAGTTCCATCTTTCCTAAATGTTCGATGGCGACGAAGAACAGGAACCATGGCGCCATGCTGATAAAAGAATGCAGCATGCTCCATACGGACAGGTAAAACAGTCTTTTCAATAGTTTTCCATCAACTACCGGTTGTAGTCCATATTTGTTTTTATCAATCTTTCTCCACATATAGATAAGGAGAATGATTAAAGATACCATTTCTGCCAGCGTTGAGGCTATTGCCGATCCTGCTATCCCAAACTTTAAGGTAAATATCAATAGATAATTGAAAGGAATGTTGATAAGTACGGCTGCTATTGCAGACCAAGATAAGGTCCTGGTCTTTGTTATTCCCACAAAAAAAGCCCGGAGTGCCAGAAAGGGAAATGAAAATAAAAGTCCGAAACTGCGCCAGTCCAGATAGTCCGTTATGGCCTGATAGATTTCCGGTGAGGTAATTAATTGTTTCAAAAGGAAGGGAGAAAGGCCCTGTATCAACAAATATAAAGAGAGCGCTAGTCCGGAAAGGAAAAAGAGTCCTTGAAAGAAGGTACGTCCTGTCTCGGCATAGTTCTGTTCTCCATTCCTGCAGGCAATCATGACTTGCAGCCCTATGCTGAAACCGAAGCCTAGCATATAAGTTACCAGATAATATATTCCTGCTAAGCAGATGCGCCAAGTTCCACTTCACCGACATGGCCAGAAAGACGGCATCGGTAATATTGATTAATTGCTCCATTAAAACGCTCATCATTATGGGAAAGTTGATGAGCCATATTTGTCTATATGTATAATTCATTGTTTAACTTAATGTATACACCATGCTTATGCACTTATCGGTTTGGGGATGGTGCATAATCTGTATGAATTGATAATAGGGGTATAAAACTCTGTAACGAATCTTGTTTAAGATCCGTCAGAATAGCTGAATAGCTTGGGGAGGTAGTGCTATTTGTTGAATGTAGCTATATACAGAGTTGATGTTTCATTAGTTAAACAATTGTGTTTTGCAGGTTAAATCAAATCTCCTGGTTCGGCATAAATTTTGTATTCGCTCTCTAGTCCCTTGAAATCTTTTCTGAGGAGTACAATTTTAGCTTTGGGGGTAAGCCAAATGTTTAGTGGAATGGCATTCTCTTCTTGAAATGAAAATATAGTGCTGAATTCTTTTCTCAAAGATTCGTCTGAGGTTGCGGTATAATTAGGTAATGAGAAAAAATGAATTTATGTAGTCATACAGTATCATGTTTACTTTTTATAGATCCCCCTTTTTCATATTTCTCACTTCTAGCATACAGCACAACAGATGGAATACCTTGATGGATATGAGTCTGTGTACTCAGATGATATTCGTCTAGATTATTTGCATAGCCTGTGATAAAACTGGAGTCGGTTACGTCTTTCCAATTGAAAGCTAGGAAATCTTTTTTATTTGTGATATCAATGGATATTGTATCATACTATAGATTATTTCATTGTTTTTGTAACCTAGCAGATAAGTCTTGTATGTGCCGGGTGAGTAATAAACATGTGCCCATTTGAAGAATGTTGTTTCCACATATCTGGCGTAATTTGAATGACTGAATACTTTAAAACTATTTGGGGAATGAGATGATTTCCACACTATGGAATCATACACTTCGCTTAAACAAGGTGCATCTTTACCAAAATCAAAAGATTGGTAGAACACAATAGGAGCAAATATGTTTTGAGAACTTTTTTCTGCTTCTAATTATAATTTTTATGTCTTTATTTTCTGTTTCTTTATTTTTGTCACCATCCATATCGGCCTCTTCTTTGGAGCAAGACAAAGCAAAGAAGGTAAGTAGCAAACAGTAGAATCTCTTTTTCATATTGTTTCTGAGGCTTGGTAAATAGTTCTGTTTGTAATGTCGAAAACAAAGTTAGCAAATATATTTGATAATCTTAGCTCTATATCCTATATTTTATTTCAGACTGATGATTTGATAATCAAAAATTGGTAAAAAAGAGACATTTACAGAGACTCGAAAGGTTCCTGCACATACCTCATATACTCCTCATAGTCTATATACCTTCCACCCATTGACTTTAAGTGTGGTGTCTCAAATTGACAATCTATCAAGGTCCCTCCCAATTCTTGAAATGTTTGTGCCAGATAGATAAGCGCTAGTTTCGACGCATTAGGAACCAAAGAAAACATACTTCACCAAAAAAACACTTCCCAAAGTGACTCCATAGAGCCCGCCGACCAGGCAAGATTCTTCCCATACTTCCACACTGGCTGCAAAACCTTGTTCATGCAGGCGGGTGTAGGCTTTCATGATATCCTCTCCCAACCATGCTCCCGCTTCTTCCATCCGCAGATTACCGCAAGTTTGAATCACTTCATGAAATGCCTGGTTAAAACTAACTCCGTATCGTCCTTTGTTCATAAGGGTACGCATGGAGTGGGAAAATGTGAATCTCGTTAGGGAAAATCACAAATCGTTTCAGGGGACACCACCATTGTATCTGTTTCTCACGGAAAGCATACCAGGGAAATATGCCATTGGAATAGGCAAGGATGAGGCGGTCTACAGAGAGGTCACCACCCACAGCCAATAGTCCGTCCGCTCGCCATAGTAAGGGTTGGGGAAAACAAGTTTTTGAGTTAGTTGAAAGACCATAATGTTTTTTATTTGTGTGATTCACATACAGTCTCCTGTAGGGGCTGACTCGTATGTCTGCCCCTACGGAGGAGTTACTGGTTTCATTTAGGCTTGTTGCTTTTTGAGTACTTGCAAGCTCAATTGTCCGTTCTCTGCTGTCACTTCCACTTTGCCTCCCGTTTTTAATGTTCCGAATAGAATTTCACGCATAAGCAGTGGTTTCAGATGCGAGGCAATTGCCCTGTCCATTTCTCTGGCCCCATATTCTTTGGTAAAACCTAGCTTCAGCAGATGTTTATAGGCTTCCAGGCTGAGTTCCATTTCTACATGACGCGCCGACAGCTTGTTTCTCAGTTCGCCGAGCTTTTTGTTTAGGATGAGAGAAGCCATTCCGTAATCCATATCATGGAAAACAACTGTTGCAGATAACCGGTTGATGAATTCAGGCTTGAAAGTTTTCTTAACTTGTTTCAACATTGCCTCTCCAGCAGCAACCTGTCCGCCGAAACCTATAGAGGCTTGGTGCGCGAATTGCGCTCCGGCATTGGAGGTCATGATAAGTATCACATGACGGCAGTCCGCTTTTCGTCCTTTGTTATCCGTCAGTATGGCATAGTCCATAACTTGCAGCAGAATATTGAACACATCGGGATGTGCTTTCTCGATTTCGTCAAGCAGTAACACACAATTGGGAGTTTTGCGGATAGCATCTGTCAGCAGTCCACCGTCTTCATAACCTACATATCCGGCAGGTGAGCCGATGAGTTTGGCCACTGTATGCTTTTCCGTATATTCGCTCATGTCAAAGCGTTGCAGGGCGATACCTAGTTCGGAAGCCAATACTTTGGCTACCTCTGTCTTTCCCACACCGGTGGGCCGACGAAGAGAAGGCTTGCCAGTGGTTTGTTTTCGTCCAGTAGCCCGGCTTTGGCCATTTGTACGGCTTCCACCACTTGGCAGACAGCTTCTTCCTGACCGTATATCTTTGCACTGATGCGTTCATGCAAGGTTTCTAATGTGGCATTGTCTTCTTCCTTCATGGCAAGTACATCCACTTTACAGATACGTGCCAGTATATCGGTTATCAATGCTTTGTCCACCGTTTGTTTTTCTGTATCTGTGGGGTGGATCTCACGATAAGCACCGGCTTCGTCTACCAGGTCTATGGCCTTGTCGGGCAAGAAACGGTCGCTGATGTACCGTGCGGCGGCTGTAACGGCATACGCTATCACTCCTTCTTCATAAATCACTCCGTGGAACGTTTCGTATTTTTCTTTTAACCCTTCCACTATGTGGATGGTTTCCTCGATTCCCGGTTCTTGTATGTCAATCTGTTGGAAACGCCGTACTAATCCTCTGCTACGCGAAAAATAGCGGTTGAATTCTTCGTAAGTAGTGGAGCCGATAAATCGGATCTCTCCTCCTTCCAGATAAGGCTTGAGCATATTAGAGGCATCCATCGAACCGTCTCCCGTCCGTCCGGCGCCTATCAGGTTATGTATTTCATCTATATATACAATGGCGTGTCCTTCTTTCCGTATTCCTTCCATAATGGCTTTCAGCTTTTCTCGAACTCACCCCGATATTGTGTACCGGCCAATAAGTTGCCTAAATCCAGCTCGTAGATACGACAACCTGTGAGACGTTCGGGAACATTGCCTGCTTCTATACGTGCGGCCAGTCCGTAGGCCAGTGCGGTTTTTCCCACTCCCGGTTCGCCCACGTGCAGAGGATTGTTCTTTTCTTTGCGGCAGAGAACCTGAATGGTGCGTTCCAATTCCACATCCCTGCCTATAAGCGGATTCCGGTCTTGCAGGCCCTCGTTGAGGCAGGTAACATAGTTACGCCAAGGCTCGCTTTTCTCTTGCTCAGAGGAAGTTTCCTCTTGAAACTGATTCATGTGCTCGTAATTTGAAATGAGGGTGCTGAGGAATTCCGGCATATCTTCGCCCATTGTTTTTTTTAACAGATAGCCAGCCCATGAATCTTCCAGTTGAAGCATTCCTTGTACCAGATGAGGAACATCCATTTCTTCTGCGCTTGAATGGCTGATTGTCATATAGGCATATTGCAGCAGCTCGGAGAGTTGACCTGAAATTTCCAATTCATATTCTATTTCTTGAGGAACTCGTTCCACTTCTTTTGACAGATATTCGGAAATGGACTGGGACAGTTCTTCCGGGGTACAAAAACACTCTGCCAATGCTTTTTGAAAAGGAACTTGTTTCAGCAATGCGCTCAATAAGTGTTCGGGCGTGATAAATTCATGCCGATATTGCATCGCTTGGCTCTGCGCAGAAGCGAAAGCGTAGTTCACCGAATCGGTATTTGGTATATCCATATCTTATTCTTGATTTTTATTCTTCTTCCGGTGTAACCGTGAGTCGGAGAGGGAATCCCTCTTCACGAGCCATACGGGTGGCTTTTTGTACTTTTGACCGGGCGATATCATACGTATAGATGCCTACTACGGCCGATTCACTTTTATGTACCTGCATCATCAAGCTTCTGCTTCCATCGTTGATTTGAAAAAACGGTAGTTAATATCTTTACAACAAATTCCATTGTAGTAAAGTCGTCATTGAAAATGATAACTTTGAAGCGTCGCGGCTCGTGAAGGTCTATACGTTCTTTTTCTTTATAAGATGATTGTTGTTGTTCCATATTGGTATTTGTCATACGTACTTATGGCACAAAGGTAGGGAAAGTATTGGAAAGGTAGGGTAGGGAAGAGATGAATTTTGTCTCCCAAAGTAGCTAGAATGGCGAACTTCACAAAACTCATAACCATACCATGGATTGCATTGAAAGATTTGTATCATTCATAAATGGTATCACTAATAAAAAAGGGCAGAAACAATGCTATTATAAATAAAAAGAACAGAATATCACTCTTTTTCATAGATAGAAATGTGTTTTTCATTAATATTTGCGACAAACATACGAAAAAAACTTCTAACTTCCTAACCAAACAACAATTTAAATTCGAGGTGTGAAGGATGGCAAATAAGATTGCTTTCAGGCAATTTTATGTATAATATGGTCTGTGATTAATAATTCGACGGCTCTTTATTTGTTATCTAGCCATAATCTTTTATCTTTGTTTCCCGTCATGGAATAAAGTAAAAAGGTTATTATGAAAACAAGAGGATGGATTTAACTGTAATTTGTAGTATGTTGTTATTGGTGGCGGGTATCACTTTTGCATCAATGGTGCTTGTCGGGCAACCGGCTTTGGCAAACGAATCATTGTGGTGGTGGATCTTGATAAATCTTGGTGTGATGGTTTTATTATTCGGGTACGGCGTGAAGCGGGGAATCCAGATATTGCGTATCTTCAGCATACCGAAAAGCAAACTGACACGGGAACCAGGTGTCGTGGTTTGTGATTATAATATCAGCCTGAAAAAAGTATGCTTTGTATAAATTGTGGGACATCCGTCATTTCAGTTTTTCTTTGTTGTTTATCATTTATATTTGTATTGCATTGTGTACAGGGCACTATATTGTTCCCGAAGAGCAAAGCCTGTTCAGCCCACTGCTGATTTGGTTCTTGTGTCTTATCTATATCTTGATTATGCTGCCTGTCAGAACTAAATAAAATTTATAAGCGGAGTATTGCGAGGCAGTGTGGAAATAACTCCGGAAGGTTGACATATGACAAGCGAAACTGAAACAGACATTCCCTTGGGAGAGATAGCAGGTATAGCTCTTTATAAGACCTATTGCTTTCTGTATGATAAAAGAGGCGGTGAATTTTTGATTGTAAACTTCGGATGAAAAGGTGAAAGAATCCCTTCTTTACTATTTAAATACGAAAAAATAATGAATTAAGCTAAGTGTTTTTCATAATAAGGTTGTTCGTATTATTATAATGTGTATTTTGTTAACAAAGTAATTAATGAAAAACCTCTTAAGTATGAAAACACCTGTTCTCGCGCTATTCATTTCTTTAGTGGCATTTGGAGCCTGTGTATCCAATAAACAAACCCAGCCGTTAACCGATTATACAATTGGTGAATCCGTTTATCGGAACCGATTTTACCGGCAATACTTATCCGGGAGCGCAAGCGCCTTTCGGAATGGTACAACTTAGTCCGGATAACGGCTTGCCCGGATGGGACCGTATTTCCGGCTATTTTATCCGGACAGTACGATTGCCGGATTCAGTCATACCCATTTGTCGGGGACGGGAGCCGGAGACTTGTATGATATCTCTTTTATGCCTGTTACTTTGCCTTATCAGGAAGCGGAAGCTCCTTTAGGCATCTATTCCAAATTCTCTCATGCGGATGAAGAGGCTTCAGCAGGTTACTATCGCGTGTTGCTGAAAGATTATGATATCAATGTGGAATTAACTGCTACAGAGCGTTGCGGCATCCAGCGTTATACGTTTCCTGAAGGGGAGTCGGCTGTCTTTCTGAATCTGAAGAAAGCGATGAATTGGGATTTTACCAATGATTCTTATATTGAAATAATTGACTCATGCACTATTCAGGGATATCGTTTTTCTGAAGGATGGGCAAGAGACCAGCATGTGTATTTTCGTACTCGTTTCTCCAAACCGTTTGCTTCGGTAGAGATGGATACTACTGCCATTACTTTGAAAGGTAAACGTGTAGGTACGGCTTATATCGCCCGCTTTAATTTTGATACGGAAAAGGAGAACAGATTGTTCTGAGTACTGCTCTTTCGGGAGTGAGCATGGAAGGTGCCGCTAAAAACATGGCGGCTGAGGCACCTCACAATGATTTCGATAAATATTTGGCTGAAACTAAAGATAATTGGAACCGCCAGCTAGGAAAAATAGAAATAACAGGTGACAACAAGGACGATAAGGTCAATTTCTATACAGCATTGTATCATACTATGATTGCCCCGACCTATTTACAAGTGATGATGGACGGGTCTTATTATGGTCCGATAAGAAAATTCATCAGACGGATGGTTGGGTGAATTATGGAACCTTTTCATTGTGGGATACTTATCGTGCCGCACATCCGTTATTTACTTATACGGAACCTCAACGTGTCAATGATATGGTGAAATCATTCATTGCTTTTTATGAACAGAACGGACGTTTGCCGGTATGGAACTTTGGGGAAGTGAGACTGATATGATGATTGGCTACCATGCTGTGCCTGTTATTGTTGATGCT
>ENA-OQIM01000687-OQIM01000687.1-human-gut-metagenome-genome-assembly--contig:-NODE-687-length-12648-cov-1.648351_pt1 | contig 12648 bp, 14 predicted proteins | sample MGYA00242579_ERZ504744 | MGnify/ENA primary metagenome ERZ504744 (study PRJEB26092, sample SAMD00036441) | human gut metagenome | host: Homo sapiens | study: EMG produced TPA metagenomics assembly of...
TCTGCGCGTGCCGCTGACCGCACTGACCATGGCAGAGTACTTCCGTGACGTGCAAAATCAGGACGTGCTGCTGTTCATCGATAACATCTTCCGTTTCACCCAGGCTGGTTCCGAGGTGTCCACCCTGCTCGGCCGTATGCCGTCCGCAGTGGGCTATCAGCCGAACCTGGCTGACGAAATGGGTGCCCTGCAGGAGCGCATCACTTCGACCCGCGGTCACTCCATCACCTCGCTGCAGGCCATCTACGTGCCGGCCGATGATTACACCGACCCGGCTCCTGCAACGACCTTCGCCCACTTGGATGCAACCACCGAGCTTTCCCGTGACATCGCTTCCAAGGGTATCTATCCGGCAGTGGACCCGCTGAGCTCCACCTCGCGAATCCTTGATCCGCGTTACGTGGGCCAGGCTCACTACGATTGCGCGAACCGCGTCAAGGCGATTCTGCAGCGTAACAAGGAGCTGCAGGACATCATCGCTCTGATCGGTATCGACGAACTCGGCGAAGAAGACAAGACCACCGTGAACCGCGCTCGTAAGATCGAGCAGTTCCTCGGCCAGAACTTCTACGTCGCTGAAAAGTTCACCGGTCGTCCGGGCTCCTACGTGCCGGCCGATGAGACCATCGAAGCGTTCACCCGCATTTGCGACGGCGTGTACGACGACGTTCCGGAGCAGGCATTCTCCGGTATCGGCGGCATCGACGATCTCGAGAAGAAGTGGCACGACATGCAGAAGGAATACGGTGCGTGATGGCCGGATTGACAATGCAGGTGAACATCGTCGCCGCCGACCACCCCGTGTGGCACGGTACGGCGAAGTCCGTCACCATTCCTGCCTTTGAAGGCGGAATGGGCATCCTGCCCAACCACGAGCCTGTATTGACCGTAATCAAGGAAGGAACCATCGTTGTGGTGGATCCGGATGGCAGCCGTCGCTCCTTCGAAGTGACCGACGGTTTCATCTCCTTCGATTCGAACAAGCTCACCGTTGCGGTTGAGCGTGGACGTGACGTCAAGATGGCAGAGTAGCACTCGGTAGCATACTTCTGACGGTCCGTCTGTTGCGATTGCAGCAATTGCATATGATTGCGATTCTGTAGTTGCAGCAGACGATGTTTTTTAAAAGGATTAATCAAAACAAAAATAGGATTGTACATATCGTGGGATTCATGGCTTACGACAATCATGGTAGGGTAGTGCCTTGTGCGAATTATTGTTGCTGATTTGCTCTGCCGAATTATTCCGGGCGTTGAATGCGTCCTTGCCGCTCGCCAAGCGTGTGTTGCTTATCAAAGCCGATAACAGTCTGCTGATTTTCTCCGAACTTGGTTCGTACAAGCCACTCAACTGGATGGCGGCGCCCTGCACCATCAAAGACATCACTCCGGAACATGCCGACGACGACGTGACTACGGAGGTTCCGCAGAAAGTCATTCGTGCTTCGGCGGATAAATCCAATGACGTGCTCGAAGTGACATTGCAGCATATTTATTCCGACGAAACATACGATTTGGGCGAAGATCCGGGGCTGATCAAAGACGGTGTCGAAGACCATCTGCAGAAGTATCTGGCCGAACAGATCGAACGCATCGGGGAAGGTGCGACATTGGTGCGCCGCGAATACCCGACCGCCATCGGACCGGTCGACATTATGGCCATCGACGGCAGTGGCAAGCATGTTGCCATCGAAATCAAACGTAACGGCGGCATCGATGGCGTGGAGCAGCTCACCCGTTACTGCGAGCTGTTGAACCGAGACCCGCTGTTGGCCCCCGTGCGTGCATTTTCGCCGCGCAGACCATCACGCCGCAAGCCCGCGTGCTCGCTCAGGACCGCGGCTTCGACTGCCTGATCCTCGACTATGACGAAATGAAAGGTGCCGAAGACGACTCCCTACGACTCTTCTAGCTTATAAAAAACTCCCTGTTGTTATGCAGGGAGTTTTATAAGCGAATCGTGATGTAGATCAGTAGGCGGCGAGGATGTCGACTACGAAGACCAACGTAGAGTTCGCTGGAATCTTGCCGGAATCCTTGTCTCCATAGCCAAGGTCCGGCGGCACGACCAGCAGCACCTGCGAGCCGACGGTATGCCCTGCCAAGCCCTGCTTCCAACCGGTGATCACCTCATCAAGCGAGAAGCTCGACGAAGCACCGCGATCCCACGAGGAATCGAACTGTGTGCCGTCAAGCAGCCATCCGGTATAGTGCGCGATCACGGTCTGCGTATCCTTGACCTCGGCGCCTTCGCCCCTGATCAAATCCTGCGAGATCAACGTGTCGGAACCCTTGTATCCGTTCATATCGATCGACGGCTTGCCATCCTTCGCAAGCGTCACCTTCGGCAGATCGGCAGGAACGTCAAGCACCTTCGTGCCGTTGCCTTCGTCAGATCCTTCGACTTCGACACGATCGTGAGCACCATCAAATAGGAGGTGCCAGCGGAATTCGAATCGTTCACACCGAACGCAAGCGTGGCGTTAAGCTTCTGATCCTTGAAAATGTTGTAATAATCCTCAGTCATCTGACTGGTGTCGGAGGTGACCACCGTAGAGCAATCGGGGGTGTTTTTCTCCCAGGTGCTCATGAGTTCGGAACCATCCTTGACATTGACGGCGATACCCTGCGTGCATATGCGGTCGCCGTCTTCAATCTGGTCGCCATTGCCTTTCTGCAATACGACGTAGCTGTTGTCTTCCACCGTCATAGGGGTTTTGAAGGAGACAGTCGGCTTCTCACCGGGCTTGCCCGTGGCGGTCACACCGGCGATCTGATTCATCTTCGACGAGGAATCGGAAGAAGACGAAGATGAATCGGAGGAGGAATCAGACTTCGTGTCGGAACTTCCGCATGCCGCGAAACCCAAGCACATGATCGTTGTGCAGGCGGCTGCGACGGCTTTGAAAAGAGTAGATTTGCGCATAGGTTCCACTTTAGTGGCAATCATTGATTTTCATAGTTTTTCAGGCTTTTGCAGAGAGGCAATGTAGAATAGTGAATGCTATGACTTTATTGCAGGAAGAACAGGAAAAGCCGCAGTCCAAGGCGGGTCCCACGCGACACGCCAAGATTATGCGCGGCATTGTCACGCCTATTTTCGGCTTGCTTGCCATTGCTTGCATCGTGCTTGGCGTCTTGAACGCGACGATTTGGAAGCCCTCGGCACAGGTCACGGCGTCCGCTGCGGTTACGGGATCGCAGTATGTGGTCACCGATCCGAATGTGCTGCAATTGGTTGACGATCGCGTCACCATTTCGGCGAAGTCGCGCGACAAATCCGCGAACGTGTGCATCGCCATCGGTTCCGCCCGCGATATCGCCGGATGGATCGCGGGATCCAAATACACGCGCGTCACCGGACTGTCCGACTGGTCCACCCTGTCCACGCTGAAGACCACGGCTCAGGGCACCGCCGATAATTCCGAAGGCCAGGTCGCCTTCCAGGATTCCGACATGTGGCGCACCGTCAAATGCAATGCCGGTTCCGTTGATATGCAGTTCAAGGGTGCTAATACGAATAATGCCGAGGATTCCGTTGCGATTATCGATTATGGCAATCGCAAGGGAGGCTCGGTCGCGCTTGATTGGAACCGTCGTTCGATGCTGAATTTCGCCATGCCGTTCTATCTTTCCGGCGGATTGCTGGCGATACTTGCGGTGCTTTCGGCTTCCGTGTTTGCCATGCCTCCGCATAAGCGTCGCAACAAGCGCGCGTTTGCCATGGTTGACGCATCGGTTCCACGCAGGGTGACGATGACGAGGTTGCCGCATGGGTGAAGAACGCCGAAGCGAGTGCCGCCCGTAGCGAAAAGAGCGGGCCGAAGCGTAAGCGTCGCCGTCATGCTGGGCATCGCGCGAGTGGTTTCGGAAAATAGCCAAAACGAAGTTGCGCAGCCTACGATTGTCGATCCCGGCGCGCGCAATCTCGTTGCCGATCAGCAGAACGCTGCCGCTGATGGTGTTGAAGAAAACGACGATTTCGAACAGACTTCCGTGATTTCGCAAGATGAGCTTGCCGCATATTTCGCACGTCTCGCACAAGAGGAAAGCAGTGCGGCCGCAGCGGCCTCGGGATCTGTAGAATTCGCGGTATCCGATGAAATCAACGTGCCCAACGAAGTTGACGAAATGGCCGTAACGACCGAGTCGGTCGGATCCAACGAAACATCCGAAAACGACGAATCCGACAACGACAAGTCCGACGAACCTGACAACGAGGAGGCCAAGTGATGAAGAAGCGTTTCAACGTAATCGCGGCGGCCGTACTCGCATTGGGAATGGTCGTTGGCATGTGCGGATGCGAGGGGCAGCTGCCGCAGCCGAAAACCACGCAACGTCAAGACGCGCCGAATCTGACCGCCAAGCAAGAGAAAACCATCCGTACGAATATTCTCAAAACGCTTGACCAGTGCAATAACGATCGCAATATCGACGCCCTCGGTTCGATTTTGGAGGGGCCGGAACTTGAGATTCGCACTAGCGAACTTCATGTGGCGCAGGTCACGGGCAATCTTGACCGCAAGACCACGATTCCAACTGATCTTGCGCAGGCCGTGATTTCCACGGACAGTGGATGGCCGCGTTCGGTGTTTTCCATCACTTCCACCACGGATGACCAGCAGTCCAAGCGTCTGCTGGTGTTCCGCCAGGATTCCGCACGTCAGAACTACAAGTTGTGGGGTGTGGCACGACTGTTTTCGGGCGTGAAGATGCCGAGTTTCGAGATTTCCAAAACCGGTAGCGAGCAGGGAACGGAAAAAGACACCGGTCTGGTCATGACTCCGAAGGATGCGGTCGCCGCGTATGCCGACGTGTTGCAGAATGGTGCGTCCAGCCAGTATGCGCAGAAGTTTGCCGACGACGATTTGCGTACGAAGCTTGCCGATCTGACCGAACAGGTGCAGAAGGCCATGGAGTTGAACGAGGGATCGCAGCAGCAGGTGTTCACACCGGTTGACGGTGCCATCAGCGTTATGCGTTCCGCGGATGGTGGCGATCTGGTGGTGGCGCAGATCAATTCCGAATGGACGCGTTCAGCTGGCTCCGGCCGTGAGTCGCAGCCTGCTTCCGATGCGGAAAAAGCGCTGTTTGGCGACGGTCAGGCCACCAGCACCATGAAAACCACGTATGTGAATGTGGTCGCGCTGTACGTGCCTCCGGCAAATTCTGACGCGAAGATCACTGCAGTCGGTTCCGAGCGCCAGCCGGTTCGTGTTGAGGCACTGTGATCGTGACAGTCGCACGAATGCGCGTAAGCTTGGGGCGAACGTTTGCAATGTGTGTTGCGCTGGGCGCTTAATGTTGTTGATTGTTGATATCTAGGAGGCAAGCATGGCAGGTCAAAGGCCGTTTAATCCGGGAGTTTCCTTGGCGGGAGCGTCGATCTTGAAGCGTTGAAGCATCAGGTGAAGGCCGAACCGGGGCAGGCTGGTGGTGCTCCGGCCGCCGGCGGTTATGTGATCGACACCACGGAGAACACGTTCCAGGCCATGGTGCAGACGTCGGCCACGTTCCCGATCCTGTTGCTGCTGTGGGTGCCGACCGATGACCGCCTGTTCGATATGGCACGCCAGCTGGGCAATGCCGTGAACCAGTTGAACGGCCAGATTCAGCTGTCTCGTATCGATATCGCGTCGAATCCTTCGATCGCGCAGGCGTTCCAAGTGCAGGGCGCGCCTGCATTGTTCGCGTTGATCAACGGCCGTCCGATGCCGATTTTGCAGGGCTTGCCGTCCGCTGAGGAAATGCAGCAGATCGTGGATACGGTGATTCCGAATCTGGTCGCAGCCGCGCAGCAGGCCGGTGTGACCGGTTCCGCGCCGTATTCCGGCGATCCGAATTCCGATGCGGCAAACTCGGCTTCCGCTGCCGGCGCCCAGGAGCAGGTGCCTCCGGAGCATCAGGAGGCGTATATGCTGGCACAGCAGGGCGATTACGCTGGCGCCGCAGCCGCGTACGAGAAGGTGCTTGAAGCCGATCCGAACGATGCGCGTGCCGCCCGCGAGCGTGCGAAGGCGTTGCTGTTGGCCCGTTCCGCCAATGCGAACGTGCGTGAGGTGCGTGCCGCCGCTGCGACAATCCCGATGATGTTGAAGCACAGCTTGCCGTCGCTGACATTGATATGATCGGCGGTCAGATTCAGGATGCGTTCGATCGTTTGCTGGATTTCGTTGCGGCCGGCCATAAGGCCGATATTGAACCGGTGCGCAAGCGTCTGCTGGAATATTTCACGATTCCTGAGCCGACCGACGAGCGTTTGAAGCGCGCCCGCCGTCGCCTCGCCACGCTCATGTACTGATTCGTTTATTGACTTAGGTACCGTTTTAGGTACCGCTCAACCGTAGGCTGCGCAGCTACATCGTTCTTTACGGCCTACGGTTGTTTTTTAAAAGACTTATTCCATACGGTTGGTGCCGAAATAGTCGAGGAATTGCGGTCCGTCTGCTTCCAGTTCGTCTTCGAATTCGGATTTCCATCGTGAATATGGATTCGCGGCAAGCCCTTCATGCTGAACCGCGATTGGTCGGTGATTTCGGTGGTGCAGAATTTCGGGATCACCAGATTGGTGACCGGCCCGATACGTTCCGCTTCCGCAATGAGTCAGGGGAGCTTGGTGCCTCCGAACACGTCGATGTTCCAGCCGTCCTCATCGATCCAGTCGGTGAAACGGTTTTTGATGGTCACGTGTCCGCCGCGTTTGATGAGCTCCCCTGCGATGCGCGAATCCAAATCGCGGCTCGCCTCATATCGCGTGCCTCCCACGGACGGCCCTTTCACGGTGACTGATCCAAGCCGGAATTCGTCGCGATACTTTTCGAGCACAGCCAGCGGGTCGAGGTCCGGAGTCATGGCAATGCGGACGGACTTTGTTTTCAATCGCACGCGCAGCGCGTAATTATCCTGATGCACGTAATAACTTTGTATGATCAGCGTCGGACTGTCGTTATCATCCAACTGCGTCGGCAGGGCACGGCAGAAAAAACGGCGCGTGTATTCGAAATCGCCTATATTTCTGCCTGAATCCTCAACCATATTTTCAGTTTAGTGGAAAAGACGCTTCAAATGGTGTTATGTTGCTACAAATTTCGTTGTGGCGCACGCTATCTCTCGTTCCTTCCCCGTTCTATGCCCGTTATTTCCCCTCTAGTTGGGTGTGCTGTCGAAAAGACCCGCCGTAGCTATGTTTTCGCAATAATGATCCGAGATTCGAAGATCGTTTTTCCGTAAAAAGTGTCGCTTTCATCTCAAGGCAGTGTAAAGTAGTTTGACGCACGGGTTTGTAGCTCAGTGGATAGAGCGTCTGTCTCCGGAACAGAAGGTCGTGGGTTCGATCCCCATCAAGCCCACCAGCATGGCTTTCGGCTAACCGCCGGAACCTTTTGCATATTCGGCGCGTGCAAGGCTGGTGCTGGTGTCGGCAATGGCAAGGCCGGTGATGCCGGCTCGCTTGGGTCGTGGAAAACCGTCCGGTTTGGCGAGAACGGTAGCCGAATCGTCTGGAATCGTCTGGAATCGTCTGGAATCGTCTGGAATAGCAAGGAATAGTCTGTTGATGGCCGTATGCCGGGCATCATGCGCGCTAAACGCGACTTTGCTCAGTAGACTGCTACGTAATCGGCATTGCCAATCGTTGCTGATCGTGCGATTGGTCGTAGCCGGTGGTGATGTGTACCGGCGCCGGCCGCAGCAGGTGGGCGCCCCCAAGATGAGAAGGAGCACAATATGAGCGAAAAGATGGAAGCCGTAGCCACTTCCGAGGCGCCGGCCGCGCTGGGCGCATACAGCCAGGCGGTGAAGGCCAATGGCTTCGTGTTCGTATCCGGCCAGCTGGGCATTGATCCGGCCACCGGCGAACTGGCGGGCGAGACCGCTGGAGAGCAGGCTGCACAGGCGCTGAAGAATATTAAGCACATTCTCGACACTGCCGGTACCGGCATTGAGCATGTGTGCCGCGCCACCATCTACCTGAAGAACGTCGAGGACTTCAAGGAAGTGGACGCACGTTACGCTGAGGTGTTCATCGGCTCCGTCAAGCCCGCCCGCGTGGCCTTTGGCAACAACATGATTCCCAAGGGCGCGCTCGTGGAGATTGACGCCATCGCGGTGGAGTGATTCGAACGTTTTCCCGGCGCGTCTGCGCGCATGGTGTGTGCAGACGGGCCGCCGCGTATTGTGCGACGCATTCCCGGGAATGTTGCGCTGGAATCGTTGGGCGGTGGTCCGTGCACAATAGAGACCATGGCCATCCAAAGGAAAACCGTCGCCGCGTTCGGCCGTAAGCCCGCTGAGTGATGAGCAGGTCAAGCGTCTGGCCGCCCGCCACACGCTTGTGGACTCGACACAGTATTACCCGACCGGCCCCCGCACGCCCAATCAGCCGGAAATCAACGCCCAGAATCCCAAGGCCACCAAACGACTGCTGGGAGGGGTGTCCATTGTGTTCCGCGCCAGCTGCAAGACCAAGGCCTGGGGCTTGGAACAGGTGCCGGAAACCGGACCGTTCATCACCGCCGCCAGTCATGTCACCATGTTTGATGTGTTCGTGCCAATGATGAGCCTGTTCCACATGGGCCGCCGCCCCCGTTACATGGCCAAGGCCGAGATGGCGAAGTGGCCATTGATCGGCAAGTGGTTCCAGTTGGTCGGCATGCAGCCGGTGCAGCGTCATTCGGGCAAGGCCAAGCAGATCGAAGAGACCTCGATTGATATTCTGACGTCCGGCCGCCCGCTGACGGTCTGGCCGGAAGGCACCGTGACCCGCGACCCGAAAAAGTGGGTGATGAGCATTAAGGAGGGCGTGGGATATATCGCCCTTGAATCCTCGCGCAGACTGGGGCATCAGGTGCCGCTGTACCCGGCGGTGACGTGGGGTGCCGCCTCCATCAACACTGGTGGCCATGGCCGCGCAAAAACGTGGTGATGTGCTATGACCATGCGCTCGATTACTCCGATCTGCTTGCCGACATGGACTCATGGGGTGAAGAGCCGCCTGCCGAGGCCGTGAACGAGCTGATGTGGCGCGTGCTCAAACGCATGAACACAGTACTGGAGGAAATTCGTGGCGAGCAGTTCCCCGCTGAAGGCTACTGGGACTACCGCAGTATGAGTCGTAAGCCTTGGCCTGAAGCCGGCGGCCCGTTCCCGGCTGAGAAGTAGCCGCACCGGTTCCCGTACGGGGAGCCTAGGCGAGTAGCATGGCACAAGATTGTGCCGATGAAGTTGCGCGACAAGCGAAGGTAGGAATTTGATATGGGTAAAAATATAACGGTTCTCGGTGCAGGAGCATGGGGTACTGCTTTCGGCCAAGTGCTGGCGGACGCAGGCAACACGGTGACCATGTGGGCCAAGGAGCAGCAGATTGTCGAGGGCATTCGCGATCACCACCACAACGCCGTGCGCCTGCCGTCCGTCGAAAAGTTGCCGGACAACATGACCGCCACTGGGGATCGCGCCGAAGCCGTCAAGAACGCGGACATCGTAGTCGTGGCCATCGCCGCGCAGTTCGCGCGAGTGGCACTCGTCGAATTCAAGGGACTGATTCCCGATCACGCCATCGTCGTCAGCCTGATGAAGGGCATCGAGCGTGGCACCAACAAGCGTATGGACGAAGTCGTCCGCGAATCCCTTGACTTGCCGGCCGACCGGTTCGCCGCCATTTCCGGACCGAACCTGTCCAAGGAAATCGCCGATCGTCATCCCGCCGCCACCGTGGTGGCTTGCACGAACCTCGATAATGCCACGAAGGTGCCGAGGCATGCACCACCTCCTATTTCAAGCCGTTCGTGACCACCGACGTCATCGGCCTGGAAATGTGCGGCAGCCTGAAGAACGTGACCGCGCTGGCCGTGGGCATGGCCCGTGGTGCCGGCTACGGTGAGAACACCGCAGCCATGATCGAAACTCGTGGACTGGCCGAACTGACCGCGCTGGGCGTAGCCGCTGGCGCCGATCCCAAGACCTTCTTCGGCTTGGCCGGTGTGGCGATCTCATCGCCACCTGTGGCTCTTCGCTGTCTCGTAACTATACGTTCGGCGCGAATCTCGGCAAGGGATTGACGGTCGAAGAGGCCACCAAGGTCAGCAACGGTGTGGCCGAAGGCGTGCCCACCACGGATGCGGTGGTGGCTCTTGGCGATCAGCTTGATGTGCCGACCCCGTTGGCGTATCAGATGAGCCGCGTGCTGAACGAAGGCATTTCCTGCTCGGAGATGCTTGCCGGACTGTTCGGTCACGAGGTTACCGGCGAATAACGAGAGAAGCGACGTATACGTGGCGTATACGTTGTACGTGCAAAGTCGCGTGGCGTATACGTCGTTGACGTGCACGAGTAGACTGGTGTGCGTCTCTTGTGCGCGGCGTTCCGAGCGCGGTTCGGTCCGGTTGGCGGTGCAAAGCATAGGCTTGAAAACGGTTGTAGTTTCAACAAAAGGATGGTTATGGCCAAGAAGCGTGTTGTGGTGCTCTATGGTGGGCGTGCAGACGAGCATTCGATTTCCTGCATCTCCACTGCCGGTGTGCTGGGGGCCATGGACACTGAACGGTTCGAGCCGATTCCGGTCGGCATCACCAAGGACGGCAAGTGGATCATCAATGGCGAAGATCCGCGTGGCTGGAACTTGGACGGCGGCGAGCTGCCGACCGTAAAGATCACCCCGGAATCGCGCCCGGTGATGCTTGACCCCTCTCGCGGACAGGACGGTTTCTTCATCGGCGAGCCCAGCCACATCAATTCCGCCGATTCCGGCTTCGGCACCAGCTTCGTCAGCATGTCCGACCCGGAAATGCACCATGTGCTGACCTCCCTTGGCCATGTGGACGCGGTACTGCCGGTGCTGCACGGCCCCTATGGCGAGGATGGTACGGTTCAAGGCCTGCTGGAAATGATGGGTGTGCCGTACGTGGGGTGCGGAGTGTTTGCTTCCGCCGCCTGCATGGATAAGCATTACACCAAGGTGGTACTGGATGCCGCCGCATTCCCACCGCGCCCGGTGTGACGGTCGATGCGCGCAACTTCACCGCCGCCGATGTGCTTGCCGAGATCGAGGACGCCGGTCTTACTTATCCGCTGTTTGTCAAGCCTTCGCGCGCAGGCTCCAGCTTCGGTGTGACCAAAGTGAGAAAGCCGATGACCGCGAGACCCAGCAGGATCGTCTGGCCGCCGCCATCGCCACCGCCGGCGAGCACGACTGGAAGGTGCTCGTCGAACAGGGGATTGATGGTCGCGAAATCGAATGTGCCGTGCTGTGCCCGAAGGCCGGTGACGAGCCCGAGGCCAGCTGGCCCGGCGATCGTGCTCGATCATCAGACGACGACCAGTTCTACGATTCGACTCCAAGTACATGGATGCCTCCGCCAGCACGTGGAAGTGCCTGCCAATCTGCCGGTCAGCGTGCTTGAGGACGTGCGTGACGTGGCCCGTCGCGCGTTCAAGGCCGTGGATGGTGCCGGCTTGAGCCGTGTGGACACCTTCGTGACGCCTGATGGCACGGTGATGGTCAACGAAATCAACACCATGCCGGGCTTCACCCCGATTTCCATGTATCCCAAGGCTTGGGATGCCACCGGAGTGAGCTACACCGAACTCATCACGCGATTGATTGAGGGCGTGCTGAGGTAAGTGTGGTGCGGAATCGGCCGCAGGCCGGTTCCGCTATTGACACATCGCCCATACCTGTCAGTAATTCATACAGTTTCCATTACTTACAACAGGCGTACAGCAAATGGCGAACGCAATTCACTTGCGCGCCAGTGTCAGGACAGATTAGGCGCATAGTTTCTTTTCTTGGATTCACGGGCCGCGCGAATGCCGCGCATACCAAGCCCGACTCCCCAGACTGTCGTCTGGATGATGTTGAGAAAAGGAACATTATGAACAACCTGCGTAAGATCGCGGCCGGCTCCCTCGCCGCCGTGCTCGCGTTCTCGATGGCCGCCTGCGGCTCGAGCAACGCTCCTCCGATGGCACCGGCGAAAGCACCGGCAAGGCCGTCACCGTGAACGAAAAGTCCGCCAAAGCCACCTCCCTCGCCGACTTCGGCACCATGGAAGACCTCGAGAAGGCCGCCAAGGAAGAGGGCGCGCTGAACGTCATCGCCCTTCCGCACGACTGGTCCAACTACGGCGAGGTCATCGAGAGCTTCAAGAAGAAGTACCCGGAGATCAAGGTCACCGAGCTCAACCCGAACGCCTCATCCAAGGAAGAGCTCGACGCCGCCAAGACCAACAAGCACCGACGCCGCCCCCGACGTCTTCGATCGTCGGCCAGGCATCGCCGCCACCTCCACCGACTACTTCGCCCCGTACAAGGTGCAGGCTGGGACAAGATCCCGGACACCGCCAAGGACGCCGACGGCGCCTACTACGCCGACTACACCGGCATCATGTCCGTGGCTGGAACGCCGACAAGTACGGCGACATCAGCTCCCTGGACGACCTCGCTCGACCGAAGTTCGCCGGCACCGTGGCCCTCAACGGCAAGCCCGCCGAGCTGGCGCCGCCTTCAACGGCTACCTGATGGCCAACCAGCTCGCCGGTGGCGACATCAACAACCTGCAGCCCGGCCTTGACTACTTCAAGAAGCTCAAGGATGCTGGCAACCTGACCACCGTCGACGTGACCAACGGCACCATCGACTCCGGCCAGACCGG
>ENA-OQIM01000688-OQIM01000688.1-human-gut-metagenome-genome-assembly--contig:-NODE-688-length-12646-cov-1.662673_pt1 | contig 12646 bp, 14 predicted proteins | sample MGYA00242579_ERZ504744 | MGnify/ENA primary metagenome ERZ504744 (study PRJEB26092, sample SAMD00036441) | human gut metagenome | host: Homo sapiens | study: EMG produced TPA metagenomics assembly of...
ACGATCTTTTTTCAGACGTGCGTCACGCTTCACCGACTCGCGGGCGATCAGCCCCTTCTGCTCCATCAGTCCCAACACTCGGCATGATGTGGATCGGGTCACGCCGAAACGTTGCTCGATGTCTTGAGGGAAGATCTCCTCGTTATCATGTCTTGCCAAGTACACGATGATGTCAACGTTGCCGTTGCTGACGTCTTCCGCCTCTTCGGGACGGGTGACGCGCAAATACCGGTTGACCACGTTGTGCAGCGAGCGAATGGCCACGCTGGGAGGCTTGGTCAGGCCACTTTCCCAGACTTCGGCAAGTCGTGAACCTGACGGTTCCTTGTATTGTTCATTCGTCACTTCTGTCACACCACACATGCTAAACCGTTGCATATACAACTGTTGTACATGCAACGATTAGCGTGTCGCGCATCTCATCGTCCGCGACAAAAAAGGCCGAGGAATCAGATCCGCACCGGTTCAGCGTTAACGGATCGAATCCCTCGGCCTTAAGCCTTGAATCCTACGAAACTACTTGGTGAGTTCAGCGTACTTCTCAAGCATGTATTCGAAGATCTGCTTGCCATCGGCGCCCATCAGCACCGACATGCTGTTGATCGGCATGGAATCGAGGAACAGGCGGGTCATGTCGTTGTCGGGCACCACCGGCATGCGGCCGGCTTCGCCCTCGGCACGCAGGATTTCAAGCACCTTGGAACCGAGCGGATCCTTACGCCATTCCATGAAGTTGGACCATTCGGTGAGCGGCTGGGCCTTGCCGTCGCCGTCGAGCTCCACCACCGCGGAACCGGCGATGTCACGGCTGGACGTGCCGACCTCGATGGTGTATTCGCCGCTCTCCACGTGCCAGTCATTGAACCTCTCAGACCAGTAGGCAAAGGCGCGATCGTCGAGCTCGAAGGAGACTTCTGCGGATTCGCCAGCTTGAGGAATACCTTCTTGAAGCCCTTAAGCTCGTGTTTCGGGCGAACTACGTCGGCCTTGCCAGGAGCCACGTACACCTGCACGGTTTCGGCGGCGTCAACGTTCGAGGTGTTCTTGACCACTGCGCTGACGGATGCGGTACAGGCACCGGTCTTGACGGCCTTCACGTCGCTCACTTCGAACGTGGCGTAGCTCAGGCCGAATCCGAACGGGTAGTCGACGGCCTTGTTGTAGGTGTCGTAATAGCGGTAGCCCACGAACACGCCTTCACCGTAGTCGACATGCCCCTCTTCGCCCGGCCAGTTGATGGTGCTCGGATCGTCGTTGATGTCGAACGGAATGGTCTGCGCGAGCTTGCCGGACGGGCTCACCTTGCCGAACAGCACGTCAGCGAGCGCCGGACCGCCGGACTGGCCGAGCAGCCAGGATTCGAGGATGCCCTTGGCGTTCTTGGCCCACGGTGCCACGGTGACGACGGAGCCGTTGGAGAGTACGACCACAACGTTCTTGTTTTCGGCTGCGACGGCTTCGAGCAGTGCGATCTGCTTGGCCGGCATGTCGAGGGTCTCACGGTCGAAGCCTTCGGATTCGGCTGCTTCGGGGAGCCCCAGGAACATGAGCACCACGTCGGCGCCCTTGGCAACGTCGACGGCTTCGGCTTCGAGTGCCGGATCGGCCGGTTCGAGGTCGAGGGTGAAGCCTGGGGCGAACTTGGCGTCCACGCCGCGTTCGGTGAGGGTGTCGAGGAAGCTGGTCATCTTGGTTGGGGTGATGTGCGAGGAGCCGCCGCCCTGGTAGCGCGGAGTGCGTGCGAATTCGCCGATGACCGTGACCTTGGCATCGTTTGCGACCGGCAGGATGGCGTCGTCGTTCTTGAGCAGCACCATGGATCGATGGCGGCCCGGTGGGCGACTTCGTCGTGGGCTTCGATGTCGAAACGATAGTTTTCGATGCTCATGGCTGCGCGCGTCTTGTTGACCAGGTCGATCATGCCTTGTGCCATGCGGTCGAGCTGTGCCGGCTGGATGCGACCGTCGCGTGCCGCATACACGATTTGGTCGTCGGTGTAGCTTGGCGGCATTTCGAGGTTGAGGCCCGCGTTGAGGGATGCGACGCGATCATGGTCGGCGCCCCAGTCGCTCATGACGATGCCTTGGAAACCCCATTCGTCGCGCAGCACGTCGGTGAGCAGCCAGTGGTCCTGGGCGGCATGCACGCCGTTGATGCAGTTGTATGCGCACATGATGGTCCACGGCTGGGCTTCCTTGACGATGTGCTCGAACGCCGGGAAGTAGATTTCGCGCAGCGCACGCTGGGAGATGTTGGCGCTGATGCGCAGACGATCGGTTTCCTGATTGTTGGCGGCGAAATGCTTGAGCGAAGTGCCCACGCCCTTGGATTGCACGCCGGCGACGATGCCGATGGCTTCATGACCCGCCAGGTACGGGTCTTCGGACCAGTATTCGAAGCAACGGCCGCCAAGCGGGTTGCGCTTGATGTTCACGCCCGGGCCGAGGATTACGGCGACCTTCTCCTGAATGCACTCTTCGGCCATGGCTTCGCCAACCTGGTGGATGAGTTCCGGATTCCAGGAGCTGGACAGACCAGCCGCCGGCGGGAAGCAGGTGGCAGGCACGCAGTTGTTCAGGTCGACTTCGCCGGTGGTGGCCGAATTGGACTTGCGCAGGCCGTGGGGGCCATCGGTGATCATATAGCCGGGAATGCCCTTGGCTTCAACACCCTGCAGATGCCAAGCGTCGCCGCCGGAAGTCAGGGATGCCTTCTCTTCAAGCGTCAGATCATTGATGGAAGGATAGGTTTTTTCGCTCATACGTTCCTCTTTCGCATCGTTTTCTTGAGTTCGTATCGGTTAACCGATCTGCATGAGACCTCAACCCCGAAATCTCTACTAACCGGTTGGTAGGTACTTATCAAAACCAACACCGCAACACGCCAATCTTCTTTGAAAAATCAATTAACCGACCGTAAAGTAACTGCAGTATTTACAACTTGAGAGAAATGACGATTCATAAGCATTGCAGCGCACATGAATCGCCATCAATGAAGGGCAAGAGAGGGAATCATCATGCCAACGAAGAAGTCGACCGAAGGGCGGAGATTCTCAACGCGGCCGTCGAACTGTTTGGGACGCTCGGCTATTACGGCACTTCCCTGCAGAAAATCGCCGATCGCGTAAGACTCACCAAGGCTGGCGTACTGCATTATGTCGGCAATAAGGAAGGACTGCTCACAGCCGTGCTGGACGAAGTCTACGATTCCGAAACGGAAGACATTCTTACCGACATGGTACGTGAGCCACGACCGTTGATCGCCGACATGTGGCGCAGAATCGTGGCGGTGAACGCACGCAGACCGCTTCAGGTGCACATGTTTTCCACGTTGAGTGCCGAAGCGATCGACCCGAACCACCCTGCACACGAGTACTTCGCCAATCGTGAGCTGCATAATGCCGATACCGCGCTCAATATCCGTTGGTGCACGCCCGAAGGCGTTGATACGCGTCGGCTGCTTAATGCGGGATTCGCCATGATGGATGGCGTGCAGCTGCGTTGGCTACGCACGCCCGGCCAAGATCTGAACGCCATGTGGGCGGAATGCGAAGACACCCTGTTCCCCCTGCCATGTGGGAGGCTACCGCTAAGCCTCTGCCCCGGCACTGCATTACTGTATGGATGCAGACGTAGAAGGAGGCATGTATGCGGATTTTGCTGGCACCGGACTCGTTCAAGGAGCCGCTTCGGCTGAAGCAATCGCACAGGCGATGGCTCGCGGCATTAAGCGTGGCAATCCGCAGGCGGAATGCTGGCTTATGCCTCTTTCCGATGGCGGCGAAGGATTGACACAGGCCTTGGTTCATGCCACCGCCGGCACGTTGCACAGTGCTGAGACAGTTGACGCGATCGGCCGCCCGATTACCGCTCAGTTTGGCTTTCTTGGCAATAATCATGCTTCTTGTATTCTCCACACCGCCGTGGTCGAGTTGGCTTCGGCAAGCGGACTTGAACGGGTCTCCCCTGCCGACCGCAATGCTTGGTTGCTTCCACGTTCGGTACCGGGCTTACTGATTCGCGCTGCGATTGACGCTGGCGCGGATTGTATTGTGCTTGGTTTGGGTGGTAGTGCCACTACGGATGGTGGCACGGGATTGGCTCGCGCGCTTGGATTTCATTTTCTTGATACGGCAGGTCATGATATTCCGCTTGGTGGCGGTTCTCTTGTTGATTTGTCGAGGATTGATGATTCGGAAGTTCCCGATTTTGTAAAAAATGTTCCGATTGTTCTCGCTTGCGACGTCACCAATCCTTTGACCGGCCCGGAAGGTGCCGCCCATGTGTTCGCCCCGCAAAAAGGCGCGACCGCAACACAGGTCGAGCTTCTCGATCAGGGGCTTGCGAATCTCGCGCGCGCAATCATGCAATATAACGGCCGCGATATCGAGCACACTCCGGGAGCGGGCGCTGCGGGAGGTACCGGAGGTGGCATGCTTGGCCTGTTCAACGCAACAGTGAAGCCGGGAATCGAACTCGTGCTTAATCTTGCACATGGCCGTGAAGCGTGCGCTTGGGCTGACGTCGTCATCACCGGAGAAGGTTCTATCGACAGTCAAACGCCATACGGCAAAGTGCCAAGCGGCATTGCAAAATTGGCGCAATCGCAAGGAAAACCAACCATTGCCATCGGCGGAACGGTAACCCGTGACCCACACACCGTCGAAGCGCTGAACAAAGCCGGCATTATCGCAACATTCGGCATTGCGCCCGGGCCAGCAGATCTTACAACGTTGATCGCCAACACGGAACGCAATGTCGAAATCACCTGTGCCGCAATCGCCAGCACATTGCGCATCACCGCAGCTACTTCACCCTGCGAATCAGCATGATGAACACCGCACCCAGCAGCACCGCGACCACAGCGATCGGGAACAGCGCCGCATAACTGCCAGTGGCAAGCACAATCGCACCGACAACCACAGGCGCAAGCACCTGACCAACGGTGTTGGCAAGATTCAGAATGCCCAGATCCTTACCAGCTTCTTCCTGACTTGGCAACACATCGACGTTCAACGCCTGATCGACGGCAATGTAAATGCCATAACCAGCACCGCCGATGCCTGCAAACAGCATCATGCCCAAAGCATTCGGCATGAAACACGGAATGGCCACACCAATCGCGATAATCACCGAACCGATCGCCACGATGACCTTGCGGCGCTGCAGACGGTCCGACAGCGGACCCGACACCATGGACGTGACGATCAGCACAACCATGGAAATCACCGACATGGTGGAAATCGTCGCCGCGGAATCCTTTACGCTCAACCCGCAGTATTTCTGCAGAATATACAGCTGATAGCCGGAAATCATGTTCCAACCCAAGATAAGCAGCAATCTGCCCATCAATGCCAAGTAAAAATCTCGGCAATTCTTGGTAGGAGGAATGAACGAACGCAGCAACTGCTTGACGTCGAGCTTTGCGGTGACATCCGAAGACTCGACGGAAGCCACAGAAGCAGCCGAGGAGCGTTCGCGCGGCCAGATCAGCACGGTCACGATACCGGTGACTGCGAACAGTGCCGCACCGATCGCAAATCCGGTGCCCATGTTTTCAATGAATTTCGATCCGAGGAACGTTCCGGCGGATGATCCGACGATCTGCGCACCACCATAGAATGCGGAGAACGTACCACGCACGTTTTCCGGAATGCGGTCGGACAGCACTGCCACAGCCGGAGCGATCATCATGTTGACGCCGACCTGCACAATGCACCATCCGGCCACAATACCCACCAACTGCGCACTGGAGAAGGCGAGCACATAGCCGGCTGCCGTAATCAGACCACCTGCCACAATCCATGGCGTGCGCTTGCCGAAACGCGAGCGCGTGATGTCGCTTAACGCACCAAAAAGCACGTTGGAGAACAGTGCGAATACGCAGCCTACGGAATTCATGGTGCCGAGAATCACTTCGGGCACGCCTATGTTCAGTTCGGTGAATCGTTGCGGCAGCAGCACGGACGATCCGGAAGTGCCTGCGACCATCCAAATCAGCGAGAAGAGCACGAAGCCGACGCCGAATCGCCATTTTTCGGTGGATGTCAGTTTGCGGCCGCTGTCAGGTGCGATATCACCCAATACTGCGGTGCTTGGCTCGCGTGATGCGTTTGCTGTCATGATTCCCCCTTTGGAAGCATGTTCTTTTTTGAAATATTGCAATGATTTGAAATATACGATGAAGAAAGCTTTTTTCATTTTTGGTATGATTGCAGTCCTGCCGACGCCGACTTTTATTCGGCTTCAGCTTCGGCAGGACTTTCGTTCATACGATTTCACACGATTCCGTACGATTACAGCGCCATCTGCAGATGATGCGTTCCCGCAACAAGATCGACGCGCTCATGGTCGACGATATCCACGAATGCCGTGGTTCCGGCAGGTACCGCAACCGTCAGATCAAGCACATTGGCGTTGACTTCCCATTGCACTTCCGCCTTGCCATATGGGTGATGTGAGAGGTTTCGGCATGGGTGAGATCTCCCCCGATCACCGGAGCGATACGGAACCGCTTCCAGCCGGGTTCAACGGCTTCAAGGCCGCCGATATGCGCATGCATCCATTCCGCCACCGATCCGAGCGCGTAATGGTTGAACGAGGTCATGCCGCCGGGGTTCAGCGAACCATCGGCCCGCATGGAATCCCAACGTTTCCACGTGGTGGTGGCCCCCATAACCACTTGGTAAAGCCAGCTTGGGCATTCGGTGGAGGTAAGCAGCGCGTAGGCCTCGTCGTTATGGCCGGTCATGGTCAACGCCGGAAGCACGAATGGCGTGCCGGCGAATCCGGTGCTTACCTTGCCGCCGGATTCGCGCACCAGGCAGGCGAGTCGATTGCCGGCCTTCACGCGGCGCACCGGTTCGCGTCAAGCAGTCCGAAGGCGATGGCGAGCGCGTAGGCGCACTGGGTGTCGGATGTCATGGTGCCGTCAAGGTTGGTGAAACGCTGCAGGAATCCATCAATCACACGGTCACGCAGGGCGGCGAATCGAGTTTCATCATCGGTTTTGCCGAGAATATGCGCGATGTGCGTGCCTTGCATGCAGCTGCGTGCGTAGAACGCGGTGGCGACCAGTTCCTTTTCGGTCATGGCCTGCGTAGGATCTTCCGGAGGCGCGGTCGGATCAAGCCAATCGCCAAGCTGCCCGAGCGGATAGTCCGGCTTGCGATCCCATACGCCATCGGGTGAAAGGTACCCTGCCACTTCATCGATCCAATCACGGATCAGATCGTAGGAATCGGCGAGCACCTGCACGTCCCCGCTTTCCATGTACAGTGTCCACGGCACTTCCACCGCCGAATCGCCCCACGTGGAGATGGCTTGTGGATGCGCCCATACGCCCAACGGCACGAACGCACGTAGAACGGCACAGTGCCCCACTTGACCTGGTCGGCACGCACGTCTTTCAGCCAGCTTTTCAGGAACCCGTATACGTCATACAAATAAGCCGCGGTAGGCACGAACAGGCAGATGTCTCCCGTCCAACCCATGCGTTCGTCGCGTTGCGGGCAGTCGGTTGGAATGGACACGAAGTTGGAACGCATCGACCATACGGCGTTCTCGTGCAAACGGTTGAGCAGCGGATTCGATGTGGTCAGTTCGCCGGTGCGTTCCATCACGGAATGGTAGACGCGGCAATCCATGTCGCTGCGGTCAGTTCTCCTGCGAAACCTTCGATCTGTGCATAGCGGAAGCCGTGCATCGCGAATCGTGGCTCCCACCAAGCGTCGGAACCGTTGGAAGTGTACACATCGCACTGCTGGCCTCTGCGCAAGGTTCGCGTGGCGATGGATCCGTCCGGTTCCAACACTTCCACATGACGTAACGTCACGCTTTGTTCTGCTTCAAGATCGCGCATGTGCAGGCGGATGCGCTGCGAACAGTTCTGTCCGAAGTCAACCAGCCATATGCCACGACCATCTTCCGTGTTGCCGATGCGTTCGATGCTGACCGCTCATGCGATTCATGCGCGCGCACCGGCGATGTTTCAGGATTTTCAATACGTGCCGGGTCATACATGACTTCCGCGACCGGCTGCCAGGAGCTGTCGTCGAATCCTGGTTTCGACCATCCCGGCTGTTCCAGTCGAGCGTCATATCGTTCGCCTTCGCACAGATCCGAGCAGACGATCGGTCCGAGCGTCGCCTTCCATTGGCGGTCCCATGCGTTGGAATATATGTTCTGCATACTGCCGTCGGCATATTCGACCTCAAGTTGCGCGAATACGGCAATACGATCGCCATAGAAGTTGGAGTAACCGCCATCGAAGCCGAGGCGTCCGCGGTACCATCCGTCACCGAGCCAGAATCCAATGCGTTGGCACCGGACTGCAGTTCGTCGGTCACATCGTAGGTGAAGCATTCCACGCGCTGGTTGTAGTTGCTCCAGCCTGGTACGAGCGCGTCATTGCCGACTTTGACGCCGTTGATTTCGGCTTCCACAAGACCGAGTGCGCTTAGATATAGGCGTGCGCGTTTGGGTTGTTCCTTCAGTTCGACTTCGGTGCGCACTAATGGCAGGTGACGATGGTCAGTTTCGGATTCGCTCCACGATGGTCCGACGAAATCGGCGACATGCTCATGTTCTTCCAATAGTCCGACTTCGAAATGCAGGGTTGCGCTCGGTTTGCCCAATGGCTGGTGACTTGCCGAAACGGCCTGCATGGTGGCGAACACTTCTTCGCGTGAGGCGAGCGGCGCGAACTGCCATGGAATAAGCACTGAAGTGTCAGTGGGCAGGTAGGTGCGTTCTTCCACAGGTTGCCCGCCGGGAACACGTCGTGTCACTTTGAGCAGGATCTGCGCGTCGATTGGCAGCATGCCGGAGCACACCCATGTCATGCGTGGGGCTGCGGTGGCGATGCCGAGCGCATCTCCCGGGTAGTGTTCCACGGTGAAGCTGATGATGTCAAGATCCGAAGCCAGCGTACTGGGCACAATCTGCGGATCAGTAATGGCCATGATGACCCCTTTGTCTACAAAAATAATAGATCACTTGTTTGTGATGGTGGGAAGCAAAGTCCGAGCCATGCCGCAAGGAGAGAGAAACGAACGGCGACGATGGCTGGGACTTTGGCTGGCAATCGCAAGGTATTGCATAACTGACTTGCGATTGGAGATATTGAGTTGTTATGTGATTGCTGTTGCTAATCAGGCTGCGATCTTGTGTGCCTGACGTTCTTCGTCGGTGCCGTACTTCTTCTGAGCACGGATCATGATGGTACCGGCGATGCCTTCGATGATTACGATGCCGAAGAAGCACCACATAGTGGTCTGAATGGTTTCAGGAAGCACCAGAGCCGGGGTGATGAGCGCGAACAGGCCACAGCACAGGCGGGAGAAGCCGTTGATGAAGCCCTGGATGGAGGCGCGAATCTCGATCGGGAAGGATTCCTGGGTCCACACCTTGTACAGTGCTTCGCCTGCCAGCGGGGATCCGAGGTTCATGAAGCTGTCGCGCCGACGATGACCCATAGGTCCGCACCGCCCATGGCCATGGCGGCCATGGCGATCAGCGAGATCACGATGCCTGCGAAGAACGCCTTGTTACGATATTTGCCGCCTGCGATGGACGCGAACACGATGTTGAGCACGAGCGTCACGAAGTTGAGGATGATGCCCAAGCCGGTGGCCAGGGACTGGGCGGCTCCAGCCTTGGAGAACATGTAGGTCTGGAACTGGCCCCACGTGTTGGCCAGCAGGTTCCAGCCGACGTAGAAGATCACGATGGCAAGGAAGTAGGTGAGCAGCACCTTCTTGTCGGCGCCGAACAGCACCTTGGTCACGGAAACCTTGCCGTTGCCTACAACAGCCGGACGTGCGGCGTCACGAACGTCGGCAGCTTCATGGAAGCGGCGGAAGGTCGGAGAAAGCAGTCGCCACAGCCATGCGATCACAGCGAATACTGCGAGGATGGCGAACACCACACGACCACCGGTGGCACCCTGCATGGCGGAAACCAGGAACGCGCAAATGAAGGAGATGAACACACCCACCTGCCAGAACACCTGGGTGGTGGAGACGAGCTGTGCGGCGGTGGCCTCGTCTGGAGCATCATGGGAGACGATGGTCATGGAAACCGGCAGATCCGCGCCGGAAGCCAAACCTGCAATGATCAGGCCGATCAGTAGTACGGTGAAGTTCGGGGCGAACACGCAGATGGCGGCACCGATGGCGTAGAACAGGTTGATCCAGTTGAAAAACAGCACGCGGCCGATCTTGTCGGCCAAGCGGCCTCCGAACAGCGAGCCGAAGGCGATGGCGAAGGTCAGAATACCGGAAAGCAGGCCGACCTGCGTGGTATCGAGTCCAAGGCCTTCCTGCCAGACCACAATGGTTGCCGACAGACCGACGATGATGCCGGATCCCAGCATCGATCCGATGCCTGCGGCGAAGGCGAGCGGCATGTATTCGCCCAATCCTTTGCCCTTCTTGGTTGAAGTATTCATTGCTCTTTCCTTACTTTTTCATACTTGCATGCGTTTTTTCACACAAGTATGTCCTTCTTTTTTCAAATGGTTTTCACTGCGTTTTCAAATTGCCGAGGCATCTCCTTTGATCTGTCCAGCATTCAGAAAACACTGCGATTCCATTGTTTTATACACCAGAACATCCTGCCGTCCTCAGCAGCACCTCCAGTGATGTTGTAGTTGAAATACTACATTCGTTTTTGAAAATTTCAAAATCGTCGCGCGTTTTTCAATATACAATTTCAAAAGAGAGCGCGTAGACTATTGATACATCAAGGAATAACCGGTTTATGTACGAACAGGAGCAATCTCATGCCAGCATCAAAACGTGTGGGCGTTTCCGACATCGCCAAACATGCCGGCGTCTCCATCGGCACCGTATCCAACTATCTCAACTACCCCGAACGCGTATCGGACACCTTAAAAGAGAAAATCGGCGCAAGCATCAAAGAACTGGGCTACACCCCCCGCAGAAACACGCTTCTCCCCCAGCGAGAGAACGCCGTACCGCGCCTCATCGGCTATATCATGACCGATATCGAACATTCCCTGTTCACCTTCATCCATGAAGGAGCGCAGGAGGTCTGCGAAGAAAACGACCTGCAGCTTATCGCCTTGAACGCATCATCCGACGCGCAACGGCAAAACGAACTGGTGAAAACACTCATCGACATGAACGTGGCCGGAATTCTGCTCAGCACCATATCCGACTCCCCCGAAGACGTGGCCGCGGCACGAGCGGCCAACATTCCCATCATCCTGCTCGACCATACCAATCCCCGTCACGCCGATCAGGTGTGCTGCGTGCTTGAAAACAATATGGCGGCCGGCAGATCGCAGCCGATGAACTCATTCGCATCGGATGCAGCCGCATCGCGTTCGCCGCACACTCATTCGACTATGAATCCGTACAAGATCGGCAGATGGGCGTCGAAAAACCATTGCGCGCACGCATGGAAGCACGCAATTGGAACTCATCAATTCCAAAGGTCTGATGTTTGAAGACGGTTACCAGCTCGGCCTGGACATCATCGACACAATGAAGCGTAGCGGCCTGGACGCCATTCCAGACGGCATCATCACCGTCTCGGACGCGCTTGCCGCCGGCGTGCTGTCGGCATTCCATGACCATAACGGCCCACGGGTTCCAGAAGATGTTTGCGTCATCGGCATGGAGGGGGCACGGTTGGAGACCAAATGCCCCATGTCGCTGACCGTAGTGAACGCGCCCGCTATCGACATGGGGCGCAAGGCCATGGCGCAGATGCTCGACTACATCGACAATCCCGCCGCACACGTGCACAGCACCACGCTTATCGAGCCGACTCTAATCCGACGCGAATCCACACGCGCATAATCGCATGCGGAACACTGTTAGCACAGCCCAACTCGACGCAACACAACGGCAAGGTGGGTTTCCTTACCTGGCGAAACCCACCCTTACTACTATTCTGCAGCGTTTGAAAATTTCAAACCATCAGACTGCGGCACGGGACTTGTCTTGCAAGTCACCGAATACCGGTGTGGCCGAACCAAGCCAGTCGCGCTGTTCCTCATTGCCCATGGCATTACCTCCTACCGCCATTCATCGTCGAAGCGGCATATCATTCAGGCTCCGCATCCTCACGGAGCAACCTCACGGAATGATAGACTTTGCCCCGAGGGCAAGGTCAACACGAACAGTGAAGCCCACGACAAGGAGACAATACGTGGCCGGCGATGATGACGAGCTGCTGACGATTGGCGAAGTGGCCAAATTGGACGGCATCACCGCCAAGGCGTTGCGCTATTACGATGCGCATAACATCTTGAAACCAGCCGCGGTAGATCCGGCTACCGGCTACCGGCTACCGACTACCGACTACCGACTACCGACTACCGATACTACACCCCGATCAAATGCTTGACGTCGATGTGATGCGTATCTGCATCGCCGCCGGCGTGCCATTGGATTCGTTGGAGAAATTCCGTTTCGAAGACGGTTCGCTTGATTGGCGAGCGTTACTTGCCGCAGCGCAGTCGCAGGTGGATGAGCGCATTCAGCAATTACGACGATTGCAGACGTCAATCACCGATTATTCCGGGGAATTGGTACGCAAGGCCTTCTCCCCCGAAGATGGGTTGGTGCGTGCCGATTTGCTGCCGACTTGGCTGGTTGCACAACCTTGCCTCTACG
>ENA-OQIM01000690-OQIM01000690.1-human-gut-metagenome-genome-assembly--contig:-NODE-690-length-12634-cov-2.472216_pt1 | contig 12634 bp, 18 predicted proteins | sample MGYA00242579_ERZ504744 | MGnify/ENA primary metagenome ERZ504744 (study PRJEB26092, sample SAMD00036441) | human gut metagenome | host: Homo sapiens | study: EMG produced TPA metagenomics assembly of...
TGCCTGCGATTACGCCGCCCGGCTGCCGTTCAGATGTTCGGCAGGGTGCGCGGATCGACGCTTCCGGCACGATCAGCGTGCCGCGACGGTGGGAGAAGGAGCTGCGCACGTGCAACGGCATGCCGAATCGTTGCGCGTATTCCACGCAACGCAATGCCAGCACCTTGGAACCGCAGGACGACATTTCCAGCATCGATTCGTAGTCGATGACGGGAATGCGACGGGCGGTCGGCACGATACGCGGATCGGCGGTGAACACACCATCGACGTCGGTGTAGATTTCGCAGATGTCGGCGTCCAGCGCCACTGCGAGCGCGACGGCGGAAGTATCGGAACCGCCACGGCCGAGCGTGGTTGCGTCGCCGCCTTCGTTCACGCCTTGGAAACCGGCCACGATCGCCACGGAACCCTTATCCAATGCACGACGCACGCGATCGGGCTTCACGGCCTTGATATGCGCGGTGCCGAACTGCGCGTCGGTCATGAAACCAGCCTGGGAACCGGTGAACGAGTATGCATGAGAACCGGCCGCATGAATCGCCATAGCGAGCAAACTCATCGAAATACGCTCGCCTGCGGTCATCAGCATGTCCATCTCGCGCGCCGGCGGGTTGGAATCGATGCTGAGCGCCTGATCGATCAGGTCGTCGGTGGTGTCTCCCATGGCGGAGACCACGACGGCCACGTCATTGCCGGCGTTCTTCGTTTCGATGATGCGTCGGGCCACGCGCTTGATCGATTCTGGATCGGCTACGGAAGAGCCGCCAAACTTCTGCACGATGAGAGCCACAACTTATCCAATCTTCTTCAACGTATCACCTGCCTGATTCGGCAAGTGAAGCCTATTATAGGAAACATCCATTTTGTCAAGTCCAACCGCGCCCAACATGCGGAACACGTTGCTGGACAGCGGTTGAGTATGAGCTGGGCGCGGGACCGACGGCTCGCGGAGGCCATGCCAGCGGAGCTCATACGGCACGACGGCCGGCGAGCGCGCGGCCGAGGGTGATTTCGTCGGCGTATTCGAGGTCGCCGCCCACGGGTAGGCCGCTGGCGAGCTTGTCACCTTGATGTCGGTCTGGCTCAACAGCTGCGAAAGGAAGCTGGTGGTGGCCTCGCCCTCCACGTTCGGGTTGAGCGCGAGGATCACTTCCTTGACTTCGCTGTCCTTAAGCCGTTCAAGGAGCTTCGCGATGTTGAGGTCGCTCGGCTGCACGTTCGCCATCGGGTTGATGACGCCGCCAAGCACGTGTACATGCCTCGGTATTCGCGCGTGCGTTCGATGCTCATCACGTCTTTTGGCTCTTCGACCACGCAGATCGCGCTGTGGTCGCGGCGTGGGTCGGCGCATACCGGGCATGGGCTGGTTTCGCACACGTTGCCGCAGATATCGCAGAACCGTACTTTTTCCTTGACTTCCGTGATGGCGTCGATCAGTGCCTGCGATTCCTCATCGGGCGCGTTGAGCAGGTAGAAGGCGATGCGTTGCGCGCCTTTCGGCCGATGCCGGGCAGGTTGGCGAACGCGTCGATGAGTCGTTGGATGGCGCCGTCATAGGCCAGTGCCATGGTTCACCTCTCCTTGGTTTCCATAAGATTCGCGATTATGCAGTGCTTACGATTGCGTTGATTCGTCGATTTTGCTCGGTTTCGCATTTTTGCTTGCGACTGCACCGCCATCAGTCGTCGAGATTCTTCTTCTGCTGCATGTTGCGCGGGTTTTTTGCATCGTCCGGCCCGAAATCCTCGACTTTTTTCACCTCGAACAGTCGGGTCAGATCGTCCACGCTTAACGCGGTTGACGCCCCGATCGACTCGTCGCTCATGGAATATTCGTCATCTTCCGCGGCGACCTGCGGCATTGGCTGCGCCGGCACGGAGAACTGCTGGCTCCACGGATCGGCATTCGGCTGGCCTTGCTGCGGTGCCGCGTCCTGCCGCGGTGCGCGATGCTGGTGATTGGCGTGCTTCGGAGCACCTCAGGTTCCGTTGGAGCAGGCATGGGATCCACCGGTCCTGCCTGAATCGGCATGGGGTTACCCCAAGGATCGTCGTCCACCGGCGCTTGCTGCGGTACAGGCATCGGTGCCGCCCAAGGATCAACGTTATCGCTGACATCGGGAACAGCCACACGTTTCGCATGTTGTTCCGGCGTTTTCACATCGTTGACGCCGCTTGCGACCACCGATTGCGGTTGCATCGGCTGTGCAGATGCAACCCAAGGGTCATCATCCGGAACAGGCCGTTCCGATGATGGACTTCCTGCGTCGGGGCCGCCCATGGATCGACTTCCTCGGATCCACCGGCGGCAGCTCGATGGCCCTCCTCATCGCCGGAATCTCCGGCATTGCCACCGTCTTCGGCGCTCTTCGCGCTTGTGCCGGCCGGCTCCTTGCCGGAGGATTCGAGACCTGCAGCAGTACCAAGATTGGCCGTCAGCAGCGTGGCCGCTTTAAGCTGTTCCTGCACGAGTTGCGCATTGATCTTGCTCTGCTCTTCCGGGCTGAGTTTGCTCCACGGCACCGATTCGGACCCGTCCGCCAGCTTTTTGGCAGGCGCGAGCGTGACGCTCGGTCCGAACGCCTTATGCACTTCGGCGCGGACGATTTTCACCACTTCGGTATTGCCGTCCACCGATTCCTTTGCCACCGCTTTGGCAACGCGTATTTGCTGAGCGCCTTGTCGAATTTGATCCACAGACGGTCGCCGCTCAGTAGCACGCGAGGCACTTTTCACGGCTTACGTAACGTTGCACGTCTTCCGGAAGGGCTGCGACCAGCGCATCCCACTTCTGGTCGGGGGTGCGATCGTCATGAATGGGAGCTGGTACGGAAGTTGCGGCAGGCGCAGCGGAAGCGACGGAAGTCGTCGCATTCATCGCCTGCTGCACGTCAGCAAGCACGGAAGCCACGCCGGATGCGACGGCATCGGCAGGATTCGTCGGCGCCACGGACGGCTGCACAGGCGCGGAAGGGGTATCGATCACAGGCGCAGAATCCTGCGCCCGCACATTTCCTGCGGCATGTCGTGCCGCACGGCGACGGGAGCCGGCCATGGATCCACGCGACGATTCGGCAGCCGCGGAAGTTCCGGCATCGCCGGCAAAATCAGGTACACCGGAAGATGACGCAACGACAGCATCCCTTCCTCACGCCCGGCCAACAAGCGCGCGGCAAGCAATTCCAATCGCATGCGCGGCGAAATCGCACCGGTCATATTGGCAAGCGTCGCATTGATCGTGTCAGCCATCTGCGTCAGCGCAGACAATCCCAAAGCGGAAGCCTGACGACGCAAATCATCCATGTTCTCGGCGGCCGCATCGTCGGAAAGCACGCTTTCCGCACGCTCTCCACCCAACGTGAGCACCAGCAAATCGCGTACGCGGGCAAGCAAATCCTCAACAAATCGACGGGGATCGAAACCACCGACCACGACCTTCTGAATCACGCCATACAGTGCTTCGCCATTTTTGTCGGCAACGGCGTCGACGGCCTCGCCGATCAGAGCGTCAGGCGTGAAGCCAAGCAACGCAACCGCGGAGTCGTATGCGATGCTGCCATCGACCGCACCGACCATGAGCTGGTCAAGCACGGAAAGGGTGTCTCGCACGGAACCGCCGCCGGCACGCATGGCAAGGCGCAGCACGCCCGGCTCGGCTTCGATATGCTCGTCTTCGCAGATCTGCTCGAGGTACGGCCCATAACCTCCTGCGGCACTAGGCGGAACGGGTAATGGTGGGTGCGCGAACGGATGGTGCCGATCACCTTGTCTGGCTCGGTGGTGGCGAAGATGAACATGACATGCTCCGGCGGCTCCTCCACGATTTTCAGGAGCGCGTTGAAGCCCTGCGGCGTGACCATGTGGGCTTCGTCGAGAATGAAAATCTTGTAGCGGTCGCGGGCGGGGGCGAATCCGGCACGTTCGCGCAGTTCGCGGGCATCGTCCACACCGTTGTGCGAAGCGGCGTCGATTTCCACCACGTCGATGGAACCCGGACCGCCGGTGGCCAGGTCCTTGCAGCTTTCGCATTCGCCGCACGGGTGCGAGGTCGGGCCTTTCGCGCAGTTGACGCAACGCGCGAGAATGCGTGCGGAACTGGTTTTGCCGCAGCCGCGCGGACCGGAAAACAGGTAAGCGTGCGTAAGTTTGTTCTCATCAAGCGCTCGCATCAGCGGAATCGTGACCTGATCCTGCCCGATCACGCCGTCGAACGTGTCGGGACGATACCTTCTATAGAGTGCCAGTGCCATCGCAATTCCTTCCGCTGTGGTGTCACTAGGCTACCGATTAATTACGACACGTTTTTTCTCAAAGACCGGCCGCACAGCCTGCCCGTAACGGTGAAGCGCGTGTCCCCAAAGACAAGCGCCGCGGCAACGTTTAAGCTGGGAGTGACGACAGCGACACTACGAAATTGACATTGTGTCAATGTACGGTTTAGACTGAGGGCAGTCAAGAAATTGACAGAGTGTCAACGTGTCGCGCAGGTGAGAGACGCCACTCGAACGAAGGAGAGAAAGCCATGGACGGACAGCACAACGCCTCCGCAACAACAGTCGGAGACGCACGCCGCGCGCAAATCGTGCATGCAGCCCGCGCAATCTGCCTGGAAAAGGGCTTTTCGAAAATCACGATCAGCGATATCGCAGGTCGCGTAGGCATGACCAGATCTCTCTTCTACCACTATTTCCAAGACAAAGACCAAGTTGCGGACGCCGTGCTCAACGACGTCATCGACGAAGTCATCTCACAATTGGAGGAGTGGAACGCCAATCGAGAAGTCGGCAACATCTCGAAAGCGCTCGATGACGTGGTGCGACTGACCCGTTCCCTCATCGCCGATGAGGCCCGTTCAGCCAACGCATGATCGAAGACGGCAACGCGGGACTGTACATCAAATTCATCGACCGCGTGGCCGATCGCATTGCGGAATACATCTGCAATTCGACAGTGCGCGATTTCGAGAAATTGCATGGCATGCCCATCACCAACGAGCATGAGACGTTCTATACGCTCATCGTTGGCCTGATTTCGCTGATCAGACTGCATCCCGACATTGAAGACACCGTCATCAGACAGGTCGCGGCACAGACGCTGCACCTGAACGAATACATGTAAACGCAGCTCACCCCGCGCGCATACGTGTTGAGAGAAAGGAAGAGCGATGTTGTTCCAAGTCTATGGCGACACCGCCATATACCAGTGGATCGGATGGATCCTCGTATTCTGCTGCCTGATCGGCGCCAATGAGCTGGCCCGTCGCACCAAGACCGGTGGCGTGATCGCGTTCCTGATCGTGCCGGCCATTCTGACCATCTACTTCATCACCATTTACGTGGCCGCCGCGATGGGTGCCGAATGGGCGCTCAGCAATCCGACCTACGTGCATATGACCAGCTGGTTCCACTATGCCAAGCTATATGCGGCCACCGCAGGCTGCATCGGCTTCATGGCACTCAAATACAAGTGGGGCAAGATCGGCAAATCCGAATGGTTCAAGTGCTTCCCGTTCGTGATCGTGGCCATCAACATTCTTATCGCCGTGGCCTCCGACTTCGAATCGGCCATTCGCGCTTGGGGCACCACATGGGTTTCCACCGAAGGCGTGACGCTGTATGGCGGCTGGCACAATGTGTTCAACGGCGTTGCCGGCCTGATCAACATCGCCTGCATGACCGGCTGGTTCGGCATTTACGTGTCAAAGAAGAAGCAGGACATGCTGTGGCCTGACATGACTTGGGTATTCATCGTCGCATACGATATTTGGAACTTCTGCTACACCTACAACTGCCTGCCGACCCACTCCTGGTATTGCGGCCTCGCGCTGCTGCTCGCCCCGACCGTGGCGAACTTCTTCTGGAACAAGGGCGGCTGGATTCAGAACCGCGCCAACACGCTCGCCATCTGGTGCATGTTCGCGCAGGTGTTCCCCATGTTCCAGGATGAGTCCAAGTTCGCCGTGCAGTCGGTGAACAATCCGAACGTGAACCTGACCGTGTCGATCATCGCGCTCGTGGCCAACGTGCTCGCACTCGGCTACATCATGTACCGCGCGAAGAAGCAGCACGTCAACCCGTGGCTGCAGGAAGTCTTCAAGGCACCCGCGACTACGAGCAGGCCATCGCCCGCCAGGAAGTCGCCGCCTGATCGCAATCCGCATTCGATAGTTACGGCGTTCGCTAGTTACAGAAAATCCGGTATTCGTAAGATAAAGATCTTGCGGGTACTGGATTTTTCGTTATTATCGCGAAATTATTTGCGATTGCTTACGATTGCCGATCACGCAATCAGTTGCATACATGCCATCTTCGATATGCAATGTTGCGGTTTGACCGGCATGTGCACGCACTACCGCGAGCGCTTCGCGTAGTAGGTGTCGATTTTGCCGGTGACAGGATCACGGTGATCACGCTTGATGGCTTCCAGCACTTTCTCTTCGGTGTTGGCAGCTTGGCTTTCCGCCACGGCCGGCGGCACCAGCACACGCAACGCACGGTCTTGAACTACGACCTTGACAGGCAGGCGACCAACATATTCACCGTCCGCCATCAAGACCGGCGGCTCATCACCCTCTTGCGCGCGGGTGATTTCGATATCGCGCACACGCTTCCAGCCAAACACCTTGCATCCAAGGATCTTGCCGCTGTAGGCGCGCGCCACCGCATCCGCGCATTCGGCGACATTGGGCACATGGTCGAGCCACACCAAGTCAAGCAAACCATCAGAGAACCGCGAATACGGCGAGATCTCAATACCTCCGCCAATATGCCGTGAATTGGCCACCGTAAGCAACGGTGAAATAATGTCTCTTTCTTCCACCGTTCCATCGGCCAACGTGGCTTTGATGTGGTATCCGTACCGCTTCATATGCGTCAATTCCACAATCGCTGCCACGAAATAGCGCACCGAACCGTTGGGCAAGCGGGAATGGTTGGCACGGTCGTTGATACTCGCATCCAAACCACACGACAGCATGCCCGCGTAGAAGCGGTTGACCGCCGGACGCAATGGCACGTCCGAATCGCCGACCAGATCATCGCCGGTACTGGAATCGACGGCATACCCGCCCTGCAACGACGTGGCCAAACCCATATCAACGTCAATATGCGTGCCGCGCACAATCGCGCCGACGATGCCGTCGACAGCGGTTTCCACGCGATTGACCGGCAGCTCAAGACCGCGGGCGAAATCATTGCCGGAACCCGTCGCCACAATACCCAACGGTTTACCGGAACAGCCCACGGCATTGGCTCCAAGCGCAATCATTCCGTCGCCGCCGACCACCACCAGGTAGTCGTATTCGTTCCTGCGATTCCTGGCATTCGCCAAGGAATCGTCGAAGCTCTCGCCGGTCACGTCGATCACGTTGAAGCCATGCTTGCGCCCGGCTCTTGCAGCAGCTCAACCACCTGCTTGCCGACCTCGGCACCCTTGCCTTTGTTTGACGTCGGATTGCCGACAACGGCAACGGTCGCATTCACACATGACGTTTCGCTCATACTTCAGTACGATAACCGCGATTCGCTCCACACGCCACATGCGAACGGCTTTCCATACAAATGGCCGTGTTTTGTGGAACGAATGTTCCTTTACGTAGAAAGATCCCTTTTTACGAAGCGCGATTTCCCGCACAATGTACCGTTCCGCACCACGCTTATTCGCAGACAATCGGCCCCGCCCGTGACTGTTTGCCGACATGCGATACGAATGGCATTTGCGTGCCGACCTGCGCTTCGACCAGCACATCCTCGCCTTCTATCGTGCAGGATCCGATCGTCGCATTATTGCCGGATATAGTGCGTTCCGCCACGGAACAAGGATCGGACGATCCCGAATACAACGCATTGGCCGCCGCTACCGACGCCAGGTCGGCCGCATTCTGCGCGCGATGCAAGCACAGCAGCAGATTGCCCGCCGACGCGGCCGCGCCCAGCATGATGGCGGCCACTGCGATCAAAGCCACACCGGATATGGTCCCCGAACCCTCATCGGACCCGCGAATCCAAGCAAACCAATGTTTCACAAGGCGTTTCACATTATCCATTCCTTTCCGACCCGCATCCATCAAATGGTTGCCAATAGTGTTTCACAACATGTTTCACACGTCGTATGTCGCAAGCTCCAAACCTCACAGACCTCCATGCACAGGCCACAACCAACAATCCCGCATCTCACTGCGCAGAGACCAGCACGCTTCGGAGCAACGCTAGAAGTAGCGGGTCGCCTTGCCGGTAACTCGAGTGGGCAGCACACCGGTCGGATCCGGCACCACAGGGCATTGCACCGTGACGGTGACGAAGTCCGCCCCACGCTCGAACCGTACCGTCGCCGAACCTCCCGCAGCCGCCATGACCGCGGTCCTCGCCTTCGATTCGCCGCCCGTATCATCAACCGCGAAAGCCCTGGCACCGGCCGCCGCCGCATCCTGGCAATTCATGGACACCACAGACGCACGCCCCAAGCACAACACCAAAATCGCCACCGCCGCCACGCAGGGGAGCACCACCGCGAATTCCGCGGTGGCCGCTCCCTCATCGGCATCATCGGTATGGCGTTTCCACCATTGCCTCAGCATGAATCACCCGACGCTCAGCGCTTTCTTGATGATGTTGGTCAGCAGCGTTTGATGGCATCGGATTTCATAATGCCCACCAAAACGGCTGCGAATCCGGTGGCGGCAACCAAAACCACCGCATATTCGGCAGTGGCAGCGCCTTCCTCCGGTTCGACGGTCAGCGTGCGCATACGCGCGTCCAGCAGGCATACCGCTTTGCCGGCCCGTTCACGCATGGCATGCAGCAGCTGTCCTGCCTTGCCCATCAGGTCTGGCGAGCCATCGACGTTGATTGGCGTTTCGTTGTTCATGGCGTTCCTTTCGTTCGAACAACCTCGGCCAGATGGCCGAGTGCACCCAGTGTTGCGCATCATCGTGCCCGTCGGAACGTTTTTTCAGGGTTGTGGTCGGAGGACGTGGGTTATCCACAACCACGGCGTGTCATCCACATTTATCCACAAAACATCGTTCTTCGAGGATTGTCCGTTTCCCACATTTCCCGAGCCATATTTCCCACGTTGCTTTCCTGCCGTCATCCCACAAACGACATAACGGCCGGAATAATCCCCACCGCAACAAATGCGGGAAGAAAGCACAATCCGGTCGGTAGCAACAAACGAACCGACAATTTCGCTGCAGCCTGTTCGATCTGCGAGCGCTCATCCCAATCCAATTGTTCGACCGCTGTTTCCAAACGTTCCACCGGCGAGGCGCCACTGTGCCATGACGAGGCGAACGCATCGCGCACCACCGCAAGATCGCCATCATCCGGCCATGCGTCATTCCAAGGAATTCCCCTATTCAACTGTTCTCCGGCCGACCGTAGTCCCGCGCCGAATTCTCCTGCAGCGATATCGCCCACGGCAATCAGCGCGCGTGGAATGGAGGATCCCTGCCGTATGGCGACGCTGAGCATCTCCAATACCAGCGGCAGCGGAAGTTCCCGCACTCGTCCGGCGGGCGCAAGGTCGGCTGGCACACGGACCGGCCTCCACTGCTTCAGCCACATCGCTTCGGCCGCGCACACCGCCGCGTCAGCATCCATAAGCCAGTCATCACATGGCTCCTTTCATATCATCCTGCCGCATCAGCGCACGTATCCAGATAAGTCCGAACGTGTAGCAACAGAGGGCAAATCCGAGGCATGCCAAGCCTTTGACCCCTGAAACAAGGAAGGCCAATGAGTGCGCACCCATACCTTCTCCCAAGAGCACAGTGAGCAGCGGCAACGCCATCAGGAGTTTCATCGTCGCTTTGGGCATGGCGAATGCGTTGGTACGCAGATCATCCAATAATCGTTGTCGTTTCAACGATTCAGCACCGCCTGCAGGCATCGGCCGGTTTCGCATCCGAGCGTCAGGCTCAGCTGACAGGCCGCATATAGCTCGCCGCTCAGCCGTTCGACTTGGCCGCATTGCTCTTTGGGCGGGCATCGGCTGCGGATCACCATGGTTATGCGAAGCCTGGTAAGTTCGGGTGTGGCGAACGGCGTTCCACCCAATCTTCGAACGCCTGCACCAATGTGGCTCCGCTGCGCACGGATGCGCGGAGGGAAGCCACGCACGCCACACATCCGATGGCGGGCAATGGTTTCGACGGCATGTTCGCCTCTTCGATTCCGTCAGACCGCCCATCGAATCCTCCATCAGGTTTTTCATCAAGGCTTTCGCCTGCGCGCCCCACTACGTTTCCCGCCCGTTCGCCCACATCGCATACGTTTCGGCGAGGCCACAGCCATACGGCCAGTCCGCACAATACCGCGCAAATAATGCTGAGGCTTTCCATCTGCCCACCTCGATTCAACGACTCCATACGCGCACGAAATCAGGCCACTGTTGCGAAGCCCGCATTTGGCTGCCGTTCCACCCGGCCAATAGGTTTCCCCGCAGTTTCCCCTCTGCGAATTCAAGCCGTCCTATTTGCGCGATGCGCCGCCTGCCTCCCACTCGGCCCACATGCAGCACTACGTCGAACGCGTCTTGCGCGAGCGCCGCGTGGCTTGCGGATTCAGCCCGGAGAGCAATCCCAAGGCCACCAAGCGTGAGGGAACCGCCGTCACCTGATTGGCATGCAAGGTGGTCATGCCTCCGCGATGCCCGGAATTCAGCGCGCGCAGCAGATCCACGATTTCGCCGCCCCTGCATTCGCCCACCACAATGCGGTCCGGCCGCATACGCAACGTCGCGCATATCAGCTGCGACAGCCCTATGGCGCCTTTGCCTTCCATGTTGGCGCCGCGCGTCACCAGCGACACGTGGTTGGCATGGTTGAGCATGCCAAGTTCGCGCACCTCCTCCACGGTGATGACGCGCTCCCCCGGCGCGCATCGCATAAGCATTGCTTTGAGCAGCGTGGTTTTGCCTGCTCCGGTTCCGCCGGTCACGAGCACGCTGGCCCTTCGTTCCACGAATCCTTCCAGCAAGGGCATCCATCCGCTTGGAAACATGCCGTTTTCCGCCAAAGATTCCAGACTGGGCGCAACAACGTCCGGCAATCGTATGCTGATGGCGGCGCCTTGAGGAACGAGCGGTGCGATAACCGCGTGCACGCGCACGCCTTCCACGGTGGAGGCGTCGGCTATCGGGCAGCGTCGTCGAGCCTTCTGCCAAGCTGCGAGCACAGCCGCACGGCGAAATCGCGGATGGCTTGGGGACCGCTGAATGGCACGCGCAACGTATGCGGACGCATACCTTGGCCGCGATCCACCCACACCGTTCCGTCGCAGGTTACCGCGATGTCGGTGACGCCCGGCTCGGATGCGATGTCGCTAAGTGGCCCGAGTTCCATGACTGATGCTCTTTTCTCCCAACGCTTCCTGAATGAGATCCGCCAACGTTGCGATGGCTTTCGCGTTCGTACGACTGGGTTTGCGCAGTCCAAGCCCTTCCAAGAGTTCGCTGCAAAGCTTGGCATCCGGTTTGATGACCGCGGTGATATCGCAGTCGAGGTATTCCGCCGCTTCCTCGATTGCCGTCGTGCCATGGTCGCGTACGGTTCCGCGCGGTTGCACGCCTACAAGAAACTCCCGTTCCTGCGTTGCGGCATCGTGTTCTCCGATTGAACCGTGATGCGCCCGCAGATTCGCTTTGGCCCGCGCAAGACCAAGTACCGTCAGTTCGACCACGGTAATGCGGATGGCCTTGCGCAGTTCCGTCAAATCCTGCAGTCCGTTCCATTGCCCCATATCGACGACGACCACGCTTCGCACCTGCGATAGCGCATGAATGCACGCTTGCACTTCCCACGATTGCGGATTTTCGGTTTTCCAAGGATCGCATGCCAGCAATGGCACACCATCCAGATTGGCAGCTCCCGCAGTAGCGCTTTGCCGTCGATATTGCCAAGCGGAGCGCTGATTTCCCCGAAGCGTGAGCCGTCCTCGTTTTCCACGCCAAGAAGCACATCCAGCCCACCTCCTTGCAGATCGGCGTCGACGAGCACACATTTGAGGCCGCGTTCGCTCAGCTCGCGGGCCAGTAAGGCGGCCAGAGTGCTCGTGCCCACTCCTGCCACCACGGAGTCGATAACCACCACATTGCCCATATCGCAGGGTTCCTCCACCGATACGCGACCGCATTGCGCAACCATGCCATACGTTCCAGGCACAGCGCCAACCAGTTGCGTTCCACCGCGATTCGATCCCGGCGGCGTATAGAACCGTTGCGCAGAGACGGTTCTGCGTTGTGTCGGCGGTGACGCTTGCGGCGCGATCGCGCCGGCGACCGGCAACAGCCGCCCGACGGCAGCGGCACCGGAGGAACATTCGAAAAAGACGTTGCATTACTCATACCGTCGATTGAAAAGCTTCGGCGAGCACCATTGCAAGCTGAACCGGCCCTGTGGTCGGAGGACGCGAGTTATCCACAACCCCGGCGTGTTATGCACCGTTATCCACACAACGACGATAATCGGCGTCCGTCTTTTCCCAAAAACTCCCTGAGAACAGGCAAACAAAAAGGAAGGCCCCGCCCGAGCGGGCCTTCCTTGCAAGAACCTTAAGGGCAGAATCTCTGCACAAACAACATCGTCGTAACTGGTAAGTCTATCCTAATGCCCGTTCAACGTAACGACCTATCTTGCC
>ENA-OQIM01000691-OQIM01000691.1-human-gut-metagenome-genome-assembly--contig:-NODE-691-length-12632-cov-4.707397_pt1 | contig 12632 bp, 14 predicted proteins | sample MGYA00242579_ERZ504744 | MGnify/ENA primary metagenome ERZ504744 (study PRJEB26092, sample SAMD00036441) | human gut metagenome | host: Homo sapiens | study: EMG produced TPA metagenomics assembly of...
GGGCCGGTGCTCCCAGCTGGCGTAGTATTCCTGCACAAACAGGTTCCGGCTCGGGTTCTTCCTCACCGATCTCAGGTCCGATCAGGGCCACGGTCTGCCAGCCCTCGCGGCCGGGGTTGTAGATATAGGTGTAGTAACCGCGGGCAGAGGCGTAGGTTTCCACGCCGTTCAGCAGCTCATCGGCAGAGGCGAGATAAATTTCTGCGGCGGTGCTTTCAGGAAAGTTTTCGATAATATACATCTGCACATCGTCATAAATTGATGTGCAGAAATCCAAAAGAGAGGTTTCTTCACCCTCATCAGCGGAAAAAACAGCGGGCAGATCGTCCGCATCGCCCAAAGAAAGCTGGTTCAAGCCGCCCCAGATGCGAATCTGGTTGCCGTAGTGGTCACCAGGGATGCACTGGTCTGCGTTGACCGTGGAAGTGTTCACATAGGTGTATGTCGGGCATCCTGCAGGCTGACCGTTGGCACCGTGGGTGCAGCAGTAGGCGGGTTCGCCGTTGAACCAGATCAGCCAAGTGCCGTTGACCTTGGCAACCTTGGTGATCTTGCCGCTTGTCACCGCAGGGGTGGGGCGCTCGGCAAAGGTGGCAATTTCGCTGTCAGGGAAAGGATACTCGGCAGTCGCATTGCGGTCGATGGTCACCTGCAAGGTTTTGGTCAGGCAGCTGCGTCCGGGGCGGTATAAACCAGCTGTGCGGTAAAATCCGCATCTGCCTGCACATATACACCCAGCACAGCAGCGGAGGTTTCGCTGTATTCGCTATGCAGCAGACTTTCGGCATCCTTGGCGGGCTCGCCGTAGTAGTCCAGCAGAGTCACGCTGTCCGGCAGAACCAGATCAACGGTGCTGCCGTCGGTGGGGTACTCCACCTGCGCCAGAATCGGCACAATGGCGTAGTCGGTATCTTCCAGCAAGGGCGTTGCCAGCGTCAGGTTGTCGCTGTCCAGCGCCTCGGCGCTCAGATAACTATCCTGCTCTAAATCGGCATCCCACGCGCCAAGCCCGATTTTGGTTTCACCGGTCGCTACCGGCAAACCGTAGCTGCCAAGGTAGGAGCTGTGGGGGCGTCCGGCATATCCTGATACAAAACCTCACCGTCAAAGGTGTAAGGCTCGTTTTCTTCAGCAGGCTCATCCGTGGTTGGTGCTGCGCTTTCCTCGGTAGCTGCTCCGAGGTCGGGGCTGCTGGCATCGGTCTGGCCGTTGTCTGTTTCAGACGGCTCGGTCTGCTGCTCCATCTGCACGGTTTCCTCGGTGGGCTGCGGTGTGGGTTCCTCCGCAAACGCTGCACCGGGCAGCATGGAGCAGAGCATTACCGCCGCCGCAAACAGTGCGGTAACACGATGCTTCAATTTATAATGTGTTTCTTTCATTGTGAAATCCTTTCAAAACAGAGATTTTTTCACGAAAAAAAAGCGCCTGCAAAATGCAGACGCTGCGGTTATCTTTCGGGGGTATCCTGAGCGGGCTGGGCTTTGGCTTTTTCAAATTTTCGCACTTGGTTTACAAAACCGTCCAATAGGCAGGTATGCGCTTGTAGGTCAGCGTAGTAACAGGAACGGTCAAATCCACGGCGATCCATATCTTTGATCGTGCGAATGGAATCTGCCCATTCTCTATTTGTGTGAGAAATACGACCATCTCCATTACGGGTTTGAATGGCCGCTGCCAACACATATTTTGTGCGCTCCAAACCATATTCCGCCACTACCTGTTCAACAGCGCCAGCGCCCAGCCGCATACCATCAAAGCGCTGTGCAAGCGCTGCGTCAATCTCGTCCCGACACCTTTCATTCAAGTGGCAAGACGCATGGTACTGCTGCAATTCGCCGTGCTCGCGGGCATAAGTGACGGACTGTCGATATACTTTGGGTGGGTTCTGCTGCTGCTCCTTTTTCAGCAAGTCATCTGCGCGGTCTTCCACGCACTGAGCCACAATGCTCATATAATCGGTTTCCAACTTGGAAAAATCCTTATACACATCCGCCAGCGGCGCGGGAGATTTCAGCAGCGCCCGCACCTGTGCGAGGGTGAGGTTCATTTCTTCCGTTGCCAGAATAATGTCCTCACGGACGCTGTACTCATAGGCGTGGTGTAGAATTTCTTCTGGCGGCTGTGCGGTCAGCCATAGGCAATAGGCGCTCTGTTCCACCCGCATTTTTTCGCAGAGCTGCTCCTGCGGAGTCATTCTTTTACCTCGCACACCAAAGAATTGGTTTCCATCACATGACGCCAAAAATCGACCTGCCTGTCATAAGACATATTATCATAGCAGACATCAATCAGCGTTGCATACAGCTTTTCCTCATCTTCAGGGGAAATGGCAAGAGAAATATTGTTTTGCGAACAATAGCACAGGTAATCAACAAGGTCGCCCATAGTATCTGCACCGCTGTTCTCCAACAATTCTTCCCACTCGTGCGGAAAATCGAGCTCTTCCAGCACAATATCCACCGTGTCGTCACACATAGGAATGCTTACGGTTACTTCCTCTCCCGGATGCGGGCTGAAACAGTCCAAAATAGGTAAACAGCCAGCGTGTCCGGCTGCATCTGCCAATGTGTTGGCTAACAGACTCATCATTTCATCGTGCGTCATAAAATCCTCCGAAGCAGATAAGATTCCACAAAAAATTACGACTGCATACTGAATAAATCACTTCGTGTATGCAAATCATTCAACATCTCTCCATTCCAAGGAGTTGTTTTCAAGCATATCTTCCCAAAATACCATCTTGCCGTCCATGTCCATATTTTCATAGCAGATTTTGAGCAATGCAGTAGAAAGAACATCATCGGCACTTGAATTTTCGGATTTGTTTTTGTTCAGATAATCGGCAACGTCTCCGATCGTTTCAGCACCAATTTTTTTCAGTAACGGTTCGCACTCCTCCGGCCAGATTTCGCTGCCCACCGGCATGATGCGCATAACACCGTCAATAGGATACTCTATGCGAGTTTTATCCTCCTCGCACTGTGAGAAACCGTCTATAACGCTAATACAGCCCTCATACCTTGCCTTTGTAAGCAGGGTCAACGCTAATTCTTCAATAAGTTCGTCATAAATCATGTTTTCCTCCTACAATAGAAAAAGCGCCCACAAAAGTGAGCGCTTGGGTAAAATATTCGGTTATGAAAACACCGGTAAACTTCCGTTTGCTGCATCCGTTTTCAGAATGGTGATCCAGTTGCTTTTGCCGTAGAGAAACCGCACGATATGCACGGTTTGCGTGGCATCGTCCACCGTGTAAAACGCAAGGTAGTTCATAACAATAGTGAAGCGGATACCCCATAGGGAAAGCAGCTTGTCGGAAACGACTTCAAATTTGTGCGGGAATTCTGCCAGTGCTCCGATTTTTTCGTCGGCCACATCCAACAGCTTGTCGGCGGCAGTTGGATTTTTCAGTACAAGGTCGATATAGTCGTAGGCGTTCGCCATATCGCGTTCGGCGGCTTGGGTGACATGAATGTTGTATTTCATCTGCGCTCCCTGCGGTGGCGCAAATCAGCCATAACATCGGCAAAGGGGCGCGTGTTCCCGGCTTCTATGTCGCAAGGCCCTCTTGCAGCTTGCTGTACAGTTCAATGCGGCCCGCCATTTCCTCGTAGGTTTCCATGCTCATAACGGCAAGGTCGCCCTTACCGTTTTGGTAATAAAGACCGGCTCGTTGTAGGCATGGCAGTAAGAGGAAAATGTCATTGTAGTTGTTTCTCAAATCTGCGCTGGAACGAATGTTCGGCATAGATAGCACCTCTCTTTCATACACAAATTATATCATAATTTGTGTATGAAAACAAGTAGGAGTTTTAGTTGAATGTGACAGTCCAGTAGGTATACTGCCCCTCGGCGGTGGAGCAAAACCAACAGGCCACGCCCATGCTCGTAAAGCTGGCGTTGGTGATGTTGGCATAGTGGGCAGGACTGTTCTGCCAATAGCTGCATACGCTGCTGGCCGAGCCGATAGGACCGGCTGCGCAGATTTCGCTGCGGGTAGTCATGCCGCTGTGGTCGAACGCACCGCCCGCGACAAAGCTCTCGCAGCGGGCATCTGCCGCCGCGCTCAGCCCGCCGTCCATTGCCAGAGGGGAAAGTCCCGCCGCCGCACGGATGGCGTTGATGTTCTCCTGCACGGCCCAGTATGCGCTGTCGCTGCTGTCGATGCTCCACCATTGCTCCGTACCGGCTGCAAGGTCGAACGGCACCGCACCATAACTCATACTAACCTGTGCCGGAGTGGCGGCTACGGTTTCCTCCACCGGGGCTTGCGTGGGTTCTGCGGTGGGGACTGCCGTAGGCTCTGCTGTCGGCGCGGGCGTGGGGGCCTGTGTCGGTTCGGGTGTCGGCTCAGGGGTTGCTGTCTGCGCAGGTTCGGCAGTTGCAGCAGCTTCCACCGGCTGCGCAGTTTCTTCGGTGGCCGGCGAGATTTCCACCAGTGCAGCCGGTTCAGCCGCAAGAGTTTCATCCGCTGTCGCTGCACACCCTGACAGCGCCAATACTATGCCCAATGCAACAATAGATTTTTCATAAAAACTACTCCTTTCATCCTTGGGGTGGTCGCGTATACGATTGGTCTTTCTGCCTTTAATCATAAAATTTATCGTTCCTCCTGTCCACGCTGTCGATTGTCGGTCTGACACTGTTGTTCCGGCTCGGTGTCGGTCACAATGTCTTTGTCGTTCATGTTCAGCAGTCCCTCCAGCACCGCAAGACGCTACTCTTTTCAATCAGTTCCGTTGCCTGTGGAAATGGCCGCTTGACTTCTTCCTCGGCGCTGGGCAAGCTGCTGTTCCAACTGGATTTGCATATTGCGGGTCTTTTCAATGCTCGGTTCAATACCATTTGCCAAATTGGAAAGGCGTGTCAGATTGCCTAGCACATCAGCTCCCAGCTGAGTGCTATATGTACCAGAGCCAGCCAATCTTGCATGGTACTCGTTGCCAAAAGGCAGATGTTGGATTTGCAGTTCCATACCCTTGAAATACCCGATAGGTACGGGCTTTTCGCTATTCAGTGCCAAGCCCAGCAGACCTAACAGGGCTTTCCCCGCAGGTTCTTTTTCGTAGTAAACTTTCTTTTCCAACTGGATACAGAAAACATCTTTGCCGTCCGCATCCACTACGGAGTGTTCCTTTACGGTGGCGGCGTCTACCGTGGCATTTTCAATCTGTTCTTTGCATTTTCGGATTTCAGCCGGGAAGCCGATGGCAATTTTATTTTCCAGTTCATAACGCTGGCTGTCATGGGCAGCTTTCAGTGTTTTAAGACGGGTCAACTGCACGTCCAAGTCCATCTTTTCCTTGATAAGCGGATTGCCTGCCGCCAATGCCTTTACCTCGCGTAGGACAGTGCAGCCTCGTCCATATCATTGCAGCTGCGAGCCGGAGATTTTGAGGTCATGATCTGCCCGATGAATTTCTGCTTATTCTCGATAAGCTGCCACGAGTAGGCATCAAATGTACCTTCGGTGACATAACGGAAAACATAGACCTCCTTATTTTCATTGCCCTGTCGCAATATTCTGCCCTCACGCTGCTCAATATCAGATGGCCGCCACGGTACATCCAGATGGTGCAGCGCCACAAGACGCTGTTGCACATTGGTTCCGGCTCCCATTTTGGCCGTGCTGCCCATCAGCACGCGAACTGCACCGCTGCGAACTTTTCCGAAAAGTTCCGTCTTGCGGGCATCGGTGTTCGCTTCATGGATGAAGGCAATTTCTGTTTCGGGGATTCCGCGCTCGATCAGCTTTGCTTTCATGTCATCGTAGACATTGAAACGCCCGCCTTGGGCGTAGACAGATCGCAGAAAACAAGCTGCGCACTGCGTTGAGGCATGGTTTGCTCCCATATCTCAAAAATTTTGCCCACACAGATATTGACCTTGCTGTCAGGATCATCGGGCAAGTCGGGGTCGATCAAGCGCTGATCCAGCGCCAATTTGCGTCCGTCGTTGGTGATTTTCAGCATATTGTCCTCATAGGGCTTTACCATTTTATTGCGGATTTTGTCGGCCCGTTCGCCTAATTCCGCTACCATCTGTTTTTGTATTTCAGAGGGCTTTAGCTGGATGTTGGTCGGCTTGCCGCCCACAAGGGCAGGGACAGGCAGCTTCAGCATATCTGCTGTTTGAATGTCGGCGCATTCTTTGAACATTGCCATAAGTTCCGGCAGATTGAAAAAACGAGCAAAGCGTGTTTTTGTGCGGTAGCCGGTTCCCTCCGGCGCAAGTTCGATGGCTGTGACGGTTTCGCCAAAGGTGGCCGCCCAACTGTCAAAGTTTGCAAGGCCGTTGCGTTCCAAGGTGTACTGCTGCAAATAGCGCTGCATGGTATACAGTTCGGTCATACTGTTGGAAATGGGGGTGCCTGTGGCAAACGTTACGCCCCGCGCCCCAGTGATTTCATCAAGGTACTGGCACTTCATAAACAGGTCACTGGCCTTTTGGCTCTCGGTGGTGCTGATACCCGCGATGTTGTGCATCTTTGTAGCGGTCATGAATGACGATAGGTAATCCTTTGAACGTGATGTGCGGCGAAGCCGCACATTCGTTTCCTCCGGATTTTCCCCCGTCTCACGCCGGGCGTGCACCTTTCAGCGCACCCGGCCTACCATCAGATTGACTTACTTTCTACTGATTTCATTGCATCTGTACCCTCACGAATACAGCGCACTTGTAAATTTCACTTTTTGAGTTTTTCACGATATTTCTTGATTTTGCGTACCGCCTTGGCATCCAACTCTGGCGGTATAGGACTGTTGTGTACCATGCGGTGACACGGTATACATAGCCATGCTAAATTTGGAATTTTGTTGATTCTTTCAATCGGAAGTCGTGGATTTACATGATGACAATGTTTCGGAATCAGTTCAGAGAAATATCTACCACAGCATTTGCATTTTCCCTTATCTCGGTTGTAGGCATATTCCCGATTCATAAAATACTCGAAATTGGCTCTCCATCCTTGCCGCTAGCGTAGATGGATAAGGCTATATCTTCGGGTGTATTGATGGAGGGGCGGTCACAGGGCAACGGTTTATGCTTGGTACGATAATTTACATACCGCCTGCGTCCATCCTCCGTATAAGGGGTCATTTTCTGGTCAAATGGTTTGCTTTCATAACGACTGTGTGTAATAAACGCATAGGTTATTCCGAACCATTTCCCATCAATTTGAATTGCGAAGGTTTTACTGTCATAACCTTCGTGCCGATGTGGCAGATTACTTAATTCCTTTAACGGCACCTGCATTTGGTTGTACTGCTTGGGAAACAGGTTTTTCCATACTGCCAACGCCGTATTATTCACTCTACGGTCAATGGCATGGTAGGCATGAGAACAGATAGAGGGTTGCAAATACTGGGCCAGTCCCATAATCACGGAGTTCACATACTGGATTTGAGCCGCCTGCGTGTTGGATTGCGTGTATAATCCAATTTTCCTAACTTCTTTTTGCAAGGTATGGATTTTCTTCGTCAATCGTTCCATATCAGGGAATGGCTTTCCTACCAGATTATCTGACCATGTGGCTGGGTCTGGTGTTTTCCTCTTTCGTTCTGCCTTGACTATGTAACCGAGGAAATGAATACCATTCTTTCTCAAATCGGTTACATAGGTCTTTTCCTGTGACAGTTCCAACTTCATGCGATGCTTGAAATACTTTGTCAGTTCATGCTTCATACGGAACGCTTCCTGTTCCGTAGAGGTCAGGATCACCCAATCATCCGCATAGCGAAAATTGTATTTCGGGGTGATTCCAGACCATTTCAGCCTTCGGGTATCGTTGCATTTGTGCTTGCATTGACGGTGCGGCTCCATATAGCAGCGCCCCACATACCAGTCAAAGTCATTGAGATACACATTGGACAGCAACGGAGATAATATACCGCCCTGTGGTGTTCCCATTTCTGTTGCATGGTATAAGTCCTGATCGATATATCCGGCTTTTAGCATTTGGCTGATGATTTTCAGAACCCTCTTATCGTGGATTCCGATTCGCCATAGCTTTTTCAGCAACAATCTATGATTGATGTTGTCAAAACAGCCCTTTATATCTCCCTCGACTGCCCATACCGGCTGGTCTTTGGATTTCACACTTGCATTGATGACATTGACAATATCCCGGATAGCGTGCTTCTGCGCCCGGTAAGGACGGAAACCATAGCTGTGCGGATAGAATCTCGCTTCGCATATCGGTTCCAGAATCAGTCGCATACATTCCTGTATAATCCTATCCAATACAGTGGGAATACCCAGAGGTCGCTTTTTGCCGTTTGCCTTTTCGATATACTTCCGTTTGGCTGGCTTCGGCTTGTAATTGGAGATATTTGATTGAATCAACTGAAATAGTTCTTCTTTTGGCATTTGCAGATACTTGTCCATTTTCATCCTGTCCACACCGGCAGTTTTGCTGCCCTTGTTGGATTGATGTTATGAACAGCGGTTACAATAGTCACTTCGCTGACCATTGCTTCCAACAGTCCCGTGAATGAAACGCCTTGCCCCGATTTTTCATAGAGCAGGTCTTGAAACTGTTTCAATTCTTTTTCTGTTGAAAATCTGACGCTTAAATGCACAAGGTTTTCACCTCGCAGTTCGTCACCCGTCTTTCAGGGAGTTATTGGATTTTCTTTCGTGAAATTTACAAATCAATCTGACTCGTGCCCTTCGCCGTGGGGCATTTCAGCCCCGTGTAATTGGCATTACCCAATTGCAGACTACTATGGCACGGCTGACTTCCTGTATTCTTCATTGTGCTGTAACACTCCAAATACAGGCTCTCAAACGTTCCCAAATCTCTATCCTTGTGGTCAATAGACCGTTGAAACCCTTAGGCCGCTACCTTACACCGGGAGAACCTAACCACACTTTGAATCACAGTTGTTGTGTGGTTCCGCATGAATATTTCATTTCATGGGGCATATACGGAAAAACCAGCCGTATCTGCTTTCTCCAATCTTCATCCTTTCGGATGCCAAGCACTCTTACGATGCTGCATAGCTTTCACTACTGGATAGCCATAGGTTTCGGAAGCCCGCACCATTATTATCCATGCCTTTCGGTTTAGGTTTTCAGGTTACGACTTCACCACGCTTTGTACCCTGTCTATTTACAGATAGACAACGCACAGTGGAGTATTAGCTCTCGTACTGCCTGCGGTTTGACAGACCGCTGTGGGATTTCTCCTTTCCGGCATTGATTCTGTACGGCAGAGGAATTTCGCCTCTGAATTTGAGATTTGAGTTCTCTACGATATTTTCTTGATATATCAAGTGCTATCGCATGGTGCTTTTCGTCATAGCTGTCCGCTACGACTTATGCACAACGTTTCGCACGATTCTTAAAGGCATGTGCTTCGTCTACAAACAGTCGGTCTACGCCCAGTTGCTCAAAGGTAATCACATCGTCTTTTCGGTCGGTTGCCCGAAGTTTCTCCAATCTCGCCTCCAATCCTTTCCGGGTCTTTTCCATCTGTTTGATGGAGAAACGTTCGCCATTCTGGGATTTCATCTCAGCAATGGCGTTTTCGATTTCATCAATCTGGCAGTCAAAATCCGCTCCTGCCGTTCTGCGGACACCGGAATTTTCTCAAACTGGGAATGCCCGATGATGACTGCATCGTAATCACCAGTAGCAATTCGTGCGCAGAACTTCTTTCTGCGGGCAGTTTCAAAGTCCTTTTTGCTTGCCACCAGCAATTTTGCACTCGGATACAGACGCAGAAACTCGTTTGCCCACTGAAGGGTCAAATGATTCGGAACGACAAACATGGATTTCTGGCACAGTCCCAGCCGTTTTGCCTCCATAGCAGAAGCGGCCATCTCGAAAGTCTTACCGGCACCCACTTCGTGGGCCAGCAGCGTATTGCCGCCGTACAGCACATGAGCAATGGCATTCTGCTGGTGTTCCCGCAGCCGGATTTCCGGATTCATGCCGCCAAAGCGGATATGAGAACCATCATACTCACGGGGACGAGTGCTGTTGAACAGCTCGTTATACTTTTCCACAAGTTCCGCGCGGCGATAAGGGTCTTTCCACACCCAGTTCTGGAACGCATCCTTAATGGCCTGCTGTTTCTGCTGGGCGAGGGTGGTCTCCTTTTTATTCAGAACCGCTTCTGCTTGCCGTCTGCATCCTCCACGGTATCGTAAATACGAATATCCCGCAGATTCAGCGTATCCTCCAGAATTCGGTAGGCATTGGCACGGCTGGTGCCGTAGGTCATATAGGCATGAACATCATTCCGGCTCGGTGTACTCTTGCCGGTAATTTGCCATTCTGCCGTCATGGGAGAGAATTTCACTTCAATATTTCTGCGCAGATAGAACGGCGGTTCAAAGGTTTCTTCCATAAACTGCTGGATATAATCCCGATTGACCCATGTGGCACCAAGGCGCACATCAATCTCCGACGCATCCAGGTCTTTCGGCTGTGCTTTCTTCAAATATTCCGTGTTTACCGCAAAGGCAGGGTCAGAAGCCGCAGCCAGTTCTGCCACGCGGAGTTTTTCCCGGACATTGCCGGACAGATATTCATCAGCCGCCACCCAGCCGGTTTCCTCGCCGCCCTGCGTCATCGGGTCTTTGAAAATGACACCATGCAGTTCCTGCTGGATTTTTTCAAATTCTCCCGGTGTACCTAAAAGCTCCGACATATAGGGAAAATCCACTTTGCCGCGCTCTCCGATGGAGATTGCCAGAGCCTCTGCCGGAGTATCTACGCTGGTAACAGCCCGTTCCGGTCGAATCGTCCGTTTGGTGAACATATCCGCCTTGGATTCCAGCCTGCCGTTTTCATCTACATTTCCAGAGAGCAGAGCAGATAATAAGACGAATCTTCTGAAAAAGCCTGCGCATTTGCACGGGAGTTGATAAGCCCATACTGATCGGCGAATCGGTCATAGGCTACATTCAGTTCCCGCTGTTTCTGGGCAATCGCGTCCTCCGGATAATCGTTCAGCTGATAGTCGATCAGTTCCTGCACAATGGTACGAAGCTCCACCATGCCCTTGATCCTGCCGGTGGCTGTCGCAGAAAGGTCAGCCTTTCGCATGATGCTGTTCTCACGGAAGTAGACATCCCCATCCACCACCGCATAGGAGAAGTTCTTTACATTGGGGTCTGCCGGAATGGTTTCGCCCTGCAAGGACAGTTCTTCCTCCGGTGCCAGCTCCTGCGCTTCATAGTGACCGCCGATATGCTGCACAGCCTCATGCAGCTGGTCTCCCAGATCCTCATCCGGAATCGGAATGACCGTACATTCTTCCTTGCCGTACTGGGTACTTTCCGTTGTAATCTCACCCAGCACCATTTCCGGGTGGTCAACAAAATAGCTGTTGAGGGTAATACCCTCCGATATCAGCCCCAGATGCACCCAATCCGGTTCGATATCAATTGGATGGTCTCTCTTTTGCAGAAAAATGATATCCGACACTACATCTGTACCGGCATTGGCACGGAATGCGTTGTTAGGAAGTCGAATGGCTCCCAGCAGTTCTGCCCGTTGCGCCAGATACTTTCGCGCGTCCGGATTCTTGGAATCCATCGTGTAGCGGCTGGTAACAAAGGCCACGATGCCACCGGGACGAACCTGATCCAATGCCTTGGCAAAGAAATAGTTGTGAATAGAAAATCCGAGTTTATCATAGGGCTTATCGCTGACACGGTAGTTGCCAAAGGGCACATTGCCCACGGCCAGATCATAGAAGTCGCGCCGGTCGGTGGTTTCAAAGCCTGCCACCTTGATTTCTGCCTGCGGATACAATTTCTGCGCAATGCGCCCGGTGATGGAATCCAGTTCCACACCATACAGTCTGCTTCCCTGCATGGAATCCGGCAGCATACCGAAGAAGTTGCCGACACCCATCGACGGTTCCAGAATATTGCCTTTCTCAAATCCCATACCGTCCAATGCCTCATAGATTGCACGGATCACGGTAGGGCTGGTGTAATGCGCATTCAGAGTCGAAGCCCTGGCTGCGGCATATTCTTCTTCCGTAAGAGCTGCTTTCAGCTCCTTATATTCGCCTGTCCAGGCAGTTTTCTCTGCGTCAAAGGCATCTGCCAGCCCACCCCAGCCGACATAATTGGCCAGCGTTTCCTGTTCCTCCGGTGTCGCATCCCTATGCTGATTTTCTAAGGCTTTCAGCGTGTAGATGGCATCCATGTTGGCACGGAATTTCTGCTTAGGACTGCCTTCGCCGAGGTGAAAGCTGTTGATGCGGTAGTTCTCCGCATGTTTTGCTTCATGCCCTGCCCGGAACGCTTCTTCTTTTCCAGAATTCAGATCAACCACCAGATTATGCAGGTGAACATTTTCCTCATGCTCCAAAAGTCTTGCCAGATTCTCCTTGCTTTCCGAGCGGAAGATCGGATACACGGAATCCGGGTCCCGAAGCTCCACATCAAAAAGCCCGACTTTTTCAATCGTAAATGCCTTTCCGTCCAGATACAGCGTATCGCCGACACGATAATCTGGCTGCACCGGAGCTGCCGGTTCTGGCTGCACAGTTGCAGGCTCTTTTTCAGCCTCCATATTCCTGCCCGCGATCTCCTGCAACGCCTCTGACGCACTCACATAATCGGCAATGTCTGCACTTTTCCCGTCCGAATATCCGTAATCACTCTTCT
>ENA-OQIM01000692-OQIM01000692.1-human-gut-metagenome-genome-assembly--contig:-NODE-692-length-12618-cov-2.263630_pt1 | contig 12618 bp, 14 predicted proteins | sample MGYA00242579_ERZ504744 | MGnify/ENA primary metagenome ERZ504744 (study PRJEB26092, sample SAMD00036441) | human gut metagenome | host: Homo sapiens | study: EMG produced TPA metagenomics assembly of...
CCCGGGTGTATGGTTCAGCAATGAAACCGGCAGCATGTGACGGGGATATTCTGATGTATTACGCCTGCATACAGAATATAAAGCAGGAGATATGGTTGTTTATCAGGCAGACGGACTTCTGCATATTGGAAGAATTGCGGCAGTGCCGGAAGAAACTGTGCAGATCACAGAGGAAGGTGAACTGGTGATCAATGGATATACGCAGCTGATACAGAAGTATTTTATGAAAAAGGACCTGCAAATGGTACGGAAGAACAATCGCTTGGAAAAGGGGAATATTATATTCTGGCGGATGATCCTTCCTCACGGAGGACAGCAGAAGTTATGGACCGATCTTGCGGAAGCAGATCAAAGGCATTGTGGTTACGCTGATCCGCAGAAGAAATTTGTAGGAAGGGATCCATGGTTTTTGGCGGGATCATGGCTGAAGAAGCAGGAAGATCCGGAAGCCGTCAACGATCATCTATCATAGTTGGGAGGTTGTCCACAACATAATATTAGGTAGAAAAATCTAATGGATCCAATAAAAATAAAAAGAAAGGAACATTTCGTGTATGATGCAATTATTTAAATCATCAACAAAAGAAACGATGAACTTCCTAAGATATGTCGGACCAGGTTTACTAGTCACCGTAGGTTTTATAGATCCCGGAAACTGGGCAAGTAATATCGCAGCAGGTTCCGGTTATGGATATACGTTATTATGGATGGTCACATTATCAACGATCATGCTCATTATCTTACAGCATAATGCAGCCCACCTAGGAATCGTCACAGGAAAATGTTTATCAGAAGCAACAAGTTTGTATATCAACAAAGGTCTTAAGAATATCATTTTATTAACAGCAGTTGCAGCATCGATCGCAACTGCAATGGCAGAACTTTTAGGTGGTGCAATGGCATTAGAAATGCTGTTTCATATTCCAGTAAAGATTGGTACATTTATCATTTTAGGGATCGTGTTGATCTGTCAGTTTACAAATGCCTATAGCAGAATCGAGAAATTGATCATCTTATTTGTATCATTGATCGGGTTTTCATTCCTGTTTGAAATCTGTATTGCAGATATTGAATGGAAACAGGCACTGATCGGATGGGTAAAGCCAGAAGTTCCAAAAGGTTCCCTTCCAGTTGTCATGAGTGTTCTAGGAGCAGTCGTGATGCCACATAACCTGTTTTTACATTCAGAGGTCATTCAGAGCAGAGAATGGATCTAAAAGATGAAAATGTGATAGAACAGCAGTTAAAATACGAGTTTAAAGATACCTTATTTTCCATGATCATAGGATGGGCAATTAACAGTGCAATGATCTTAATGGCAGCAGCTACCCTGTATCATGGAAATGGTCATTCTATTGATGATATTCATTTAGCAGGTTCCATGTTAACACCACTTCTTGGAAATGCAGCATCAATTATTTTTGCACTTGCATTATTACTTGCTGGAATTTCATCAAGTATTACAGCAGGAATGGCCGGTGGAACGATTTTTTCTGGAATTTTTGATCATCCTTATGATATTCATCATAAAGATACGAAATTAGGAGTTCTTATTACGATGATTCCGGCAACATTGATGATTTTACTGATAAATCTCCATTCGATGGATTGATCTATTCCCAGATGTTTTTGGCAGTTCAACTTCCTATTACGATCTTTACTCAGATCTATCTGACATCCTCAAAGAAAGTCATGGGGAAATATGCGAATTCGAAACGATTAAAGATCATACTTTTTATGATTGCACTGATCGTAACATTTCTTAACATATGTCTGTTTGTGACTGGATTTTAAATATAAAAATGAGATAATAAAGATAAAAAAGAAAGGAGCATCTTATGGAAATTAAATATCTATCAATTAAGAATTTTAAATCAATCCGGCATATGGAAATATCAGATATCCAGAATGCTCTGATTCTTGTTGGAAAGAATAATACAGGAAAATCATCCATCCTTCATGCCTTGCGTGCAGTCGAAGGATCTTATGAAATCTCATTGGATGATTTTAACGAAACAATGCAAAATATAGAGATTGGATTTATATTATCCATTACAGAAGAAGATCTTCATATTTTTCATAAAAATGGTATGGTAAGCCAGTATAAAAAATATGATCTTTGGAAAAAGGATTTTGAGAGCAAACTTCCATCTTACAAAAATGAAGAGATCACCTTTACATTCATTGCCAATAAAGAAGGCAAACAGCGGTTTTACGATGGAAAAGGAAACATAATAAGTATATTCGGGAAATTTTCCCAACTATTTATTTCATTGGAACGAACCGTAATTTAAAACAGATACAGGATGATCTTTTTATGTTACAGGAAGACAGTTTGCTTAAGATCATGCGTACAAACTGCTGTATGTTTGATCCTGTGAAACCATGTACTCATTGTTTTCAGTGTATCGGTCTGATCAATCAGAAGAATCCAAAAGAGCTGAATGCATTTGAGGCTGCAAAGTTATTTGAATATAAATTGTACGAGATGAACATTGACCAGTTTGAGAAACGTATTAATGAGAGCTTCCATAAGAACGGCGGATTTGAGGATATCATTTTCTCTATGAATTATGATGTTGATCAGATGCTTCAAGTTAATGCAGAGGCTTATAACAAAGAACGTGATATTTCAATTTCTGTGGAACGATTGGGGCGTGGAATGAAAAGTATTTATATGCTTTCTCTTCTGGAAGCTTATGTAATGGATGAGAATAGTCTTTCATCGATCATTCTGGTAGAGGAACCAGAGATGTTTTTGCATCCACAACTGCAAAAGACAGCCAGTGAGATCCTTTATCGTCTGGCACAGAAGAATCAGGTGATCTTTACAACACATTCTCCACATTTATTAGCCAATTTTAGCAGTAGACAATTATGTCAGATCATATTGGATGAAGATTCATATTCTGTTGCAAAGAAGAAAACGAACATTAGTTCGGTATTAGACGATCTTGGATATAATGCTTCCGATCTTATGAATGTTGATTTTGTTTTTATCGTAGAAGGAAAACAAGATAAATACCGTTTGCCATTGTTGTTAAATCATTATTATTCTGAAATTTATGATGAAGACGGCAGATTAAATCGTGTAGCGATCTTGACAACAAACAGCTGTACCAATATCAAGACGTATGCCAACTTAAAATATATAAATCAGCTTTATATGAAGGATTGTTTTTTAATGATCCGTGATAGTGATGGTAAGGATCGAGATATGCTTGGAAGACAGCTTTGTAAATATTATGATGAGAGAAATCTTGTTGATGTTGATCATTTACCAAAAGTGACAAGGAAAAATGTATTGATCTTAAAATATTATTCTTTTGAAAATTATTTTTTAAATCCAGAGATCATGTCAAAACTTGGAGTTATAGAATCTGAAGATGCTTTTTATGAGATTTTATATGATAAATGGAGAGAATATCTGCATAGGATCAAAAGTGGAGTTCATTTGATACAGATGCTGGGACGTGATTTTACATCACCGCAAGATATGAAAGAACATATGGAAGAGATCAAAACCTATATGCGGGGTCATAATCTGTTTGACATTTTTTATGGAAGATATAAAAAGAAGAGAAAGATTTATTAAAGAAATATATTGAGATCGCACCAAGAGATGAATTTAGTGATATTCTTGATGCGGCGGATTCGTTTATCTATTTTCAGAGTAAGACAAAACAAAAAGATATTCAGAATGAAACAAAATAAAGAAAGTGCGAGATAAATAATATGACAAAGAAACACACAATATTAACAGCGATCAATTCGAAATACATTCACTCGAACCTTGCAGTTTACTGCCTTCGTGCCTACGCAAAGCCATATATCGATGAAGTCGAGATTGCAGAATATACGATCAATCAGCAGGTGGATGATATCCTGATGAGTCTGTATCAGAAACATCCAGATATCCTTTGTTTTTCCTGTTATATCTGGAATATTGAATACATAGAACGTGTGATCAGGGAAATCCATAAACTACTGCCGGATGTTCCAATCTGGCTTGGAGGACCAGAAGTTTCCTATGATTCCAGAGAAGTTTTAAGACGACTTCCACAGGTAACGGGTGTGATGAAAGGGGAAGGAGAAGTTACATTCCTTGAAGTGCTTGATCATTATCATGGAAAGAGAGATGATCTTAGCAAGATTCCTGGACTAACTTATAGAAATGAAGATGAGATCGTAGAAACACCATGGCGTCCAGTGATGGACTTAAGTAAAGTTCCATTTGTGTATGAACATATTGAAGATTTTGAACATAAGATCATCTACTATGAATCAAGCAGGGGCTGTCCATTTTCATGTAGTTATTGTTTATCTTCGATCGATAAATGCCTGCGTTTCCGAAATCTTTCTCTTGTCAAAAAGGAATTACAGTTTTTCTTAGATCATAAAGTGCCACAGGTCAAATTTGTCGATCGTACCTTTAACTGTCGACATGATCATGCAATGGAAATCTGGCGTTATATAAAGGAACATGATAACGGCATTACCAATTTCCATTTTGAAGTGGCAGCAGATGTCTTAAAGGATGATGAAATTGAATTGATCTCTGATATGCGTCCGGGACTGATTCAGTTAGAGATTGGCGTTCAGTCAACGAACATCGATACGATCACTGAGATTCACAGGAAAATGGATTTTAAGAAAGTTGCAGATATCGTAACAAGGATCAATGCTGGACATAATATACATCAACATTTGGATCTGATCGCAGGATTGCCCTATGAAGATCTTGAAAGTTTTAAACAGTCATTTCAGGATGTCTATGAAGTACGTCCAGAACAATTACAGTTAGGCTTTTTAAAAGTATTAAAAGGTTCTTATATGGAAAAACAAAAAGAGAACTATGGGCTTGTTTATAAAGATACACCGCCTTATGAAGTCCTTTATACAAAATGGCTGCCTTATGAAGATGTACTGGTTTTAAAGAAAGTGGAAGAATGGTGGAAGTTTATTATAATAGCAGCCAGTTTTCGAACACCTTGCGGTTGTTGGAAAAAGAATTTGACACTGCATTTGCTTTATATGATACACTTGCCAGATTTTATGAGGAGAAAGGTTATGACAAGGTCAGCCATAGCCGGATTGCCCGATTTGAAATCTTATATGAATTTATACAAACCATTACAGCAGAAGAGAATCTTGTATTATATAAAGAGTTGTTAACGTATGACTTATATCTTCGTGAAAATGTAAAGAAACGTCCGGATTTTGCAGGAGATTATACATTACAAAAGGACGAGCTTCGTTATATCAACGAAGAGATTTTATTAAAAGATGAACGACTTGCATATTTTGGACAAAAGAATATGCGGAAATTTTCCCATATGGAACAATTCGATCATGCGGTAAATGAAGATTTTAAAGAAACAAAAACCATCCTATTGTTTGATTATCAGAATAGAGATCCATTGACAAACCAGGCGACAGTTTATTCGATTACAATGAATTTGATAAAAAATCAATAAAAATATAGTAAGAAAGAGGGTGCAGAAAATAAGATGATCGCAATATATTTAGCACCACTTTATCTGCTGTTAAATGTCTATTTTTTATTCCGAATATTGAAATGGTTAGAGACTTGTCATGTTTATTTTAAAAAGAAATGGAACAAAGCAGTTTTGGTCATGATCTATGTATTTCTTGCATTCAGTATTCTGATCGCATTTTTGTTTCCACAAGGAACGATACGGCGAGCTATGAAACTGATCAGTAATTACTGGCTGGGTGTTTTGATGTATTTGGCGCTTACGATCCTTATTGCGGATCTGATCCGCTGATCTTGATCTATTTTGTAAAAGCAGATCAGGAAAAGTTTCGGACACCAAAAGTTTTCAAAATTGTTGGAAGCATTTGTATGATCTTGATCTTATTGATCAGTTTTTACGGAGTGTGTAATGCAAGGAATATCAGGACAACAAGCTACCACGTAATGATACATAAAAAAGCAGGAAATCATAAAAAGCTAAAGATCATTTACTTGCAGATCTTCATCTTGGATACAATATTGGATGTTCTCAGATGAAACAGATGGTAATGAAAGTAAATCAGCAAAGTCCAGATCTGATCGTGGTCGCAGGAGACATTTTTGATAATGAATATGATGCATTAGATGATCCAGATCAGTTGGTCAAGATATTTCGACAGCTAAAGAGTCAATTCGGTGTTTATGCAGTTTATGGAAATCATGATATTGATGAAAAGATTCTTGCAGGATTTACGTTTGACAGCGGTCGGGAGAAAAAGGTCAGCGATCCAAGAATGGATGAATTTGTAAAAATGGCAGGAATGAAGTTATTAAGAGATGAATCTGTTTGTATTGATCAAAGCTTCTATCTCTATGGAAGACCAGATGCTGAGAAAGTAGGCCGTGGGATCAGCAGACGTAAGACTCCAAAAGAACTGGTAAATGGAATGGATCTTAAAAAGCCTGTGATCGTACTGGATCATGAGCAAGGCAGTTGGAAGAGTTAAATCAGGCAGGAGTAGACATTGATCTTTGCGGGCATACGCATGATGGACAGCTGTTCCCTGGGAATATTACAATTCATTTGTTTTGGAAGAATCCGTATGGATATCGTAAGGTTGGAAATGCGCATCAGATCGTAACTTCAGGTGTCGGTTTATTTGGCCCGAATATGAGGGTCGGAACGAAAGCGGAGATTGTGGTTGTGAATGTGGATTTTAGATGATCTGACAAAGATGTCAGTTATACTATAATAAACAAATGGAGGAAGACATTTTTATGAAATATCACGATGGAAAGACAGATGCAGTTGGGCTAATCCAAAGAATCCGATATATATTGAGTATCACGATAAAGAATGGGGAGTGCCTGTCTATGACGACCATAAATTGTTTGAAATGCTGATCTTGGAATCGTTTCAGGCAGGATTATCGTGGGAGTGTGTGTTAAATAAACGAGAAGCGTTCAGAGAAGCGTTTGATGATTTTGATGTATATAAAGTGAGTGCATATGATGAGGAGAAACAAGCGCAATTAAAAGAAAATAAAGGGATTATAAGAAACCAAAGAAAAATATCTGCTGCCGTATCAAATGCGACTATTTTTATGAAAATCCAGGAAGAATACGGAACCTTTTCTGAATATTTATGGAAGTTTACAGATCATAAGATCATCCATGAGACGGGAAAAACATCTTCAGAATTATCCGACCAGATTTCAAAGGATTTAAAGAAACGTGGAATGAAATTTGTCGGTACAACGATCATTTATTCCTATCTGCAGGCAGTGGGAGTGGTCGAGTCACATGAGGAAGGTTGTTTCCTGCATCATAAAGAATAAAAAATTTACAAGTAGGTAACACTGCGTACTTGAATTTTTTATACAAAAAGGAGTAAGGTAGAAATTACCAGATAAAATTGAGTATTAGAAAGATGATCATGTCATAACAATGTTCAAACAAAGGGAGGAAGCAATCATGAGACGTAAGATTATGACAGCATTTGTATGCGCGATTATGACAATCTCTGTAATACCGGTTTATGCAGATGATACACAGACCGATCAGGCAGTGACAACAGAAGTTTCTACCGAAACAGCAGCAACGGTGCAAGAAACAAAAAGAACGCAAAGTAAAGAACAACAGAAGAAAAAGACAACAAGCAAGAAACATACTAAGACAAAGAAGATAAAATCAAAGAAAAAGGAAGAAAACAAAGTCATTCCAATGCCAACACAAGTGATCAGTAAGAGTTCTTCGGATACGATCGAAGGAAGAATCAAGGATAAACAGGCGAAAGTGAAACAGCTGAAAAAACAAAAAGCAAAGATTGAGGAAGAGATTCGCCTGGAACAGCAAAAAGCACGATTTATAAATGAATTTTACAAAAAGTATACAGCAAATTCCAAGGCTGAGATTGCTTTATATGGGCAGGAGATCACTCCTTCTATGAAGATTTCTAAAAAAGATGAGCAGTTAAGAGAAGATTTATATGAGCTTGCAGATTTATTTGGAGATGAGAATCTGAGAACGATCGCAAGCAAATATGTCTTTGGAATTAATCATCCGGATTTTGAGACTTTGCTTGATATGAATGAAACGATTCAGCTTGATCAGTATTTAAAGAACGAACAGATACTTCCGATCAAACCAATGGAAGAAAAGGTTCAGACGATCAAGAAGCAGATCAAGAAGTTCAAAGGAGAGATCAAAAAAGAGGAACAGACAAGATATTTTAATCCAAATGATGTCAGTGCTCTAAGTCATATCACAGTTTCAGACGCCAAACATATTTTGGAAGGAACTGCTTTGTATGATGATGCGAAAGCTTATGTCAAGGCGGAAGAAAAATATCATGTGAATGCAGTCTTTTTGATGGGAATCGCTGCACATGAAAGTGCATGGGGCACGAGCCGCCGTGCGAGGGAAGATAATAATCTGACTGGATATGGTGTAACATCGGATCATGCAAAAGGAATTAACAAATCAACGAAAGAAGCAGGACTTTTAGCAACTGCAGAAACTTTACATGAAAAATACCTGACATTAGGTGGAAGTTACTATGTTGGAACTTCTGCGGCAGCAGTGAACAAACATTACTGTGTTGGCGGAGAATGGGCGGCAGCAGTTGTAAAGAATGCTTATTTATTAATGAATCGTTTATAATTTTCTATTTTTGTATTGATTTTATAGAATCACAATGCTATAATTTACAAGAAATCAAAAAAGAAGAACGTTGATGAGAAGAGTACTTTGTGGAAAGCTTCCAGAGAGGGATACATTTGCTGAAAGTATCCTAAGCAGACAAACAAAGGAAGACCACCTCGGAGTGGCTGTAAACCAGCCCGGCTGACACCGTTAATCGTCGATTAAGTGATCTGTTTCTGGAGTTTATGATCAAAGGATATGAAACAGATAACCAGGGTGGAACCGCGATAACTCGTCCCATGGATTTTTATTAGTCCATGGGATTTTTTATTTCTGTTATAGATTTATTATAGAAGAAATCTATAGAGAATTGTGACAGGATAAATAAAACGTTATATATCAAGAAAGGATGAATAAGAAGATGAAGATTACATTAAAAGATGGATCTGTAAAAGAGTATGAAAACAATATGTCTGTCATTGATATTGCAAAAGATATCAGTGAAGGACTGGCAAGAGTTGCCTGTGCGGGTGAGGTTGATGGAGAAGTTGTTGACCTTAGAACTGTCATTGACAAAGACTGCGAATTAAATATCTTAACATTTGATTCTGATGAAGGAAAACACGCATTCCGTCATACAGCATCCCATATTTTAGCTCAGGCAGTAAAACGTTTATATCCAGAAACAAAACTTGCGATCGGACCTTCTATCGACAATGGTTTCTACTATGATATGGAGAAAGATACTCCATTTACACAGGAAGACCTTGAGAAGATTGAAAAAGAAATGAAGAAGATCGTCAAAGAAAATCTTGAAATCACAAGCTTTACAAAACCTAGAGATGAAGCGATTGCATTTATGAAAGAAAGAAACGAACCTTACAAAGTAGAATTGATTGAAGATCTTCCAGAAGATTCTGTGATCAGCTTCTATCAGCAGGGTGAATTTGTTGATCTTTGTGCAGGACCTCACTTAATGACTACAAAACCAGTGAAAGCATTCAAACTTACAAGTATTGCAGGTGCTTACTGGCGTGGAGATGAGCATAATCAGATGCTTACAAGAATCTATGGTACTGCATTTACAAAGAAAGCAGAATTAGATGCATACCTTACAATGATGGAAGAGTCTAGAAAGCGTGACCATCGTAAACTTGGAAAAGAACTTGGTCTGTTTATGATGAGAGAAGAAGGACCTGGATTCCCATTCTTCCTTCCAAAAGGTATGGTTCTTAAAAACACATTATTAGACTACTGGCGTGAAATTCATCAGAAAGCAGGATACGTTGAAATTTCAACACCTATCATGTTAAGTCGTCATTTATGGGAAACATCAGGACATTGGGATCATTACAAAGAAAATATGTATACAACAGTTATTGATGATCAGGATTTTGCAATCAAACCTATGAACTGCCCAGGTGGAGTTCTTGTTTATGATTCTGAACCACGTTCATATAGAGATCTTCCATTAAGAATGGGAGAATTAGGTTTAGTACATCGTCATGAAAAATCTGGTCAGTTACATGGATTAATGCGTGTTCGTTGTTTTACACAGGATGATGCACATATCTTTATGACACCAGATCAGATCAAAGATGAGATCAAAGGTGTTGCAGGATTGATCGATCAGGTTTACAATTTATTTGGATTTAAGTATCATGTAGAACTTTCTACTCGTCCAGATGACAGCATGGGAAGTGACGAAGATTGGGAACTTGCAACAGATTCTCTTCGTGCAGCTTTAGATGATCTTGGACTTGATTATGTGGTAAATGAAGGAGACGGAGCATTCTACGGACCTAAGATTGATTTCCACTTAGAGGATTCTATCGGAAGAACATGGCAGTGTGGAACGATCCAGCTTGACTTCCAGCTCCCATTACGTTTTGACCTTCACTACACAGGAGCAGATGGAGAGAAACATCGTCCAATCATGATCCACCGTGTTGCATTTGGATCTATCGAACGTTTTATCGGTATCTTGATCGAGCATTTTGCAGGTGCTTTCCCTACATGGTTAGCTCCAGTACAGGTTGAAGTGATTCCTATCTCTGATAAGCATTTAGATTATGCTAATAAAGTACTTGATACATTAAAGGCAGCAGGAATCCGTGCAGACATCGATACAAGAGCTGAGAAAATGGGATACAAGATCCGTGAAGCGCAGCTTCAGAAGATTCCATATATGTTAGTTGTTGGTGGAAAAGAAGAAGAAAACGAAGCTGTATCAGTAAGAAGCCGATTCAAAGGTGATGAAGGACAGATGAAGTTAGATGACTTCCTAGCTGCAATCAAAGAAGAGATTGCTAATAGAGAAAACCGTAAGGTTGAAAAAGAAGATTAATTGTCAAATGAAAAGGAGGCACCACATTTGTGGAATGCCTCCTTCCTTTATATCATATCCGTTCTAATAATTCATCAGGTTTCATAGCAGGTACTTTACTTTCGATAAAATCCTTGATATTACGAGTTACAATAAAATCTACTTTCATTCGCTGTGCGCATACCATTTGAATCGCATCTTCATAATCAGAAGTTTTCATATTCGCCGCTTTTCTTATATCAGAAGACTTTAGATCAGCAATATGAAAATCATAAACAGCTGTTCAATAATTTGCTGAGTTTTTTCTGGTGTTAATTCTTTTCTCAAAATATAAACAATATTTGGAATAGATAATGCTGAAATATATCCATCAATTTTTTCTACTTCACATAACTTCCAGATTTTTGAAGAGCTTTCTACAAAATCAGTTCTGTCACATAATACATCCAGGATTACATTTGTATCAATCAATATTTTCATATTTTTCTGCAATCCTTTCTGCGCGGATATCCTTTTCGTTATAATCTTTTTTTAGAATTCCAGTTAAAGAATCAGTCAAGAAAGAAATACCTGTGTCTTTTGAAATTAATCTGGCGACTTCTTTTCCTTTCTTTAAAATAATAATTTCATTACCTTCTTGGACAGCTTTTAAATATTTACCAAAGTTATTTTGAATATCAGTTGCTGTTGTTGTAATCATAGTATCACCTCCTATTTCAATAGTTAATACCTAAAATTATTATATGCTATTTTAGGGATTTTATCAATGATATTAGAAAAATTGATTCATTTATAAGTTATATAAAACAAGATTGTCTATATAACTGCAACATTTTCTCAAATAAACATCTTGAAATATACCCAACAGGGTATATAATATCAAACATAAAGGAGGAAACCACATGGAAGAAAAAAAAGAATGTTGTTGTCATCACAAGACAAAAGAACGTTCAGACAAAGAATATAAAGATCTTATTAATCGTCTAAGCCGTATTGAAGGACAAGTTCGTGGAATAAAAAAGATGGTAGAGAATGATACTTATTGTACCGAAATTGGTATACATTAATAATATATGTGCTACAAACCGCTTAAATACGTGATTTGAGTTATAACAAAAATAAAAAATACACCTTTTTTACACATTTAGAAAAGGAAGCTTAATACTATAAAATTTTATAATGAGTCATAAGAAGAGTAGATAAAAAATTTATCTGTTCTTTTTTTCTAATATATTTGAAAACCTTTGACATAAATATATTTAGTGTGTAATACATTTTATAATAAAAATCTGAAATTTTACACCAAATTTGAAAAAGGGAAAAATTGTAATCTAAATAAGGGATTTTTAATCATTTATAGGAGCTTTAATACTATAATTTTCATAAGGCATAACAAAGAAGAGCAGATGAATAAATCTACTCTTTTTTGTTATGCTTTATATCTGTTTAAATATTTCAGAACAAAGCAATTATAGCGGCTATGGTTCTAAAAGTTTCAAAGTAAAAACTTGAAAGTCAGGACATAAATTTGTTTAATTGATCATTTTCAATACTAACTTTGTTTGCTTTGTAAGTGAATAGTTACCCTAATTGGTAAAATACCTAGAAACAGACCTGTCTCCTGTAAGATTAATTACATATTCATTTTAGGATTTTTTATGTTTTGTAAATA
>ENA-OQIM01000693-OQIM01000693.1-human-gut-metagenome-genome-assembly--contig:-NODE-693-length-12615-cov-2.188020_pt1 | contig 12615 bp, 16 predicted proteins | sample MGYA00242579_ERZ504744 | MGnify/ENA primary metagenome ERZ504744 (study PRJEB26092, sample SAMD00036441) | human gut metagenome | host: Homo sapiens | study: EMG produced TPA metagenomics assembly of...
AACAAATATTCGTAGCCTTTAAGCCCATGCCGCACGTAATTCGGACCGTCGAATTTCAGCGGTCCACCGTCGGAACCGTCTTGCTTGAGCAGAAAATACGTGCCGATATCATGCAGCAGACCACCGATCACCACCAGATGCTCGTCGATCAGCCTCGGCGGAACGGTCCCGCCCGTAAGCCCGTCCGATGATGGAATGGAGGGGATGCGAAGCATACCGAACGATTCGCTTCCATTGCCGTCTTGCGTAAGCCTAAGGCCGAAATCGCCCGCTTTTTCAGGGGCATCGTCCGGTAGTGTGCAGCGGCGGGTGAACAGTGCATTCTGCCTGCGTGCCATGCGACGTGCGATGTCGGCGACGACTACGCAATGTCCGTGAATCAAATCGTATGCGGCTTGCGATTGCGCGATTTTTCGATGCAGTTCGTCAACTTGGGCGAGTGTAGGAATATATCCGGTTGTCATACCGCCTATCTTAGGCGCTGTATGACGATTGCCGCATGCTGAATCCGGTCGAAAAAAAAACTGGAAATCCCCGATGAAAGTTTCAGCCGAAAAATTCCGAAATACGGATTTCAGATTACGGATTTCAGATGGAACGCACACGGAATGCGCCGGTACGGTTGGAAGCAACGATCATCTGATTGTTTTCCAAACGAGTCCAGCCATCTTCGGCACACTGATCGAAACCGGAGCTGGCCACAACCACGCCCTTCGGCTGGCCTGCAGCCTGATCCGCTTCGGATTCACCGAGCGTACGATAGCGCATCACACGATAGTCATGCGCCTGGTCGCCACGGCCGTACTGGTCATAGATTTCCACAATGCGCTTGGACGTGACCTCACGACCGGCCGCGCACAGAGCGATGAATTGGTCTTGGCTCTGGATCATGCAGTTGTAGCTGGACTTCGGATAGCTTTTGCGCAGTTCGCGCACCGCCTGCGCGACCGCCTCGTCGAGTGCGAAACCAAAACCGATGTACTGCAGGATCACTGCGAAGAAAATGGCGGAATCGGAACGGCCGCCAGTGGACTGCACGATGTTGGGATCGACCGGGAACGCGCGGTTGGTGATGATGTTGCGACCCTGATCGTCGGAAATATCGCCATTGTGGATGAAGCTCAATCCGTTGGCGTAGAACGGCTGCTGGTTTTCGAGAATCAGCGGCAGGTTCGAGCTGGCCAAACGCAGGTGCCACAGGCCTCCACGAGCCGGAGTGTTCGCAAGCTCGTCGAAAATCGGATCATGTCGGGCTGCGATCGTGTTCTTGTAGACGGCGGTGCCGGTTTCCGGGTGGGAGCGCCACCGTCACGCAGGTACGGCGACTCGCTCGGCACGGTGACCAGCGCGGAGCCCCAGCCATCGTTGTGGATTTCGCTCAGATTCCGGAAATCGCGTACGGCCTGCATGCCGAGCACGCCATTGAGACTGGTGTTGCTTCCGGCTGCCGCGAATCCAAGTAATCTGCACATGGTTGATTACTCTACAGGGCTTGTAATGCAACGCGCGCATATGGCTATCGACATTGCTTATAGCGTGCGAAAAACAGCGTGATTCCAACGATTCTTCGAGATAAGACCATGCAAAAACCTACAAAATGCCCTACGAAAACGGGCTGCGCGACGATGGCAGATACGATCGCCATCATCACGCAGCCCGTTTCACGGCTTGTTTCACACACGCTTTAGCCGCGGAGGACGCTGAGTCGCGAGGAACAGCGGCTGTATCTCAATCAGCGGATTGTAAGGCGCAAGGCCGAACCATTTGACCGGAGATCCCGCAAAATGACGAATCGCATACTTGACTTCCAAAGAAATCGCGCCACGCTGCGACACCTTCGACTCAGGCATAAGCGCCTTGTGTATCAGCACATATCGAATCGGACCGATATTCGGATCAGCATCAAGCTTCGGATAGCGGCTTTCCTGCCTCGGCAGATCCCCCGACTTCGACAAATCGTTCATGATCTGATGAATGTAAGCTGGAATCGACTGAGAAACCTTGAAACCAAGCCGAATGCGAACACGGAACATATAATCCGTACCGAAATTCTCAACCGAATACTCGCGGGTGAACGGCTCATCGGCAGTCTCGACGGAAACCGCCCACCAAGCGCGGGCACGTTTTGGATGGTCGGCGAAAATCGAGAAGAAGATATCGGTATCGATACGCTTCGTTTCCGGATCCGACGTGAGGTAGACGATATTGTCGGCAAAATACGGAATCGTATCGTCATCATGCAACCGCTTCAGCACCGGTAGGCATTCGGCGGGCTGCATATGGCGACGCTGCGCACGTTCCAGCTTCGTGCCTTCGTTCCACGTGTACATAACCAGCAGAATCGCGAAGGTAAGCAGCATCGTGAACCAACCACCATGCAGGAACTTCGCCATGGAAGCGAAGAAGAACATGAATTGGATCGCAAGGAACAGCACGGTGAATACGACCGCTCCGATACGACGCCCCGAATGCCAGATGTAGACGGCAAGCAGAATGGTGGTAGTGATCATGGTGATGGTCAACGCCAGGCCATACGCCGCGGAAATATGCTCGGAATCACGGAATAGCGCCAAAACCAACAGCGTGGAAACGCAAAGCACCGCATTGACCACAGGAATGTACAGCTGGCCGCGGGTACGGGCCGGGTAACGGACCTGAAGATGCGGCATCCAGTTCAGATGGGTGGCTTCAGACACCATCGTGAACGCGCCGGTGATCAACGCCTGCGATGCGATAACGCCCGCGACCACGGAAAGCACGACGGCCACGTAACGCACGCTGGGCGTCATCATTTCGAAGAACGGGTTCAAACCGTGCGTGCGGATGTAAGCCGAATCATCCAATGATTGAGCATCCATGCGCCTTGGCCGAAATAACAGAGCACAAGCGCGATTTTGATGAACGGCCACGTGAAATAGATGTTGCCACGGCCAACATGACCCATGTCGGAATAAAGCGCTTCGGCACCGGTGGTTGACAGGAACACCGTACCCATGATGGCAAGCCCGGCGGCATTATGGCTGCTGAACAGGAATCTGACACCGTACACGGGGTTGAGCGCCGCGAACACGCTCCAATACTGACTGAGGTTCGCCAAGCCGACAACCGCCAGGAACGAGAACCAGACAAGCACGACCGAACCGAACGCCTTGCCGATACGCTCGGTGCCACGCGACTGCACAGAGAACAGCATCAGAATGATGGCCGCGGTGATCATCAGGGTCAGCTGCTTGTTTTCAGTGAAAAGTTTTTCAAAAGCTGGTAGCGTCTCCAAGCCTTCCACTGCCGAGCTGATGGACACAGCCGGGGTGAGTACGGAATCGGCGAGGAACGCGGCGCCGCCGAGCATGGCAGGAATCGCAAGCCATGCACCGTACTTTCGAACCAACGAGTACAGCGCGAAAATGCCGCCTTCGCCCTTGTTGTCGATACGCATGGCAATCAGCACGTATTTGACGGTGGTGATAAGCGTGATTGACAGAACACCAACGAAAGCACGCCGAGCACGGCTTCGCGGTCGGCATGCGCAAGTCCGCCCTGCCCGTTGAGGAACGTCTGCATGGTGTACAGCGGCGAGGTGCCGATATCGCCATATACCACGCCCAACGCCACGATCGCCATGGCGGGCGTGATTCTGTTTGGACCGGATTGCAGACGGCTCCACCAACGACCGACGGGACCTTGCTGGCCACCTGGTCAAGTTTGGCGGCCTCCTGCTGTTTCTCCTCGTGCTGCTTGATCAGCACCTGTCGCTCTTCCTTAGTCAGCACCTTGTGCGAAACCTTCGGCGCTGCGTGTATGTGGCTGCGTGAAACAGCGGCTCATCCTCGTTTGGCTCGTTAGCCATAACGCTACCTCCAAGTGGCGGGCCTTCCAACCCACTCCCCAAAATAAACGCAAAAAGGCACGTTAGGAGCCTTACGAAGTCTTGTCAAATCTTCACATTGTTTCTTGCGATTCTTGATCTCGCACGAAGTAAACTTCCTGTGGGTTTTTTTCTTATTTTACCTCTTGTCTTTCTCTTACTCTCTCTTATTTTCGGATAAATCGTTTCCGTCCTGTCGATTTTCGGAATTTGTTCAGATTCCGTACACTTCGCGCGTGGTCTTTCGCGTTGCCTGCGCGACTTCCGTCAGCGGTTTATCGAGATAATTCGCCAACGACTGCAGGGTGTAGGGGATCATGTATGGCGCGTTGGTGCGGCCCGATACGGCATCGGACTTAGGTAGGGGGCATCTGTTTCGACCATGACATGGCTCAATCCGACAATGCGCGCCGACTCGCGAATACCATCGTTGCCCTTATAGCTGGATGTGCCCGAAAGGCTGAGATACCAACCGTTTTCACGTGCGATCTCACCCATTTCGGCATCACCGGAATAGCTGTGGAACACGGTCCGTTCGGGAGCGCCGTCCGCCAGTAGCGTTTCGATGACTTCCTTATGTGAATCGCGATCATGGATCTGCATGGGCAGGTTCAGTTCTTTCGCGAGCGCGATGTGCGCGCGGAAGGCTTCTCGCTGCAGTTCTTTGGCGGCTTCTCCGGTGCGGAAGAGGTCCATGCCCGTCTCGCCGATGGCCACAACCTGGTTGGGGTAGGCGGTGGCGAGGCGGTGCACTTCGGCCATGGCGTCTTCGAAGCTGGTGTCGTGCCATGGCTTGTATTTGAGCGGCAACCCGTCTGGGCCCGGCACCCCGCGGTGACCGTGGAGCACGGATTCGTTGGGGTGTATGGCGATGGCCGCATGCACGGTTTGGGGGTGTTCGCGTGCCATGTCGATGGCCGTCATGAGGTTCGGCAGTTCGCATCCGCAGTCGATGACGCCTTCGACTCCGACTTGTTGCGCTTGGTTCAGCAGTTCGTCGACGCTGTATACGGGGACTTCCGGCTGTCCTTTTTCTTGCGCTTCGTGGCTCATGGCCCGCGAGAACGGCACGACGGACGCCACATGCGTGTGGTTGTCGATGACGTGCGCGTTCTCGGGAAGTGGTTGCGGTGCTGGCGCCCAGCTGCGGTCACGATGGTGTTTGCTCATGCCTCCAGCCTACGCTCGATGGCAGTCTTGCTTCGGAAGCCGCGTTATTCATTGATGGCAGTGGGATTAACCAACGCACCTCCATATGTTTTGCGGCGTAGCGCTGAAACGCTTTCCGCGATTAGTCATGGAGGGTGAGGGTGGTGAAGGACCAGGAGGGGGCGGTGTAGGCGCCGCTGGTTAGGTCGATTGCGGTTTCAACCGGAACGGTTGGCGAAGCCTTGCCGATTTCACCGGCGTACGGGTCGGTTCCGGCGAGCACGGTGGCGGTTGCCGAAGCGCGGGATTCCGCGGAAACACCAAGCTCTTCAAGCACTTGGTTCAGATCAATCTCGGCTTCAGCGTCGAGCGCGTTGACGATACGCACGTAGGTGACGCCTTCAGCATCATTGCGAGCCACGGTGACGGTACGGCGGGGCTCTTCCGGCTTCTCAACACCCTGTGCAACAAGCTCTCCATCGATATACAGCTTCATGCTTTCGCCGCGATCGGCCACTTCGATGCGCACCTGCCACACGGTTCCGGGGAACACTTCGTCCATGGACATCGTGCCGTCAAGATTGTAGCGGTACCGTCGCGCACCACCTTGATTTCGAAAGCACGACCGAAGGAGGTGATGTTGTGGTTCTTGCCGTTGATGTCGCCGTGGACCAGCTGCAAGCCCCAACGACCCTGATAGTAGGTGATGGTGGCGTTGATGGTGTAGGCGTCAGAGTCAATGTTGAGGCTCGTGTTCATCGGACCATTGCCTGCGTAATGGCAGTCCTCAAGATCGACATGGCGGCCATCAGCGGTGTCAACGCTGAAGTTGGTGATGTCGGCGTGAGCGGCACCTTCCAAGCGCAGGCCAACGGTTGGTGGCAGTTCGCGACGTAGCGTGGTCTTGCTTCCACCGCGACCGGCCATGCGGTATCGGACGTGGTGGTGGCATACATCTGCTGCACCCAGTAGCTGTACGGCAGGTAGGTACGTTCGTTGTCGAAGTAGATCAGATCAGGATTCCAGCTGTGATGCCCGTTCTTGGCAAACAGCGGCGCATACGAAGACATGACCACGGCATCGCCGTTCAATTCCATGCGACCCATGAACGCCGCTTCGGAAAGACCGTTGATCAGCTGCGTGTTCCACGAACCATACTCGCCCAAGTACACCTTCGGGCCCTCACGATCCGTGGTGTCGTAGTGGTCGAGATTGTGGAACCACCAGCTGGAGGACTGATAGGAATGCTCGTCAACGATGGGAACGCCGGCTTCACGCGCATACTGCCAACCAGCCTCGTAGTCGGGACCGCTCGGAGCCGGACCGACCGTGCCAACCACAACAATATCCGGTAGGTGGCCTTGACCGCGTCGAAGATCTGCTGGAAGCGGTTCCTGAACACGTCATCGATGAGATCTTCGTTGCCGATGCCCAAATATTCAAGGTTGAACGGTTCCGGATGACCCATGGCGGCACGCTTGGCACCCCATTCGGTGGTCGCGGCATCGCCATTGCAGAATTCGACCAAATGCAGCACTTCATCGATGTATGCCGGCATGTCTTTCTGCGCGATCGGCACCGGCCCTGACTGGTGTTCTGGCAGCTCACGGCGGCGGGCAGCACCGGCAGCGGCTTCGCGCCAATGGTTTCGCACAGGCACAAGTATTCGTAGTAGCCGATACGGAACGACTGGTGGTAGCCCCACAGGTTGAAATTGTGCGGCCGATGCTCAACATCACCGATGGTGCGATCCCAGTGGTACATGTTATCCATGCCAAGACCGTGGGTGATGCAGCCGCCCGGGAAGCGCATGAAGCGCGGCTGCAGGTCGGCGAGCGCCTTGACCAAATCGGGACGGAAATGCTTGAGCCGTTGTAGGTGGTGCGTGGTTCGAGGGTAACGAAATCAAGATCGACGGTACCTTCCGTGGTGAAGGTGAGTCGCAAAGCGCCTTCATGTACAACGATGGCATTGCTTTCACCGGAAACCGTCAGCGAAACCTCTTGCTTACGCCAATCGTTGGAATCGACGGTGATATCTTGTTCTGCAATCGCATTTCCATCGTCGTCAATCAGAGCGACGGTGACGGGAAGTGCGGAGCTTCGCAATTGCTGGAAATACGCATCCATGCGGAGAAATCGTAGGTTTCGCCGGCACGGAAGACCATGCCGTCCCAGCCGATGTTTTCAAGCGAAGCCGGCGCCTGTTCGACTTCGACGGACGCATAGTGCGGGTTTTCTTCGGCTACCGGATTGTCGGTGAGCACGTCGAAGGCTGCGAAGGAGCCGGCGGGCACGATTTTGCGCCAGAAGCTGTAGTTGCTCCAGTCGGAGGAGTCGGCGCGATTGTATTCGAATGCGCCGTTCTGTACGAGGTCGGCGTTGAGTCCGCCGTCGCCGGAGTAGCTGATGTCTTCGAAGAAGATGCCCCACAGGTCGGTGCTGATGTTGCGCACGCCCGCCTTGTTGAGGGTTGCGATGATGGTATCGGTCATGGCATTCCTTTTTGTGTTTGGTTGGTGGTTTGTCATTGAGTTTTGTTGGAAATTTGATGATTGATGGCGATTTATAGCGACTGCTGGTTGCCGTCAGCGCGGGTCGAGTGCGAACCAGAGCACGCCATGCGCTGGTATGGTTCCACGGATGATCGATCTTCGCCCTCACCTTCGATACGTGCGCCGGTTACATCAGTTTCGCCAGTTGCGTTGGTTTCGTCGTCAAACAGATTGGTAATCGTCCACGGATCGTTGCGTTGGCTTAATCCGACGATGGCTTGCAGCTCGATGGTTGCCGGCAGTTCGTAGTCGCGATCGCCGGTCCAGAAGATGGCTGCATAATGTCCGCCCGAATGTGCGGAAGGAGTGCCATCCGCCCAGTCGGCCGCATCGGTGGCCCACACCACGAGATCCCCAAGGTAGGAGTTTTCGTCATCCCAACGTTCGAAGATGCGTTCGTACACGGTTTCGTGATTGTTGGTGGATCCTGCGGTGACTTCGCGCAATGCCGGATTGGCGAGCAGTTCAATGGTTTCGCTGGTACTGGTCGGCAGGTCGCCGCCTACCATAAGTGGGCTGCGTCCCATGCACCAGAGGGCAAGCAACGTGCGGCTTCATCTTCGGTGAGGCGGCTTTGGCGATCGTCTCCACGTTCGGCCCGCAATCCAATATGCCCCAACGGCAGCATGTCGGCGTCAGCCCAATGACCGGTGGTCTGGAACGGCGCCCACCTCGCAAGACGCGGGAATTGCTGGTAGATGTCTTCCCAACGATCCCATAAATCGTCGCTGATACGCCACATTTGCGCGCTGTCTCGCAGAAATTCGGTGTAGCCGGTGCTCACCCAACCGCCCGGCGAGAGCGACAGGCTGATGCTGCGACCGTATTTCGCTTCAGCTTTGGCGATGGCGTTATGGTAGGCGGCGATTTCCGCGCTGTGGAATGGCGTTTGCATGTCGTCGACTTTGAGGAAGTCAAGCCCCCATGAGGCGAACAGGTCGAGCTGTTCGTCATACCAAGCTTGAGCTCCGGAGTGGTTATGGTTCAGCCCATAATTGTCTGAATTCCACTTGCACACGTGGTTAAGGTCCGCCACCTCTTGCGCCGTGTATGGAGTGCCTTTGACCGGCAGATTGTTGTCGACCGCCAAGCGCGGAATGCCTCGCATCATATGTACGCCAAATTGAGTCCCATGGCGTGGATCTGTTCGGCAAGCGGTGCGAAACCGTGCCCGTCTGCAGCGCTGGGGAATCGTTCAGGGTCGGGCAGTTGACGCCCGTATTCGTCGAGGATCAGCGGCGCATTGGCATTGTAACCGTGTGCGCGGGCGGTCGGGTCATACCAGTCGATGTCGAGACGATCGTATCCCAGCCGGCGTCTTTCAGGTGTTCCGCCATGAAGCGCGCGTTGGCCAGGACCTCCCGATCGGTGACGGTGGTGCCGTAGGAATCCCAGCTGTTCCAGCCCATTGGCGGTCGCCATGCTTTTAGCAGATCCTCGGTAGTCGCCATTGCCTTCTCCTTGTACAACGTTAGAAAAGCGTGCCGTTTACAGTATCTGACGTCATCCTTGACTTACTTGTTCGACTTCATCATCTTGGAAAACTTCAGATATGTACCGTTACATATTTTATAGCATATTTCAGAAATCACAATCATGATAGGATATCGGTGATTCTTTGAAATTTCAACGATTACCAGAAAATCATCATATATAATATCGTTACAGAAAAACTTGGCTGTAAGGAGCGGTGCATGGCAAACGGCAAACCGACATTGCGCGACGTGGCGGCGGAAGCCGGCGTCTCCCCCATGACCGCATCGAATGCGCTGCACGGCAAAGCCGGCGTCAAGGAATCGACGCGGGCCAAAGTGCTGGCAGCAGCGAAAAAACTCGACTATCGCATCAATCTGACAGCCAGCATGCTCAAATCAGGTCGCAGCAACATTATTCACATCATCGTCAACGAATTCGATTCGCCGTTCTATTCGAAGCTGACGCAAACATTGAGCCGCGAGATCACCTCACGCGACTCACGCCGTTCATCGAGCAAACCCAGTATTCGCCGGACGCGGCCGAACATGCGCTGACCAGCAATCCGTTCTCAGGGCAGCTCTTCGACGGTGAGATTCTGCACGCCACCGGATTGGGCACGAATCTACCGCTCGCCAAACTCAACGGCGGGCGCCCTCTCGTACTGCTCGACGCATGCGAGGAAACGCCAACCGTGGATGCCGTGAATTTTCCCAACGAGGAGGGCGAACGCGCTGCGATGCAGTATCTGATCGCCCAGGGATGCCGGAATATTGCGATTGTCGGGCATACGTTCGTGCCGCGCGCCGAGTTGGCGCATGCGCAGAACGCATTTGCATTGCGACTTCGAGGGGCGTGCGCGGCGTTGCTGGACGCAGGATTGCCATATGACGAAACCATGGTGTTCGAAGGCGGTCGCTCCGACGAAGGCATTACCGCCGGGCACGCGATCGCCGAACGGATCATGGCGGCGCGAAGGACGGGCTGCGGAACCGGCGCGGGTGCTGGAGACCGCGAAACAGGCACGGCCGGAACCGCCGATTTCAACGATGCAAGCGGCAAGATTACGGGCAGATCGATCGAAACGACCGACAAGATTCCCGCAATCGCGTTCGACGGAGTGTGCTGCGCCAATGATTTCGCCGCATTCGGCGTGATTCGCGGCCTCGCCGACTATGGCATCCATGTGCCGCAAGACGTGAAGGTGATCGGATTCGACGGCGTGACTTCCGGAACCTACGCCACCCCTTCGCTGAGCACCATCCAAGTGGATCTCGACCAGCTTGCCAAATTCGCGGTCGATATGATTGTCGAACGGATCGAACGCGGCGAAGTGAATGATAATTCCAGCAATGCCGGAAATTCCAATGATGCAGGCACGGTGCTGCCGCCGAGCCGCGCAACCATCGGATATCAGTTGGTCGAACGTGAATCCACGACCGCGATCATATAGCTATCGTGCGTTCCGCGCCCGATTGCAGCGGAACGCACGATAGCCGGAAATACGGCATTTCAGCGATTGGTCGGCTCAGCCCCGATCAGTCGCGGCGACGAATGGCAAAGATGCGGGCGGAGGGTTGCTTGGAGGTGGCGGCGTTCAGACGAAACCGTTTCCGGATCCATGCGTTCGATAGTCCACGGTTTGGCATTGGGCGCATGGTCCGGTTCGGCAGGATTCGGGAACACCTGTTCGATGGTTTGATCCGCATCCAACGGCATGTTCACGGACGGTGTGCCGCCGCGACGCCACACGATGATGTAGTCGGGCTTATCTTCCGGCTGAGGTTGCTGATCGTTCTGCTCGGCAGCCTGCTCATTCCAAGCGGATTCGCCGTACACATACGCGTCACACATATCCGTTTCGACATGACGCAAGCCGACGGCAAGCCAATCGCCGTCGAAGTCGGGAAGTCCGGACGGCCAGAACGGCACCATATGCTGCTGGTCGGCAAGTACACAACGATGTAAGGCGATAGCGTCGCGAACGAGTGAAAGACGCGGCTCCGTCATGCGATCGATGAAACCAGACAGATACAGCCTGCCGAGCACACCCGTAGCAAGCGTGAACACAGCAGTCTCATCATCCATCTCTTGCTGAGCGTAACCCCAATTACCCTGCTGTTCCGGCAGAATCGTCATACCTGCACCAGCCGCAATCGCAGCATAAATCAGAGGATCGCACTGGTCGGAAGTGGACTGCAAATCCAAGCGGGACAACTGCGCGTAATCGGCGCGCATGGCACCGGAACCGCAGTTTTCGATCATCACATCCGGATGACGGCGACGCAGATCGTCAAGCCAATCCACATATGCGCGGCAATGCTCGAGCAGGCCATCGCCAACGGACTCGGCATTCAAATCAGTGCCGACGCCGGGAATGGTGTTGTAGTCGAACTTGAAGAACACCGCACCGAAATCGTCAATCAAACGATCAACAGTACGCGTAACATGCTCTCGCGCTTCGGGAGAACGGAAATCAAGCAGATAACGACCCGAATCGCACACGCGAACACCATGACGCTGGAAGAACGCGGAATCCGGCAACATGCTCGCAAGCGGCGATTTCACGCCGATCACTTCAGGTTCGAGCCACAGTCCCAAGCCCATGCCATGAGCACGAATCGTGTCGGCAAGACCGCGCAGACCGGCGTCGCCGAAACGGTTGGTGGAGGCCTGCCATTCGCCGACCATGTCCCACCAGCCGCCGTCGGTGCTGTCGTACCAGCCGGCGTCAATGCAGAAAACATCCGCGCCAACGCTTGCCGCACCTTCAATCAGCGGCAGTTCCTTCTCAATACGAGGGTCACCGAACAGCGTATTCATGTAATCGTTGTAGATCACAAGACCCTGCGTATGCTCGACTGATCGACGCGCCCCAACTCACGAGCCTTGGCAATGCGCAGCGCACGACGCTGCAACGTCATTTCGGCAACAGCTGCTGCCAATCGCCTGCGGCAATGGCAAACGACACAGGAACGGACTCGAAATCATTGCCTTCACCAAGATTGGTGAACCAACCATGATCCTTATATTCCGGACCGAACGCAGTGACGTGCAGACCGGGATCGTCCTCGCCGACTTCCCACTCCCACGGACCGTTATGCTCGATCTGCCACATTACGGAAAAATCGCGGGCGCGGCGTACCGAACCTTCCACCTGCAGAATGCCGGCCGCTCATGCTCTCCCGAGCTCCATGTAGAAGTCGAGCTCATGGCAAAACGCGAACTAGACTGACCAGGATTGATTTTCTGGTTGCGGTTACGCACCTGAGTGTCACGCAGCGGACGAACACGCCAATCGTTTTCCACAGCCCAAGCGGCATCGCCCCAGAAAATATTCGAACGATGCACCTTGCCGCAGTTGACGCGCATCGGAACGGTCAGATTCAACGACGACACCGCTTCAATCGGCAGTTGCTTGGCGGACTGCAGACGCGTGTAGGTGCGCACTGCGGAAAGATTCGGGAACGCCTCGAATACGGAAGTGACCACCAAGCCTGCATTGGAATCGGCGGAAACCCCTCGGACGCGGAATTCGCGGCGGAATCGGCTGCGTCACGTTCGCTTGCCGTCG
>ENA-OQIM01000695-OQIM01000695.1-human-gut-metagenome-genome-assembly--contig:-NODE-695-length-12581-cov-1.238718_pt1 | contig 12581 bp, 23 predicted proteins | sample MGYA00242579_ERZ504744 | MGnify/ENA primary metagenome ERZ504744 (study PRJEB26092, sample SAMD00036441) | human gut metagenome | host: Homo sapiens | study: EMG produced TPA metagenomics assembly of...
CCGCACTCCGAGCAGAACTTGCCTGTGTTTACCGCACCGCATGAGCAAGTCCATGAGCTGCGGCTGCACCGCCTGCCTGCGGAGCGGGGGTCTGCTGTGGCTGAGCCTGTTGCTGTGCTGAGTCGCTGCTGCTGACGGTACTGCGGATTCTGCTGATAACCGCCCATGATATTTCCGCCGGCATTCATACCTATGCCCATGCCCATAAAGCCTGCCATTGCACCGTTTGCATTTGAGCCGGCATCTTTAAGGCCCTCTGAAATATTGGCTGCAACATAGCCCTGCTGAACTGCTGCGTCCGAGAGCATTGCACCCTTGTTGCGCATATTGATGAGCTCCTGACTGTCCTCTGTGTAGGAAACATCCATACCAACGGCAAAGACTTCCATACCACGAGCCTGTGTCCATTCCTCATCAAGCGTCTGTGCCATATACTGACCGATAAGACGCTGTTTTGACTTGATAAAGCTGATTCTCTCACCGTCAGCGGAATACTGGTTGATTGCAGAACCGAGAGCGCCGACGAACTCCTCGTTATACTGTGCTCTTACATCTGCGAAATCAACAGACTTGTTTTCCGTAACAGCCTCTCTCGGAATAACCTCCTGATAGAACTTGAACGGCTCAACAACCTTGATTGAATATGACACCGTGAGCACGGAGCATAAGCTCTGAATTGTAAAAAATTGTCAAAGTAGTTTACTGGAGTTGATGTTCCGAAAGAATACCTTGTATTCTGAAAGATTTATATAGAAAACTCTCTGAGCCTGTGAGGGGATTCCGCCATACTTAATACGGTTAAATGTTTCCTTGATTGAATCAACCGAACTGACCGCAGAAAATGACGGCATTGAGCTGTTATTTACCTTAAAATAACCCGGCTCTGCAGTAAAGTCAACAATCTTACCGCCGTCAATAAGAATCATCATCTGGTTATCGTAAACATGAATTACAGAACCGTTTGATACGATGTTTTCAGAACCCTTTTTGTTCTGACTTTTGCCGTTCTGCGAAACAAGCTGACCGGGACAGATGAGGGTGTTGTCGCCCATAGGGGACGGTTCAATGACCTCAAGCCATGAATCTGCGAGTCCGCCTCCGACTGCATTTATCGCTGCTTTAATAATACCCATAATTTAACTCCTTAATTTTTGTAGCTTATAGCTGATTTTTCAGATATTGCTGTTACACTAATAATAATATGTTTGAAGAAAAATTTCAATACTATTATTAAAAAACAGGCTGAATGGCATATGTTTTTTTATTGTTCCAATGTTTTGCCATCATAAATAATGCAAAAAGACGGGTCGGGAAGAGGGCATTTGGCTCTGACAACCCGACCGTCAAACTTTCAGAATTTTCTCTGTTGAAGTGTCTGTTCGTTTACGGAATTAAACTTCCACGAACGAATATTAATTTCTTTTATTGCAGTTCCGCAGAACTGACAAAATTTTTCTCCCAGTGTTTTTACGGGAGCGCCGCAGTTGGGGCAATTCACTCCGAGAGCGGTTGCTCTGTTATGAAGCCGGTCAGCGTCCTGAACATACATCAACCCAACCTCATAGATTGTCTGCATTCTGTTCTCTCTGCTGCCGAAGGTCACCTCGTTGTTCATATCGGTAACATACGAAAAGTAACCGACAGATGCCTCAAAAAGTATCGTTACCGTTGCACCGTTTTTATATAGCGGGCAATCTGAACATCGTAAATATTGACATCCTCATAATGCTGTGATTTGCAACAGATGAAAGCTGGTCGATAATTCCCTGAACATAGTTTGTAAAATTCGGAGTAACCTCCTCCGCAATAACACCGAGCCTTTTTGACTCAACCGCTGAAAAGTAGTTTCGCAAAAGTGAACGGGTTTTGTTCATATACTGCTCAACATCAAGCTCGGGAAAATCCTTTTTATCATCGGCATATAAACCGAGGTCATTCCGTGAAGCGAACGGGGAGTTTCACGCATTTGCTCCTGATCCTCTTTAACGCCTGAATGCCCTCAATAAGGGAGCTTGTACCGAACAATGTTCTTGAAAGATGTCTTATCTTACTGACAATTACCGTAACTATAATCGCTATTGCAAGTACAACTATCGACACAGAGATGATTGTTGCAATTGTATCCGGACTCATATAATTGTACCCTTAATCAGTCTTCTTTATTGACAACCTTGATTCCGAGAACCTCAAGGCTTTCGTCATCAACTTCTGCCGGACACGCAGACATAAGCTCGCTTGCATTCTGAACCTTCGGGAATGCTGTTACATCACGGAGGCTGTCAGCCTTGCACATAAGCATTGTAACACGGTCAAGACCGATACCCATACCACCGTGCGGCGGTGCGCCGTATTTGTAGGCTTCAACAAGGAATCCGAACTTTGCTTCGATTTCTTCATCGGTGAGCTTCAAAGCCTTGAACATCTTCTGCTGGAGTTCATAGTCTGTGATACGCATTGAACCGCTTGAAAGCTCAACACCGTTGAGTGTGAGGTCATAGGCCTTTGCAATAACCTTTGACGGATCTGTGTCAAGGTACTGCAGGCACTCTTCCTTAGGCATTGTAAACGGGTGATGCATTGCAAGCCATTCGCCGCTTTCCTCATCATATTCAAAGAACGGGAAGTCAACAATCCAGAGGAACTTGAACACATCGGGGATAATGTCAAGACGCTTTGCAACAACAAGACGGAGTGCGCCGAGCGTTGAAAGAACCGTGCTGTTCTTGTCGGCAACGATGAGGATTAACATCGCCCTTTTCCGCAACCGAGTCTTTCGTAAATTGCCGAAAGCTCTTCTTCACTCATAAACTTCTTGAATGATGCGTTAGGCTCGTCAACCCATCTTACATAGGCAAGTCCCTTTGCACCGATGCCTTTGCATATTCTGTGAGCTTGTCAATTTCTTTTCTTGTGTAAACCGACGACGCATTCTTGGCAACAATTGCCTTACAGAACCGCCGTTCTCAATTGCACTTGTAAATACGCTGAAACCGCAGTCCTTAACAAGGTCCGAAATGTCCTGAATCTTCATGTCAAAACGGATATCGGGCTTGTCCGAACCGTAGCTTTCCATAGCCTCTTTGTAGGTCATTCTCTGGAAATGCTCCTCAAGGTCAATGTTTAAAACCTCTTTAAAAAGCTTTTTGAAGAAGCCTTCGTTGATTTCGAGGATTTCATCAACATCAAACAAATGAAAGCTCCATATCAATCTGTGGTAATTCAGGCTGACGGTCTGCACGAACGCATCCTCGTCAACGGAAACATCTTGCAAAGCTGAATGTAACGGGTCAAAGCCCGAAAGCATAAGGAGCTGTTTGTAAATCTGCGGTGACTGAGGAAGAGCATAAAACTTGCCGTTGTGGATTCTTGACGGAACAAGGTAATCTCTTGCGCCCTCGGGAGTTGACTTGATCATCATAGGAGTTTCAATTTCAACAAAGCCGTTGTCGTGGAAATAATCTCTTGCAACCTTTGCAATCTTACTTCTCATCATAAGATTGTTGAGAAGAGGACGGCGGCGAAGGTCAAGATAACGATATTTAAGTCTTAACTCCTCGTTTGTGTTTGTATCGTCAACAATTTCAAAAGGCGGCGTCTGTGCCTTTGAAAGCACACGCATATCGCTTACAACAACCTCGATATCGCCTGTGGGGATTTCGCTGTTTTTTGAACTTTCTTTCGCAAACAACACCCTTTGCGGCAAGAACAAATTCACTTCTGCATGAAAATGCCTTATCAAAAATTTCTTTGTCTGTTTTGTCATTGAATGCAAGCTGAACAATGCCTGTGCGGTCACGCAAGTCAATGAAAATGAGCTGACCGAGGTCACGGCAACGCTGTACCCAACCACAGACAGTTACCTCTCTGCCGACATCACCGATACGCAAATCTCCGCAATAATCGGTACGCTTCATTCCTGTCATAAATTCTGCCATTGTATATGCTCCTTTATATGAATCGGTCGGCATTTTTAATGTGCCTGACCGACCGAAAATTTTCTTTTATTACTTATTTTTCTGTTCGTCGGAAAGCTGAATTTCGATGAACTTCTCCATGAAATGCCCGTCAAGAGTAACCTCGGCTGTTTCGCCTGTTTCCATATTCTTGACCTTGGCTGTGTTCTGCTCGATTTCGTTGTCGCCCAAAACGATTGAATATCTTGCGTCAATCTTGTCGGCATACTTCATCTGAGCACGAAGTCCTCTGCCAATAACATCGGTTTCGGCAATCATTCCGCAGCTGCGAACCTGTTTGATAAGCTCAAAAGCCTTAACCTTTGCGGCATCGCCCATTGTTGCAATGTAGAGCATACACTCGTCATTGTCGGGAATCTCAATGCCCTGCTTATCCATTACCATGAGAAGTCTTTCCATACCCATTGCGAAACCGAGGGAGGGAAGGTGCTTACCGCCGAGCTCCTCGATAAGACCGTCATAACGACCGCCGCCGCAAACAGTACCCTGAGCACCGATACAATCGGTTACAAACTCAAATACTGTCTTTGTATAGTAATCAAGACCTCTTACAATTGTGGGATCAACCGTGTATTCAATGCCTGCGGCATCAAGATATTTCTGAACTGCGTCAAAGTGGTTTCTGCACTCGTCACAAAGATAGTCTGTAATCTTAGGTGCGTCCTTTGCAATCTCGGAACAGATAGGACTTTTGCAGTCGAGAATTCTCATCGGGTTTTTGTCAAGACGGGAAAGACAGGTGTTGCACAGCTTGTCTTATAACCCTCAAAATATGATTTCAAAGCCTTGTGATATTCCGCACGGCAGGTCGGACAGCCGATAGAATTAATCTGAAGATGAACGCTGTCAAGCTGAAGTCTGTTAATTACGGAGCTTACAAGCTGATAAGCTCTGCATCGGCAACAGGATCCTGTGTGCCGTACTCCTCAATACCGAACTGGTGGAACTCACGAAGTCTGCCTGCCTGTGGCTTTTCATATCGGTAGCATGAAACAAAGTAGCTTGCCTTGATTGGAAGTCCTTCGTTTTCAAGAGCGTGTTCAAGAACGGCTCTTGCCGCACCGGCTGTACCCTCGGGGCGAAGTGTCACGCTTTCGCCGCCCTTTGTGTCGAATGTGTACATTTCTTTCTGAACAACATCGGTTGTCTGACCAACGCCACGGGCAAAAAGCTCTGTATGTTCAAACACGGGAGTTCTGATTTCTCTGAAACCGTAGGAGCGAGCCTCCTCACGCATAATCTTTTCAACAAACTGCCATTTGTAGCTTTCCTTCGGAAGAACATCTTCCGTACCCTTGATTTTCTTGGTTATAAGTGCCATTTTTCCCTCCGAAAATTACAATCTTTTATAGAAAAGGGAAACGAAAAAATTTCCCTAAAAAACACAACAATCGGGCAGTATTACACCACCCGATATGTAAAGCGAAAATAATTAAATTATTTGAGAATATTTCTCCAGTCAAGGTCGCCTCTTTCAAGACCGTGGATAAGCACCTCGGCAGTTGCAATGTTTGTTGCAACCGGAATGTTGTGCATATCGCAAAGACGGAGCATATTCATATCGTTAGGCTCGTTCGGCTTTGGATTGAGCGGATCTCTGAAAAAGAGAAGCATATCAATCTCATTGCACGCAATTCTTGCCGCAATCTGCTGACTTCCGCCTGAGAGCCTGCAAGGAATTTCTGAATTGTAAGACCTGTTGCCTCTGACACCATTTTGCCTGTTGTGCCGGTGGCGCAAAGGTTGTTGCGGCTGAGAACACCGCAGTAAGCAATGCAGAACTGCACCATCAGTTCCTTTTTTTTCATCATGAGCTATAAGGGCTATATTCATATATATTTCCTCCAGACATTTATTTCATATCAAATTAGTTTCAAAACTTTAACTCAAAATACCCCGCACAAACTACCCTTTGAACGCAAGGGGAATATGTTTTCCCTCAAGCCTCTGTGCAAGACAGTCAAAAACGGACGCCGCCGCACTCCAGTTAAGTCCGGCAACACCTCGCTGAACAATCACCGAAATACGGATGTCAAACGGCACAAGCGCAATAAGCTGTGTCTGTGTTGCGTCAATAACGCTGTCGAGGTCTTCATAAAAACCGAGCTGTGTAAAAAAGCTTTCGGTCAAAGCGGTTGATAACAAGTCGGATATTTGTCTTTCCCATTGACTCAAGCTTTCTCCTCACCTTAACCGCACCACGCACACCCGTCGGCTCTGCATTGGTAACAATCAAGGCTCTGTCGGCAGGAGCCGCCGCAGTTTCAAAGCCCGAACCGATTCCGGCAGGGGAGTCGATAAGGACAAAATCAAAGCTGTCCTTTACTGAGTTGACAAGTTGAGTAAACACCGAGGGACTGAGTTCGTTTTCGGTATCAAAGGGAGCCGCCATAAGGTAGAGGTTCTCATTGTTTTTGCTTTTGTAAACAGCCTCACCGAATGTACAGTTGCCGCATACGGCATCCGACGCATCAAAAATTATGTCCTGCTCCATATCGAGCATAATGTCAAGACCACGCATTCCGCAGTCACAATCAATAAGCAAGACTCTTTTGCCCTGCTTTACAAGAGACAACGGAAGACAAATGCAGACGGTTGATTTACCCGTTCCGCCTTTTCCCGACGCTACAACTATAACATTATCCATAATAAATTCTACCTCTGCTATATTCTATCACAAAATCCGTTAAAGAGCAAGAAACGAACATTATTTTTATCAGCCAAAATTTTTGTTGATATTTTAGTGATAGTTAATAAAATTATTCTTCATTTTTAACGGTTTGCACAATAATTTCATTGATTTTTAATGCTAAAAGCAAAAAATAAGTTTTTATGTTTGGTCGTTTCAGCCATTATACGGTCGGGATTTTTGTTTTATCTTTTAACATATCGTATTCTCGACCATAATTTTCAATTTTCCATTTTCAATTTTCAATTAAAATATGCGTCCAGCAAATTCTTTGCAACCTGCATTGAATATCTGCCTTTGCACCGTGTTCGATTACAACGCAATTGCGACCTCGGGCTTTTCATAAGGAGCATAGCAAATGAATGTTGTATGGTCTGAGCCGAGTTTCAGCCGTACCTGTTTTGGCGGCAACCTTAACTTTATAATCACCGAACATATAATTTGCCGTACCGTTTTCGTTCTGAGTACGCCGAGCATCGCCTTGCGAACAATATCAAGATTCTTCTTTGAAATTCCGCAATCACCGTAGCTTTCAACATCTGTCGATTTTACGGTTTTCGTCCGCTCATAATTTGTAACTTTATCAACAATGTGTGTTTTGAGCCTTTCACCGTTGTTGGCGATTGTCGCAACATAGGTTGCAAGCTGAACGGGAGTAAATGCGTTGTCGGACTGACCGATTGCGGCTGAAACTGTGTTGCCAACCTGCCAGCTTGTGCTGTCTCTGCCTGCAAGAGTTCCCTTTGATTCCTCAATTTCAACACCCGTGTATTCACCGAGCCCGAACTTCTGCGCATACAGATACATCGGTTCAATTCCGAGCCTTCTGCCCGTGTCGGCAAAAAAGTAGTTGCACGATTGTTCAATTGCGCCCGTAACATCAAGGCTGCCGTGATAGTGCATACACCTTACCACATTGGTAGGGTAAAAATCATAGTCCTGTTTGCAGTAGATTTTCGTTTTATCGGTTATGATTTTCTCCTCAAGAGCCGCACCCGCAACACACGGCTTGAACACCGAACCGCAGGCGAATGTTCCGACTGTTGCACGGTTGTACATCGGAGAATTTTTGTTTTCGGAAGTTTGACATAGTACGAGCCGTATTCGCTGTACCTGTTCAAATCGTATGTAGGATAGCTTGCCGCCGCAAGTACCGAAAAATCCTTGACCGACAGCATTACAACTGCACCTGTTTCACAGTCCTCACCGTTATTTTTCTGTCCCGATTCCTTGCCTGCCTGTTTTGCCGCTTTGACATTTTCTTCAAGCGATTTTACAGCGGTTTTCTGCAATTTTGAATCAATTGTAAGGTAGACCGTGTTACCCGGTTTTGCACTCTCGGTTTCAATGCTTTCAACAAGAGTTCCGTCGGCATTTCGCTGAATAACCCTTGTTCCGCCCTTGCCTTTGAGGTCATCTTCACAGGCAAGTTCAATTCCGAATTTGCCTATCTTATCATCATAGGAATAGCTTTTGCCCTGTTTTTTCAGCTCATTGTATTCATCTTCCGACAACGAACCGAGTGCGCCGAGGATGTGCGGTGCAAGGTCGGAATCCGAAGCACCTCTGTGAGGTAGGTTTGAATTTCAACACCGCTCACACCCTGAGTATTTTCGCTGACGGCATTCACGGCACTTCGGCTGATATTTTTGGCAAAAACATACGGGTTTGAATTTGAATAATTTTCAAGTTCCATATTGTAATGAATTGAAACGAGCGTTGTTTTTTGACTTATACTTAACCTGTCGGAAATTTTGTAGCGTTTTAAAAGTGCGTCAAAGCATCATCGGCACTTGTGTTCCTGTCCATATCAAGAAAATCCGATGACAGAAGTTTTTCTGCATCTTCTTCACGGCTTGTTTATAAACGCAACTGCCGTCCGAACCGACCGAAATCGGCAATGAATCTGTTCTTGCATCTCCCGTTTTTGTGAGAATATCAGCAAGCTCAAGTAAAATTCCATCAAGCCTGTCCTCCTCAATATAAAGCTTGTTAAGGACTATTTTATACTTTGTGGTGTTTACAACAAGACCTACACCGTTGCGGTCAACGATTTTCGCCCCTTGTTGCGTCGGTTTTTTCGGTATATCCCGTTGATTTTGCGGCAAGACTCTTGTAGCTTTTTCCCTGTACAAGCTGCCAATCGACAAGCCTGATTGCAAAGCCTGCAAAAAATTGCGGCTGTTATTATTATGCAGACTGTTGTTCTGCTCTTTTTACTTTTTTTGCCGTTTTTTCTGCTTTTGCCGAATCTCATACCGAACCTCCCTTTCACAAAGATTAAAGATTTTTGTTTAAAAATGCCGTGAGAAAATACAGCGGAATTGTCACGGCGAATGTGTAAGTATTCTTGAAATGTAGTGCCGTACAAACAACACGCAACCGCTGTCAAGCCCTGCAATCAAGACAAACAGCAGATAATAAATCAACATTACCATCATCACCGCCGCAAATGAAAACACGATAACGGTAACAAATGACGGTACAAAATATTTGCTGAATACAAAGTTTTCCGCATAGCAGACAATCGTAAGTGCAAAGGCAAAATAGCCGATACTGCCGTCAAATGAAATATCCGTCAGCACGCCGCACAACGCACCGAAAATTACCGACGGCAAAGTGTTTTCAAAAGAAGCAATGCAGAGTGCAAGTGAAATCAACATAAGCGGTCTGCCGCCGAAAATTTCGGGAATTATAAAACCCGAACCCTGAAAAACATACAGAATTATTAACAGCAGGGAATAACCGAAAAATCGAAAAAAAGTTCTTGAAGCTCTCATCATTTTTTAACCTCGCCCTTGCCGTCAAAATCGGTAATAATTGCGGCAGAGGTCACGGTGCGGATGTCCTCATACGGCTCAACAACAGCATAACGGGTTGTGTTCATAGGAATTGAACTTCAGTTCTTTAACCTTGCCGATTATGAGATTTTTCGGATAAACTCCGCCTGTTCCCGAGGTTACAACAATGTCGCCTACTTTGATTTTGTTGTTCTCTGCTAATCTTTGTCAGACAGGTAAGATTATCGTCACAATATTCAGCGTTTCGCTTATGATTCCGTTGTCGGAATGTCTTTTTGTCAATTGCAGACGCTTTGGTGTTCGGGCGAAAGAATTGTTCTTACCCGACAGGTTGTGAGTTCAACATCACTCACCCAGCCGATAAGACCGTTTTCCGTGATTACGGGATCATTTTTTCCACATTGTCTGTTGAACCCTTGTCAAGAGTGAACGAGTAGAAATCATCGTTTGCATCCCTTCTCAGCACACCTGCCGGAAGAATGTCGTATGACGGATTTTCCTTTTTCAGCTCATAATATTTCCACAGCTTTGCATTTTCTTCCTTGGTGTCAAGGTAGTCAACAAGCTGTTCACGGAGTTCGGCATTTTCCTTTTTAAGCTGTTCGTTTTCTTTTTCAAGTTCTTCCTTTGACTTGTCGGAAGACGCCGCACCTGCGGTCAGCGTTGAAAGTCCTTTTGTAACCGTGTTTACCGCACCCGAAAAAATGTTACTGCCGTTATGAGAGAAAACACTCATCACAGTTAGTATGACGAGTGTAATTATCAAAATTTTTGAGTTTTTATTATGTAAAAATTTTCTCATATCTCATATTATATTACAAATACGGTCGGGCGGTGTTTTTTCAATCTGCCCGACCTTACTTTGTCGATTTTTATTATCTGTCGTGCTTGTACTGAACACCGAGCGGTTTGCCGAGTCTTTTGCCTGCACCGTCAACAACACAGTCAAGCGGTCTTTCGGCAATGTGAACAGGCATACCCGTCTGTTGCATAACAAGCATATCATCCCTTGAGTAACGCACCGCCGCCCGTGAGCATAATACCGTGGTCGATTATGTCGGCAGAAAGCTCAGGCGGAGTTTTTTCAAGAGTGGTTCTGATTGCCTCAACAATTGTTGCAAGCGGATCGGCAAGAGCCTCTCTGACCTCGGCTGAGGAAATTGTAATATCCTTTGGAAGTCCGTCAACAAGGTTTCTGCCCTTGACAACAAGGTTTTTTTCTTCCTCACCCGGATATGCGGAGCCGATTTTCATTTTGATGTCTTCGGCAGTTCTTTCACCGATGAGAAGATTATATTTTCTTTTGACATAGGTTGAAATCGCCTCGTCAAACTTATCTCCGGCAACTCTTACGGAACAGGCTGTAACAATGTCACCGAGAGAAATTACGGCAACCTCGCTTGTGCCTCCGCCGATGTCAACAACCATACTTCCGCACGGTTCGTCAACGGGGCATCACCTGCTGCCGGATTGCGGTCAGCCATTGGTTCATTCGATAAGACAACGGGAGGCTTTGCACCTGCCTGATATGCGGCATCCTCAACAGCCTTTCTCTCAACCTCGGTAACACCCGAAGGCATACAGATTATAACTCTCGGCTTGCTGAAAATTCCGGGTTTCACCGCCTTTTTGATAAAGTGCTGAAGCATTTTTGCGGTTATTTTAAAATCGGCAATAACACCGTCCTTGAGCGGACGAACCGCAACTATGGAACCGGGAGTTCTGCCAATCATTTCTTTTGCCTGTGAGCCGACTGCAAGAACCTCGTCGGTACGCATATCAACTGCGACAACGCTCGGTTCACGCAAAATTATTCCCTTTCCTTTAAGACAAACAAGAGTGTTTGCAGTTCCAAGGTCAATTCCTATATCCTTTGAAAACGAAAACATCCCACAGCCTCCTTTTACGCTGTAATACCCAAATGTATTTTACTCAGGCAGTATACTTTTATCATATATCTTTTCACAAATAAGAGCAATGATAAATTGTCGAAATTCTTTTATTTTTTACCCGTTGAGCCAAAACCGCCCTCGCCACGCTCTGTGTTGCCAAGCTCCGTAACCTCTTCAACATCACACGGAACAACAGGAGCGATGACCATCTGACAGATTCTTTCAAACGGCTCAATCTCATAAGGCTTGTCCGAAACATTGCAAAGACCTGCGCAGATTTCTCCACGGTAGTCGCTGTCAACAACACCCACACCGTTTGAAAGGCAGATGCCGTGCTTGATTCCCAGACCGCTTCTTGCATAGAGAAATGCGGCAACGCTGTTGTCGGGAAGTTCAATTGCTATACCTGTCGGAACAAGCACAAGCTGACCCGGATTGATTGTGATTTTTTCGTCAATGCAAGCATATAAATCCATACCGGCAGAACCGTTTGTGGCTCTTTTCGGGATTTTTGCATTGTCTTTTACCTTTTTTATTTTAACAGTCATAGTTTACCATCCTTCATTTCCTGCAAAAATTTGCAGGAATTATTCATTACTGTTTTTATTTTTTCTCTAAAAAAATTATTTATTGCAAAAATTGTAATTATAAATCTCTGTTAAACGAAAAATCACTTTTTCCACAAAACAATAATGATTATTTTAACATTTTCAACAATCTAATTAACACCTCGGCGGTACAGTCCATATGTTAATTTATCTTTCAACATCGGATAAAGGCTTGATTCGTTAAGACTTTCCACGGTTTCCACATAGTTTTCAACACTAAATCTTAAAATGTTGAAAGATGTTAAAAGTGTTAAATTTTGTTTATCAGGAACGAAAAGCAAGTCACAATTCAGAACCTCGGTGCAGTTTCCGTCGCATTTCAGTAAAAATTGTTTACCGAGTCGGTCTTTCATTTTTGAATGATTTTTGCAAGTTTTGCAGTCTATACCTTGCACCCTTTACAGGCAACTCCTGCAAATCATAAGAGGAAGGTAGCCGTAGCTGATAATTCCCCTCGGGATGTTGCCTCCGAGTGCGTTAATTCGCTTAAAATCGAGTTCAAAACTGAGTTCTGCGTCCTTGATTCCGTATTCCTCCGCCCACAAAAGGTCGAGAGTATTTACAAAATTCATTCCGAAACCCGAATGAAGTGTGAAACCGAGATTTTTGGCAATGTA
>ENA-OQIM01000696-OQIM01000696.1-human-gut-metagenome-genome-assembly--contig:-NODE-696-length-12579-cov-3.229521_pt1 | contig 12579 bp, 16 predicted proteins | sample MGYA00242579_ERZ504744 | MGnify/ENA primary metagenome ERZ504744 (study PRJEB26092, sample SAMD00036441) | human gut metagenome | host: Homo sapiens | study: EMG produced TPA metagenomics assembly of...
GCCCGCCGCGCCGTCTGCGCCATGGGAATCCGAGCAGGTTCCCTACGACGATGCCATGGTTGGCGGTTTTGTTGCCGATGCTGGTGGGGACGATCTGCTCCGTTCGACGTGCCGGGTGCGGCGTCCGCGCCCAAGTCCGCTGCAACTGCCCCCAAAGAGGAGGACGCTCCTGCAGCTCCCTGGGAGTCCAACTCCGGTGCGGGCGGCCCCTTCGGCCATCAGGGTGCAGCCCCGAGCATCCCGCAGACCGAGGACGAGGCCAAAGCCTCATCCGCAGCGTCTTCGGCCAGTCCACCATCTTCAAGCCGGTGGAGTAGCTGCGCAGGCGGGTATACTGCTCAAGAAGAGAACCCCTTGCCCGGGCGCATCTGTATTTCGGACATGTGCAACGTGGTGCCGCGTATATCGCATTCGAGCAGACAGGCGCGTGACGGTCGGCCTAGGATGCTGAGGTCGATACGATACGTCGCATGGCTGTCCGTGTACTCGACTTGCTCGGTGTTGACGGTTGCTCCGATTGTAAATAAAGAGCCCAGTTCGGCATCGACAATCTTGGAGTCCTTTATCTTGACCTTGAACTCTTGGTAGAGGGACGGGCTGTTGTAGTAAATGGTTCGGGTTCCGTCGGTGCATTCATCGGTCGTCTCCCATTTGACGACGGGCTGGTCCGAGCTGGCTATCAGCAGTTCTGCTCCAAAAGCTATGGCATGGGTGATGATAACCAGTAATACCCAGACGACAAAGAGATAGAGAACCACATATGCAACGGGGTGTTTTGAGCGGATGTTTTGGAGTACGGCTGGGACATTCACGAGGCACCTCCAAATCGTCATCTATGACAATCAAATTATACCCAGCCGCCATGCGTGCCGCCTCGAGCAGCGGCTCGGCATTTTGCCATGTAGCCTTGTAGCCCTACGCATAAACTGCCTGGTTCCAGCTCTGCTAGATGTAGCTTGAGATAATTATGCAACCTTGCATAATTCGACCTTGCATAATCTTGGGCGTGCGTCACGCTCAAGGACATGTATATCGACTGAGGTAGCGTGTCCGCCCCGCTTGCTTGCCCCGCGCCGTGGTACGATTTTTGAGTTTGAAAGTCCCGTCGCGCTCCGGCTGCCCTTGCAGCTTGTCGCGCGGCCGCACGTAAAGGAGCCATCATGGCCGGTATGAACATGCAGCAAATGATGAAGCAGCTCGCAAGATGCAGGAGCAGCTTGCCGCCGCGCAGGAAAACCTTAAGTCCCAGACCGTCGACGCCTCTGCCGGCGGCGGCATGGTCAAGGTGACCGTTAACGGCGAGATGGAGCTCGTCAACCTCACCATCGACCCCGATGCCTCGATCCCGAGGACGTCGATATGCTGCAGGACATGATCATGGCTGCCGTCAACGAGGCCGTCCGCGGTGTCAACGAGCTCGCCAACAAGCAGATGGGCGCCATCACCGGCGGCCTCAACATCCCGGGCATGCCGTTCTAAGACACGCATATATATGAGTGCCAACCATAGTCTGCAAAAATTGCTCGATGAGCTGGGCCGTCTGCCGGGCATTGGTCCCAAGTCGGCCCAGCGCATCGCCTATTACCTGCTCGAGGCCGATGCCGAGGAGGCGCGCCGCCTGGCCGAGGCTATCCTGGAGGTTAAGCAGGAGGTTCACTTTTGCAGCCGCTGCTTTAACTACGCCACGGCCGACGAGTGCTCCATCTGCCAGGATTCGATGCGCGATACCACTCGCATTTGCGTGGTGGGCGAGCCGCGCGATGTCCAGGCGATTGAGCGCACGGGCAGCTACCACGGTCTCTACCACGTATTGGGCGGCGTGATCAGTCCCATGGACAAGATTGGTCCCGAGCAGTTGCACATTCGTGAGCTGCTGGCACGCTTGGGCCACGAGGACATCCACGAGGTCATCATCGCCACCAACCCCAATATCGAGGGCGAGACCACGGCGAGCTACCTGCCCGCACTATCAACCGCTGGGCGTTGAGGTATCGCGTCTGGCGAGCGCCTTCCCGTGGGCGGCGACCTGGAGTATGCCGACGAGCTTACGCTTGGGCGCGCCATCGAGCCCGTCGCACGATTTAGGTGGCGAGCCTGCTCCTGCCGTATGTCTTCATCGCGACGCACGGGGTAGCCATAATTTCCCCGTGCGACTGTAAGTTTGTTGTGCAACAAAGATGCTTTGTATCCGCTTATCGCATGGATGCTTCCACTCGCATCCTTAATTTGCCCATTCGTTGCGCAACCTTTTGGGTTCGCTGATACACTCAAATATGGATTCGAATGAATGCGCCGCTCCCGAGCGGCGTGTTTTTGTTGGAGGAGAACGCATGCGGCCCGGTGGCACTCAGACAAAGCGCGGCGCCGCGGTGCGCATGCGACGCCGACTGGGCTTGGCGCCGCGGGCGTACGCACTGCTGTCTTGCTCGCTGGTGCTGGTCATAGCTGGCGTTTCTGCCTATGGCATGACCGTGCCGTCCATGATGCAGGCACATGCCGCACGCGAACCGCGCGTGGGGCATGAGGTCAAAAGTGACCTGGGGACCACGACTGGATATGCTTGGGCAAGTGTGGTCGCGCATATTGTGTTTGGCACCGGCGACGCGGACGGCGCCGAGGCCCCGGACAACGAAGTCACGCTTGCCAATGGCAAAACCATCGTGCTCACCAACACCAAGATCATCGATCGGTTGTCCAACAATAGCGTGGCGGCAACGGTGAATAAGGTCGAGCAGCAGAAGGAGCAGGACGCCCAGCAGTCCGGAAAGCCCGGTAGCTCGGATACTTCTGGCTCCGGCTCGGATTCGTCGAGTTCGGGCGGTGGCTCTGGGTCGGGTTCCTCTGCCGGAGGGTCTGGAAACGGCGGCTCGACGGGCGGCAACACTGACAACGATGCAAACTCCGGTGGCCTTTCCGCTGCTGAGGAAGAGAGCATTCACAGCTGGCTTGTGACCAAGTACAACATGCTCGACGGCTATGTTTCTCGTGCCAATGACGTGGTCTCGACCTATAACTCTACGGGAGATCCCAGGCCGTGCGACAGCCTGGTCGGGGAGATGTTTGTCATTCGAGCCGAGTTCGGTCGTCAGACATTCTCGCCCCGGTCAAAGTGGTATCAGCAGTATGCCAATCTGTGGGGCTGTTACACCAACCTATGTCAATGGGTCGGCCATTACGGCGATGATGACGTCGCGCTCGGTAACTTCAACAATAACGTGGCGGCGCTTGCCCTATGATGACCGATCTTGCATCCACCACACCACAATCGCTCGGTCGCGATCCCATGGTCGGCCTGCGCCTGGCGCGTGTCGACGGGTTTGAGCCGGCCATTGCGCTCGGTCAGGGCGAACTGCCTGCCTATCTGCGTCGTTTTACGATGCTGTTTGCCGACGATGCCACCATGCGCCGTGGCGGTATCGGCCGCGTGACGCGTGCCGTCAACGCCCAAGGCGAGGCCGTGGCACTCAAACAGCTCATCTTGCCGACGCGCGATGAGTTTGACGACGATGCAGCTCACGAGGCGCTGGTCGCCAAGTTCAAGGCGGCGTTTCGGGAGGAATACGAATGCCATCGCGCCCTTTCGGGTCTTAAGGGCTTTCCCCGCCTCTATGGCTGGGGCGAGGTCGACGGTGTGCCTGCAATTGTCATGGAATGGGTCGAGGGCGAGACGCTTGCCGCTTGCGTTCGCGACTCGCCGTGGACGATGCCGGACGCCTGTCGCCGCTTGTGGCGGCGCGTCTGGGTCGCGACCTGTTCGATCTGCTCTGCCGTATGAGCCTGGTGGGTGAGGGCTTTGTCCATCGCGATATCTCGCCCGCTAATATTATGGTGCGTACGGCGCGTCTACCGCTTGACCGGCAGCTTGCCGAGGGCACCTTTGACCTGTGCCTGATCGACTTTGGCTCGTCGCTGGCGCTCGAGCCTGCGTCGGCCGTGGCCGGTACCGGCGGCAAGGCGTCGTTTACGGAGCGCTATGCCACGCTGCGTCGCGCGACGGTTGCCTATGCCCCACCCGAGATGCTCACCGACGATATTCCCGATCTGCGCGCTTTGCGTATGTCGCCGGCGATTGACGTCTATGCCGCGGCAAGCACGGTTTACGAGCTCATTGCCGGCGTCGCGCCATACGAAGCCGCGCCGAGCACTTCGGGCACCTCGGGTTCGCGCAAAAAGACGCGCGACATCGCGAGCCCCTACCGTCTCAAGATGGACACGCGGCCCGACTATCCCATTGGTGCCCATGCGCCCGGTTGTGATTTGACTCAGCTGCTTCGTCGTGAGCCCGATGTGGCGCTCGCCGCGGCCGAGCAGGCCCAGCAGCTAGGGCTTGAGCCGGATTCCGAAGAGCTACGCGATGCGCTGGCGTTTGTCGATGCCCAGCTGTTCGACGTGGTGATGGCCTGTCTGTCCAGCCATCAAAAGATCGTCCCGAGCCGGCGGCGGTCGAGGCGGCGCTCTCGGCGTTTGTGACCACTATGCGCAAAATGTCGGTCGTTCGCTCCGCGGCGAGCCGCTCACGCCGTGCCCATGGATGCGTCTGGCCGTGCGGTTCGTCGCGCGCTGATGGTCGGCGCGACGGTCGTCTGTGGCGTGGTTTGGGCTGTGGTCGTGGTTTCGGCCGCGCTGCTGGCGTCGGGCGCTCGCGTGACGGCGACTTTGGGATCGCTCGTGTGGTCTGGGACGCTACCGGTATTATTGCCGCACTGGCGTTGGCGCTGCCAGGCATAGCCGGCGTTACCGCGGGGGCACTTGCGCGCAATCGGCGCTCGGGGTTCCTGCAGGGTGTGCTTGCGCTTTCTGCCTGCGAGGTTCCAGTACTGGTTGTGGCTGCATGTAGCGTATTTTCCCAACGCGCCGTGATGGGCGGCCTTGTTGCCGCTCTGGTTGCAACCTATACGCTTACGTGGTTTTTGCTTGCGATGGGCTTTGCCTTTGAACTTCCCGTTTCGGCACCGCGACGCACAAAAGCCAGATGGCGACTCCGCTTGCCGGTGGAGCCGCAGCTGCCCGTACTTTTGGCGGACCTGTCGAAGTATCGTCCGATTCTATTTCTACGACCAAGGAGGCCTAGGTCATGGCATCTCAAGTTAAGCTCACCCCATGCGGGGCCATGTTTGACATCTTTAAGCGCGCGGCGCATCTGAGCCATATCGAGCTGTGCGGCCTGGTGCTTTCGTCCCGTCCGCTCGCCGACGGCCGCAGCCCGCAGAGCCGAGCCGCCGATCGCTCTTGGGTTTCCCGCTTTATCGTTCGCGCGCCGGTCGGCACGCTTCAGCAGCGCTACTTTGCCGAATACGGTACCTCGGCTGCGCGTATTATGTCGCAACTGGCCCTGCGCCAGCGAAATCCCATGGACTCCACGGCTGTGATCAATATGGTGTGCGGTCCTGCAGGTGAACCGATGGTACGCGCGCTCGAAGAGTGCCATCAGGACACGAATCTCTATCGCAACGCGCTCGATCGCCTGTCCCAGGCGGCGGAACTCATGCCCGCCGAGCGCGCCGAGGCCGTGCTGGTGCTGTTTGTCGCCGTCGGTTGTTCGGCGGATGTGCGGTCCTCGGTGAACTATGCCATCGACTACGCGCACGCGACCTGCGGCGGAGGCACCTCCACGCCGCGTTCGCTTGGCATGTCGATGACCGCGGGCGAACGCGAACCCGCTCCGGCGCACCCCTTGGGCTTGCTGCGCGTACAAAACAGTTTTGTCGTGAGCGCCCCGCGCTGGATTCAGCCGAGTGAGCAGGGTGTTGAGATTGGTGCGCTGGCCACTGGTGAGGGCGATATTACCGACGTCGCGACGATGTCTCGGCCCGCCATGCCATATCTGGTGCGATGCTCAAAATATCTGGCACGTCGAGGACTTGTCGTCCACCAACGGAACCGTGGTGGTAAACGGGGCCACGCGCGTCTGCATTCAGGTCGAGCCCGGCCGTTCCGCCCAACTCAATCCCGGCGACGAGCTCAAGCTCGGCGAATCCACTACCTACGCCATCCTCTTCGGTGCCCTCTAGCCGGCAGATAGGGACGTTTCTTTTCTGCCGCACTTGGGGACACTCCTCGGCGCGCCAGAGCCAGTCGCCCGGGGATGGAGGGGCCATTTTGGCCCTTGGCGGTCAGTCGGGGCGAAACTAGAAGATCTTTCCGATTCGCGGCTGTTCATGCTTGTAGAGCATCTAAAACAATAGGATGTTATTCTGGAATATGCCGGGTGCGTGAACTTGCCTGTCTTAGCCTTAATAAGGTATAGGGGAGTTTGGCTCAGGGGTTCCGTCTTGTTCTTCAGCGCAGTATTGTGGGACAGATTTGCTGAGATTGGCGCCTTACACCGCAGAGCGCACGGAAGGCTCTCGATTTGTGTTCTGGCCCCAGAATACAGGGCCTGATACTTACCAACTGTGGCATGGATGTAACATCTGTAGAAATCAACCCTTTTGTTGTCGACCTTTGTAAGAAAAACACTGCCATCAACTCTTTGGATGACGAAACTAGGGTGCTTGAGGGGAGCCTTTACTCCCCTCTGAGAGATGACTCATGTTTTTCGCTTGTCGTTGTGAATCCTCCGTTACTGCCGATTCCGGATGAGATTCCTTATCCCTTCGTTTGAGATGGAGGACAATCGGGTCTGGATAAAACACTTCGTATTCTTAAGGGTGGCGATACGCATTTAGAGAAAAACGGTAAATACTGCTAATAGGGGTGACGACGATGGTGCAGGGGCGACCCGCGATGCTCTCATCAATACGTCGGATACTTGGGAAATCAGGTCTAGATGCATGTATGATGATGCTGTGTGGCTATTCAATTAATCCGCGTTCCGAATGGGTGCAGGGTATAGCTGCGACATCGTATGCTTTTGACCCGGCGCGATACTCAGATATTTCTGAGGCGGTTGACGAAGTTTATACGCACTATGCCGCGCAAGGCGTTTCGGAAGTTTGCACATCTACGTTACGGGCTTAGGTTTCTTCAAGCGAGCAGGCCGGTTGCGTTATTTCGAGCGATTTTTCTAGTCTATACGACAAAAGGCAAAGGATTTGATGGGTATAAAACGCGGACGTTTGTGGGCGGATGCTCAAATCTATTGTGGCAATCGGGCGTTGAAAAGATAATTTCAACCGCCCGATTGCCAGGTTCGTCGGAGGAGATGTCCGATTCCGACTCTCTTGTAGGAAGAGCTTGAGATCGTATTGGCCCAAGGCAATCTTAAAGCAGTCTCATTGGCAAATCTTCGCTCCTGTTGTGTTGAGGTGTAAGGTATCAGTGATTGATGTTTTGTGGCGGGTAGATTGGGGCCTTCCTTGATTCGATGCGTTCTCTCGAGGTTCATCAGAGCAAAAGGGGCTTTCGTCTTCATTGCTATCACGGTGATTGGAACCGCTCTCTCCTATGCCATGCCATACGTGAACGGGAAATTCTTAGATTATCTTCTCGGTAACCGCAGCGAAAGAGACGCCGTACTCTTCGCGCTCCTGGTTGCGTCAATAGGAGTTTTCTCCACCCTCTTTACTTATTTTGCAGGAACACTTTCCATTCGCATAACCACGAGACTTTCCTTTGATCTTCTCAGGGAGGCCGTCTTGCGTTTTGAAAGAGACGATTACTTGGTGAGTCGGACCATCGATCCAGCCTATACAACGCAACGGATTATTTCCGACTCCAGCGTGGTCTCATCCTTCGTTTTGGCGAATTTTATCAGTGCGCCGCTGTCCATTGTAGCCATTCCCATCGTATTGCTTATCATATGGTCAATTGATTCAACTCTCGCGGTGTTTTCCATCATTCTCCTCATCGTGTATTTCTGTGTAATTACTGGGTTGAGGAAACTTTTGTATAGGGTCACGTATGAGAAGAAAGAGGCGGACAGCGCCTTTTACGCCGCAATTGCATCGCAGCTTAATCAGATTCTCAACATTCAACTGACATCTTCGTACGGCAAGAGCGAACAAGCGCTCGACGCTGGGTTTAAGAGCTATTTTCCCAAAGTTTTGCGCTCCGGAAAGCTATCATATTCTCTGACATCGCTCGATGGTCTTTTCGCAGCGTTGTTTCAAGCGGTGATACTTGTTGTTTCCGGAGTACGAATCATTAACGGAACTATGTCAATAGGCGAGTACACTATCATCGGTACATACTTCGCGGTTCTCTTTAAGACTTTGAAAAGTATGATGTCATTGTTCAAATCCTATCAAGATGCCAAAGCATCATGGGATAGGACGGCTATCGCGACGAGAGAAAAGGAGAGATCGGGGTGGAATCGGACCGATTTAGCTAAACTCGATGAAATAAATGACATTTCGGTATCTGATTTGGAATTCTCGGTTGCCCTTCCAGACGGATCTGTCCGAGAGGTCCTCGGCGGGTTTTCTTTCAAGTTTTCCGGTCCTGGTACATATTGCATAGTTGGGGAAAACGGAAGAGGCAAGACGTCACTTCTTTACTTGATGCTCGGGCTATACTCATCGAAAGGCAAAGTAAAATACAACGGCGTGCCAATCGAAGAATGCGACTTGGATTACATACGTGCGAGAGAGATATCGTGCTGCCCACAGTTGTGCTTCGCGCCGGACGAAACGGTGAAAGAGCTGTTAGAGTATTTCGACACGCCCTTTTCTTCCTATCACCGGGGTGTAGATGGCCTACTTTCGCTGGAAAACAGCGTGAAGGAGTTGCTCGGGAAACGTTGCTCCGCGCTTTCGGGCGGTGAGCTGCGCCGAGTGTACTTATGGTCGGCGATTTCACGCAAGTCGTCAGTTTTGGTACTCGACGAGCCCACGACTGGGTTAGACGCTGCAAGCCGCGCCGAGCTTGCGGCCTATGTTAAGCGCAACAAGCAAAGCCAGCTGATCATCGTTGTCTCTCACGATGACGAGATGGTCGGCGCGGTAGAAGGGGTAGTGGATTTAGGCAGCATGTACCAGGGTAAATGATGACAAGTGTAGTGCTACCCAACTGGCAGAGATAACAAAAAGGCGATGCAGATGCACGTAGCATTCAGGCGGTTCGGACTCGGTGCCTTCACGCCATCGCAACGCTTTCAGATATAGTTCTCGTTCTCTTACTAAAGGAAACTTTAGTCTACGTCATCTTGTCGAGACAGAGGTGAAGCGAAGTGTTGTCGCGACGTATCTTATTCCAGGTGGCTCAGTATCAGCGTGAGAATCGCACCAAAGTGTACTTACGATTCTCGTGTCCCACGGACAACATGAGCTGAGCATTGAGGTTCCACCCTTTGCTGCAACTACACGGGGTTGGACGGCAATGAATATGCCGGGCCGCATACCACGCGCAGCGGGGTCCATGTCCCAGTATGTTGCCTACAGCAGCCTCGATGTCCACGCACACATCATCTCTGCCTTCGCGTTCAATCCATTTGCCGGAGAGTGCGAGGGTTGCCAGGCCGTAGAATTCGAGCCGAACAAATGAAATGCGGTATCAGCGCATAGGATTAAACTGACGATTGCTTTGCACTGAGAATACGCTTGGAAAGCCGCTATGGGTGGCGGCCCGGGTTAAATAGAGAAGCCCGTCCGATCACTTTCATGTGGCGAACGGTCGGGCTTCTTATTCCACTTGCCAATGCTCGGCTCATATTGGAAGAAGCTACGCTAATGTTTGCGTGACACTCCTATTTTCTCCGAAGAAAGAGTCGGATAATGAAGAATAGAATTAAAAAAGGTGCCAGATATAACGCAAGTATAAAGGCTAATCCAACGAGACCTTGCAATAATGGCATAACTCCTCCCAGACACGAGATTTTGGTATTTGTTCCCATCTTATTCTGAATTGGACCAAATAGTTCCTAGCCACAAAACTACTCGTCAACTGGATCGCACCAATCTGCTGGCAAAACACAGCTTGATTCTTTATCGACATAGCACCAATCCGCAACAGGGCACTCGGCGATGTCGTAAAAATTGCATATATCAACTCCAAGACAACAAGGCTCAACGGGAGGATGTTCATTTGAACCAACAGGATGGATATGCTTCATAACAGCTCCTCACCTTAATCCAATTAGAGACTACGTTTGATCAATGCCACAGTGATCTACAACGCAGATGCTGCCGCCATCCATGTCATAGTCGCAGTAATCGTATGCACCACAGCCATCTGCTTTATCATAAACAGTACAGATGTCAGTAATGCCCAAGAGGCAGTCAAAAGACATCGCTTCACGCCTGCCTCGTCGCCACTTCCTGGATTAATCGGATGAATATGCTTCACGACTACCTCCCTTTGAGTGCAGAAAAACCTCAATATTGTGTATAACAAACCAAGATGTCTAGTTCACCATATTTCTAGAATGGTTTCGGCGAACGTAGCAATAAGCTTCGCAGACGGTAATCAGAAGAACGAACACCTCCACAATGGTGACAGCAATGCGCTGAACCGCTTATTCCGATACAGTAGCTTCTCGTTGATTTTTCTCCTGCGAAGATGAGTGGCGGGAAATAAGGTCAAAAGCCATCTCGTAGCACATTTTTCTATATTCACATGATGCAGGGTGTAGACTCTTGGGCAAGTAGCCGTGCTCGCCTGCAGCCTCCCAGCTACAGCCCCCACCACAGAAAGACCGAGCCCAACAGTCCGTACAGTCAATTCTTTTTTCGACACCCTGACTCCAGTTTTCAATATACCTAGTTTCGTCAATTCCGGTGACGATGTTGCCCATTTTGAATCGCATCATCCGACAAACCTGTGACAGGGGTATACGTCTTCGGGAGTCACGGAAATAAAACGCCTGCCAGCCCCGCATCCGACAAAGGCGATCCTGTTGCTCATAATCAAATCAACTGCAGTTTTCAATGTTCTAAACAAGGGCTTTTCCCCTTGATCAATCTGTTTGAGATATTGATCCGCCAAATCTATTAGGCCCGCCCTGATTTTGTTTAATGAGTGTTCGTCGAGTTTGATATTCTCATCGAATGAGCTCACGGGCGAGAAGTAAATCCTTCTGAAGCCATCTCTTTAAACTGAAGATAGTCTTCAACAAGGTTACAGTTATTATTTGTTAAGGTCGCTCTTGCGCCGAAGGGGAACGACTCGGAAAAACGACGAACGTTTTGTCGATATCGGAGAAAGAGCCGCCTCCCGTCTTGTACGGGCGCGATGCATCGTGCTTGCATCCTGTACCATCGAGACTAATCAGAACAGAAAACCCGTGCTCCTTGAAAGAATTCACAGCAGTGTCATTCAAAAGCGTTCCGTTGGTCGTAATAGAATAGGTAAAGTTTCTATTGGGGTATATTCTTTTTGAATAGTCGACCGTTTTCCATATCAGCGGCTCGTTAATCATGGGTTCCCCACCAAAAAAGACGATCGCAAGCGTTTCGTTTTCCGATGAACTTGCGACGAGGTAGTCGACCGCCTTGAAGGCTATCTCGTCTGTCATCAGCAGAGGAGACGTTCCATAATCTCCTTTACCGGCAAAACAGTAACTACAACCAAGGTTGCATGCATGTGAAACGTGGAGTTCGATGGATCTAAGTTTTCGAGGCGTGTCTTTTGTTAAGAAAGTCCGCTCAGACAATCGTTGATACTCATCAATGTCGTCTTCAAGTTCTGCTATGGTCGTTTGGTCGTAGCCTTTCGCAGCAAGTGACTTTGTTAGCAACTTCGAGTTGACCGTTCTTCCCGATGCTTCAAATATGCGAAGCGCATCTTCTGATGCTTGGTCAACCTGAAAGCAATTGCGAGTGACCTCATCGAAGCAGTAACGACGATCACTTACTGAGAAAAAATGCATACGTTCCTCAATTTCATGCTGGACTGGCACTAACCTTGTTTATTGTTGCGCAGCTATAAAAAACCACCAGCGGGGATTCGGTGTGCGGCCCAATCGGACTCCCAAAAGGTTCTATTTGAGACTGGCAAGCTTTGTGTTGTTGGCACTTCGACAGCGCTCTTTATTCCAACATGGAGCCTCGCAGTTTGAGTCGACTTGCCTCTGGAAGGTCCGATCTTAACTTGATTTAGGATGAAAACAGATTACAGGCGCGCTCCTCTAGAAAGAAAGGAAACCAATCGCCGCCTTTCACCAGGAAAGTTTTTATAGCCCACCTCGAGCAAAATGAAAGATGCGAGAGCGATTGGGGAACAACGCGAATCTCCCTTTTGGGTGGGAGCGAGCCTTCAGCCACCGGCGAACGACTCGCCCTGGTCAGAATCTGGAAGTGGTGCCGGGCCGCTTGGGCCTCCCCGGTGACTTCGTGGGGCTTACCTGCCTGACGTCGAGGAGTACATCCGCAAGATTCGTTCCCTATGCCGTTTGCTCTCACGCCCGCCTTAGTTCCAAGTCGGGCGAGCCGCCGCGCTCGCTGAGCACATCTTCGGTCGCGGGCGAGCACGAGGTCGCGCCGGCGCATCCGCTGGGACTGCTGTGCGTGCAAAACGGCTACGTGGTGAGCGTCCCGCGCTGGATTCAGCCGAGTGAGGAAGGCGTTGAGATCGGCGCGCTGGCAACGGGGGAGGGCGGCATCACCGACGACGTCTCGGCCCGCCATGCCCATATCTGGTGCGATGCTCAAAATATCTGGCACGTCGAGGACTTGTCGTCCACCAACGGAACCATGGTGGTAA
>ENA-OQIM01000697-OQIM01000697.1-human-gut-metagenome-genome-assembly--contig:-NODE-697-length-12578-cov-5.061762_pt1 | contig 12578 bp, 18 predicted proteins | sample MGYA00242579_ERZ504744 | MGnify/ENA primary metagenome ERZ504744 (study PRJEB26092, sample SAMD00036441) | human gut metagenome | host: Homo sapiens | study: EMG produced TPA metagenomics assembly of...
GAAAAGAATAAGAGCTAAAACAAGAAAGGCGGCACCGCTTATTCTCATTAAGGATGTGTATAGATTGCTCGGATCTCCTTTTTGAGTCCAGAGGAAATTGCTTATTTTCCAGAGTTGCCTTGGAAAAATAAGCATACATAATCCTAGCAGGGCAAGTGCTGTGAGATATATGTACTGCACTGTTCTCCTTATTTTAGGTAGTCGGAGATGCAAGGGTATGGTCCTTGTTTATAAAAGCACTGCTCATTGCGTCACATGCAGACCGACTCCCGAGTCAAGCGGAGGCTGGTATATTGGCATTATCCTATGCTGAATCTCTTGAAAATCCGAACCGTTAATCAATCATGATTGTGATCGCACTGCGTGGAATGATTCAGCCATTCCACGCAATGCGCCTCTGGTAAAACGTCATAGAGTCATTAGAGCGGAAAGTAGCGTTATCACAAGAACGGGAAAGACCATGACCAGCACGAGAAACGATATGATTCCCACAAGGACATGCGAGGCGGAAGAGGAATGATCACGAAGTTCCGGATATACAGATCGCATATATGAACGCACGCCAAAGATGACAAGCGCCGCAATCCAGCAGACTACCCCCATAATCAATACTAAGGTAAGTCTACGTACATACTCAGTTGCCGTAGTTAAATTCATGCACGAAGAGGAAGAGAACGTTAAGACTCTGCAGATTATAGTATCATCATCGCCATTGGCGCCCCATTCCGCCCACAAAATAAGTGCTGGTGAAAGCAGCAGTAATCCCAGCCACCATAGCACGCGTCTGGCTTTGCCCAAAGCCACATAGCATCTACTCGCCTTAAGGAATTTGGTAGCTGCTTTCGGTGCCAAAGCATATTTCTTGCCGGAAAAATTTTCTGACGTATCTTCCAGGCCATGTTTTTTCCCAATGTCATCGATCATAGCCGGATTCGCTTTGCAAATGTGGCGTTCGTTTCCGGCATCGCCTCCGCCTTGATGCCGTCCGTCGGCCCGGTGCTCCCGCGCTCATTCGATGGCTTGTCCATGTCCCCTCCGATCATCCGAGTCTGTCACTCGGCCAGCGCGCCCGTTCTATGCGCGCCGTCGCCGGCCAGTCTAGGGCCGTGCGACGCGAGCGGGGAGGCCCGCGCCGTTTATCGGCACGGGAACCTCCCCGCTCGCTTTTGTCAATCGGTCATCCGAAGATCAGCCGGTGTTCTGCAGGCCTGCGGCGACGCCCGAAACGGTGCACAGGATCAGGTAGGTGTAGTTCGCCTTCTGTCCGTGCGTGAGCTCTTCCTTGTCCACGCGCTTGCGCAGCGAGCCGAGGGCGAGCACCTGGGTGACGGACAGTGCGTCCACGTACGGAGAGCGGATGCGGATGGCCTGGCCGAGCACGTGGCGGTGCTGCAGTGGCCATTCGTCGCCGACGATCTTGAGCACCCACTTGCGGGTGAGCTCCATCTCGTCGAGGACCTTCTTGTTGAGGTCCTCACGGTCGCCGAGGGCGAGGTACATCTTGGCGATGCGCTCGTCGGTCTTGGCCAGCGACATTTCGATGTTGTCGATGAACGTGGAGAACAGAGGCCATTCCTCATACGCTTGACGCAAGGTGTTCAAATCGCCGAACTGTTCGCACGCGGTGCCCAGGCCGTACCATGCGGCCAGATTGATGCGTGCCTGCGCCCAGGAGAAGATCCACGGAATGGTACGCAGATCGTCGAGGGACTTGGCTCCAAGGCCACGTTTGGCCGGACGGGAGCCGATCGGCAGCAGGCCGATTTCGGTCAGCGGCGTGACGGTGGAGAACACGGTGCGAAGCCGTCGGTGTTCAGCAGGTCGAGGAAGCGGTTATGCGCGGCCTCGTCGAGCTTGTTGGCCATGTCGGCGTACTTGGCGGTCATGTCCGTATTGCGCTTCTCCACGCTTGGAGCGGACTGCAGCAGCGTTGCAGCCGCAACGGACTCGAGTGGCGGATGGCCAGTGCCGGGTTGCCGTAGCGTGCGAAGATGACCTCGCCCTGCTCAGTGAGCTTGAAGCGGCACTTTACGGATCCGACCGGCTGTGCGAGTACGGCACGGTTAGCCGGGCCGCCGCCGCGGCCGACGGCACCACCGCGGCCATGGAACAGGGTCAGATCGATGTCATGCGATTCCGCCCACTTGGCGATGCGTTCCTGTGCGGAATGCAGGGCCAGGGTTGCGGAGGTCGGGCCAGCGTCCTTCGAGGAGTCGGAGTAGCCGAGCATGACTTCCATCTTGCCGCCGGTGGCCTTCAGACGAGCCTGAACCTCCGGAATCTTGATCATTTCCTCGAGTACGTCTACCGAGTTCTGCAGATCCTCAATGTTCGAACAGCGGGATCACGTCGATGGTTGGAACATCCTTGGGATGGGAGAACGCCAGACGGTTCAGCTCGTACACGTCCCTGATGTTTTGGGCGCTCTTGGTGAAGGAGATGATGTAACGACGGGCGGCCTTGATGCCGTTGCGCTTCTGGATGGAACCAAGGGCGCGGAAGGTGTCGAGCACCTCGTGGGTCATCGGCTGCAGTTCGCCACGCTCACCGTGCAGACCATGTTCGCGGATATCCTCCAGCGCTCGGGAATGCACGACGGAGTGCTGGCGGAACTCCATCTCGACCATATGGAAGCCAAAGGTCTCTGCCTGCCAGATGAGGTCCTGCAGCGGGCCGTAGGCGGAACGTTTGGCGTTGGCTTCGGCGAGGGAGCGCTGCACGACCTTCAGGTCGGCGATGTAATCCTCGCAGGAGTGGTACATGAGATCAGCATCGCGGTCGATGGTGGCCTTCAGACGATCGGCCATGACCAGCATGACGGCACGGTGCAGCTCCTTGGTGGAGATCAGTGCGGCCTTGTCGGTCAGGCGCTCGCTCATTTCCTTCTGATGGTTCCACAGGCTCTTGAGCTCGGCACTCGGCGGAGTGGTCTCAGCTTCCATCGTCAGGTTCTTGCCAACGCGGCGGGTCTCGATTTGCAACGCGCCCAGCACGTGGTCGCTGAACTTGCGGGCCACCTGACGGCTCACCTTGGCGGTGACATTCGGGTTGCCGTCACGGTCGGAGCCGATCCAGCTTCCCGGGTGGAAGAACGCCGGGCATACCGGCGGCACGAGGCCAGCCTTATCTCCGAGGATCCAATCGTCGAAACGACGGTACACCTGTGGAATGGTATAGAACAACGTATTGTCGAAAATATCGAGAATGGTTTCAGATTCCTCAACCGGAGTCGGCTTCTTCAGTGCGATCGGAGAGGTGCGGAACAGCGCGTCAATCTCGTTGAAGAGTCGACGGGAGTTTCCTTCTTGTCTGAACCGCCAAGCAGCTTGTGCGTTGCGAGCAGCTGGGAGATGCGACGGATTTTGCCTTCCACGGCTTTGCGGCGGGCTTCAGTCGGATGCGCGGTGAACACCGGATGGAACTCGAGCTGGTCGAGCAGTTCCTTGGCTTTGGCCGGACCCATTTCGTTAATGAGCTGGTGGTAGGCGCAGGTCATTTCGTTCACTGGGTCGACGGCTTGGGTGTCATCTACGGCGGCCTCACGGCTGTGCAGCACGGAGACACGGTAGTTCTCCTCGCATAGGTTGGCCAGATGGAAGTAGGTGGTGAAGGCGCGGGCCAGCAGTTGTGCCTCATGCACATCCGTTTTATCGATGATGTCGACGACCTTCTGCAGGTCATCCTGATTCGGATTCGTATCCGTCAGAATGCCGGAGAAGCGTTCGGCGCTAGCGTTCAGTGCGTGTTCGCGCACTTCATCGAACTTGGCCAGCAGCTTTTCGTCGAATTCGCCGAGCACCTCGCGAAGAATCTGCAAACACAGATCCATTTCCTCTTTGAGGGAAGCGGGAAGATCACGCTCCTCGGGGCCTTTGGTGCCGGTGCCGGACGAGACGATAGCTGCGTCGGCAGGCGTGATCTGTTCGTTTTCTATTGTCATCAGACCTCCTTCTCCAAACCATCGGGTTGCCCGGTCTGTCGGTCCTTCGCGGCACCTCCGCGATTGTTTTGGCCGTCTGTTGCGAGCCACAGCCCTAAGTTCGGTCGGTAATGCACGCTCATTGTATGCTCGGCAAATCGACAGTTTGGTTACGGAAACACCGGAAATGTCCGCATCGTGGTCCGACGGTGTCCACAAAGTGAAATCGATGGAAATTTCGAAAATCCTCCGACCAGCCCACACGTTAGACCTGAACTTGTGAGCGCACAATACGAACATGAACATGAGACGAATTTCGATAGCGCGGAAAAAAGCGCTTCGGCCGTCAGCAAATTCCATACACACTCCATTCCGCTCGATATGGAAGATATCGAACGGGATTGGGACAAGCCGGTCGCTGAAGCGGGAATCGCAGCAAAAGCCAGCGTGATCGTACGCGTCGGCATGCTCGATCTCGGCGCGGGCACCGGAAGCTTCCGCGTACGCGAAATGATGCACCGCATCGCCTATCCGCTAGGCGTGCACGTGCGCGCCGACGTGAACCTCACCGACATCGAAGCCTCCTGCACCGACGGCAAAGACCGTATCACCGAAGTCGTCGACCTGCCAACCACCGGCGTCAACACGGAACGCATTTGGCTGCTCGAACACTTCGCTGACTGGTTCAACGTGAACCTCGGCAAAGGATCGATGTACCACAGCCAATCCGACGTGTCCGAAGGGCTTATGCACATCTCGACAAGCGTGATGCGTCGCAGGTGTCGGCTGACCTGTCGAAGCGTCTTCGCGAACGTCAGAAAGCCGAACAGAATCAGGAGGATCTGACGATCCCGTGCTCGACGCGCTTGAAATGGTGACGGAACGCGCCGAAGTGACCGATACCACCGCGCAGCCGTTGCACTTGCGTGATATCGAAGCGGCAAGCGAGCAGCATAATCGCGGTGAACGTGAAGCCGAACGTGAAACCAAGCGTGAAACTGCCGGTACGGCCAACGTTACGTCAAGCGAATCGACTACGAAAAAAGCGCGCAAAAATCGCAATCACAAGCCGCCAAAAGGTCAATACGCCGAACATTTCGACCACGTCGGAAAAGAAGCGGACCAATCGCAAGGCATCACCGTTCGCCAAGCCCACGAACGACTCGACATGATCGAACGACGCAAACCCCTGTATTCGCCGGCGTTCGCGGGATTCGCCTCGGCCTGCGCCTGCGCATCCTTCGTGTTCCTGCTTGGTGGCGGTCCCTTCGACATGATCGGCGCGTTCATTGGCGCGGGACTTGGCCACTGGCTGCGCCGCCGCCTGTTCGCCCACCACCTCAACCAGTTCTTCGTGACGTTCGTATGCGTGGCCGTCGCGGCACTCGCCTGCACGGGCACCCTGCGATTGATTGGTATTTTCGAGCCCGTCGCATTGCAGCATGATACGGCTTACATCGGTGCCATGCTGTTTGTGATTCCTGGATTCCCGCTGATTACGGGTGGACTTGATATGGCGAAAATTGATTTTCCGTCAGGTATTCAGCGCGTTGCGTACGTGTTGTGCATTATTTTGATGGCGACGCTCGCAGGCTGGATGGTCGCTTCGATCGTGCATTTGAATCCGGAAGGATTCGAGCCGTTGGGACTCAATCCGGTTGTCAATTGCCTGTTGCGTTTCGTGTTCGCATTCATCGGCGTCTGGGGCTTCTCCACCATGTTCAACTCGCCGCAGCGCATGTGCCTTGTCGCCGCCACCATTGGCGCCATTACTGACACCTTGCGTTTGGAAATCGTTGACATGGGCGTTCCCGCCGAAGCCGGCGCATTCATCGGCGCACTGCTCGCAGGCCTGCTTGCCTCCGCATGGCGTTCTGCGGTTCATCGCAGCTGGCTCGCCCCGCATCTCGGCTACCCGCGCATCTGCCTGACCGTGCCGTCCATCGTGATCATGGTTCCCGGTTTGTACATGTATCAAGCCATGTTCCACCTCGGCCAATTCGACACCTTGAACGCCCTCGACTGGGCTTTCCGTGCGTTCATGGTGATTATCTGTCTGCCGATCGGCCTAGCCATGGCTCGCGTTATCACCGATAAGTCTTGGAGATACGATATTTGATCCGTTTCGGCATTTGGGCGCGTAAATGAGATAAATGCGATTGTCGCAATGTTCGACCGGTACATTGGGACAATCGCATATTTTTTTTTTTAGAAGAGATTCGAAAGAAATTCGTTTCGACAGAGATTTGAAGAAAGAGATTCGAAAGAAATTCGGCTAGCAATCTAAGAAGAGAGAATTCATGGTTACCAAAGATTTTTGGGTGCTGCTGGCGATGGTCATCTATTTTGTGGCCATGCTCACCATCGGCTTCATCTACTCCAAGCGGTCCAATTCCTCCACTCGTCAGTATTTCGCGGGTGGTCGAGGCGTTGTCCATGGCTGACGGCATTGAGCGCCGAAGCCTCCGATATGAGCGGCTGGCTGCTCATGGGACTGCCGGGCGTCGCCTACTTCACCGGTGCCGCCGACCCGCTGTGGACGGCCCTCGGCCTGGCTCTCGGCACCTACCTCAACTGGAAGCTCGTCGCACGCCGTTTGCGCCGCTACTCCGTGGTGGCAGGTGACGCGATCACCATTCCGGACTTCTTCTCCAAACGATTCCATGACAAACGCAATATCGTCTCCACCATCGCGGCGCTGATCATCCTCGTATTTTTCTGTGTGTATGTCGGTAGCTGCTTCGTGACGGTCGGCAAACTTTTCTCGACCCTGTTCGGCTGGGACTACCACCTGACCATGGTGATCGGCGCTGCCATCGTGTTCGCCTACACCGTGATCGGAGGCTATCTTTCCGTGGTCGTGACCGACTTCATCCAAGGCTTGCTCATGTTCTTCGCGCTGGCAGTGGTGTTCATCGGTTCCGTCGCATCCGTCGGCGGCGTCGACAACACCGTCGCCTTCCTCAAAGGCATTCCAGGCTTCCTTGACGGCACGCAAATGGCCACGCCGATTCTGAACGATGCCGGCGAGCAGATTGTCAAGGCTGGCCAGGCCATGTTCGGCGCGCCTACCGAATACGGCGTGATCACCATGATTTCCATGCTTGCGTGGGGTCTTGGCTATTTCGGCATGCCGCAGGTGCTCGTGCGATTCCTGTCGATCCGCAGTTCCGAAGAGATCAAGAAGTCTCGCATCATCGCCACTACATGGTGTGTGGTGTCGCTGGCGTGCGGCGTGTGCATCGGTTTGGTCGGCCGTGCGATGATGCCGACGCAGTTCGTCACGCAGTCCGCTGCGGAGAACATTTTCATCGTGGTTTCGCAGGCGCTGCTGCCGAGCTTCATGTGCGGCATCGTGGTGTCGGGCATTTTCGCCGCGTCCATGAGCTCGTCGTCGTCATACCTGATTATCGGCGCTTCCGCGGTCGGTGAGAATATTTTCCGCGGATTGCTCTATCGCAAGGCCACCGATCGTCAGGTGATGATGGTTGCGCGCATCACATTGCTGGTTATGTTCATTTTCGGCATTGTGGTTGCGTTCGATCAGAATTCGTCGATTTTCCAGGTTGTTTCGTATGCATGGGCCGGTTTGGGCGCTTCGTTCGGTCCGCTGATGCTCTGCTCGCTGTATTGGCGTCGTACCAATAAATTCGGTGCGATTGCGGGCATGCTTTCCGGTACTGCGACCGTGCTGATCTGGCATAATTTCATCAAGCCGCTTGGTGGTGTCTTCGCTATTTACGAGCTGCTTCCGGCGTTCATCATCTCGCTGCTGTTCATTGTGGTGGTGTCGCTGCTGACTCCGGCTCCCGATGCTGAAGTGCTGCACGAGTTCGATCATTATCTTGATGATCCCGATGACCGCAAGGTGGATGACGATTTGGTCGCAGCGGAAATCGCTTCCGGCGAAAAGCGCGCGAAAATCTAATCAAACATAATGTGGCACATGCCACTCAGACGCAACAAAGGCCGGATTGTGCAATACGCAATCCGGCCTTTGTCGATGCTGAAACGCTGTTTAAAGCGTGATTATGGTGTTTCTGGAGCTTTAGTAGCGCATGCCCATGGCGTCGCGCACCTGCTCCAACGTTTCGTTGGCGATGGCGTTGGCCTTCTTGTTGCCTTCGGCGAGCACGTCGTGCACGTAATCCATATCCTTGGCGAGTTCCTCGCGACGGGCGCGATGCGGCTCAAGGAAGCTGTTCACCGATTCGATCACATACGCCTTCAGCGCGCCCGCACCGGAATCGCCGATCTCCTCGGCGATCTCCTTCGGATCGCGACCGGTGACCAAACCGGCGGTCGTCAGCAGTGCGGAAACCTGCGGACGCGCGATCGGATCGAACGTGATGCGACGCTCGGAATCGGTCGGACTCTTCTTGATGAGCTTGGCAGTCTCCTGCGCTGTGGCGCCCAACATGATGGAATTGCCGTACGACTTGCTCATCTTGCGGCCATCCAAGCTGGAATCTCCGGCGCTTCAGACAGAATCGCGGCCGGCTCGGGGAACACCGGATGCTTCTTGGCGTAGCGTTCGTTGAAACGACGCGCGATGGTGCGCGTGATCTCGACATGCGGCAGGTTATCCTTGCCGATCGGCACCACATTGGCCTTGCAGAACAGAATGTCGCATGCCTGATGCACCGGATAAGTCAGCAGCAGGCCGGTCAGCGCATGGCCGGAAGCTTCCATTTCCGACTTCACCGTAGGATTGCGATGCAGCTCGGCCTCAGTCACCAATGACAGGAACGGCAGCATCAGCTGGTTCTCCGCAGGAACGGCGGAATGCGTAAAAATCATGGTCTTTTCCGGATCGATGCCGGCAGCCATGTAGTCAAGTACCAAATTGAGCACATTGTCTTCGATATGCTCGGTCGTGTCACGATCGGTGATCACCTGATAATCGGCGATGATGATATTCGAATTCACGCCGCGGTTCTGCATGGCGACGCGCTCGCGAATCGAACCAAAATAATGGCCGAGATGCAGACGTCCGGTCGGACGGTCGCCGGTCAGCATGGTGAACTTGCCCGGATTCTGTTCGATTGCGGCGAGGGTTTCATCGGAACGCTTCTTTGCGGCGAGGAAGCTCGCGCTCATTTCATTGCCGACAGCGGTGATCTGCTGCTCCTGGGTTTCGTCCGTCATACGTGTCCTTTTCTTAAGAAAATCAGCGATTTTATCGTAAAAGTCTGAGCCGACAACGAAATAATGCGCAATAAGTGGTACTCTCTTGTTTGATGAATTGATAGCACAGTAATTTCAGGGGGTCAGATGGGCCGCGGACGTCAGAAAGCCAAACAGCAGAAAATAGCCCGAAAGCTCAAGTACCTGACCACCGACACCGATTACGATGAGCTTGCCAAGGAGCTCGGTGCGCAGGAGCCCGGTTCTGGTTCCTTCGACCCGTTTGCCGATATCGAAGCCAAGTATTCTCACGATGTGGACGCCGAAGATGAGACCGTTGGGGACGGTCAAACGTCTTCCGATTCCGCCGATGACCTTGACGAATACGCCAAGTGGGCCGCGGAAGCCGCGGCGAAGGCCACGAGTGGCGAGTTTCCGGCGGCAAAGGCCGCGCCGAAGCCGCACAAGCCCATCCCGATGCCGGTGCCCAGCGCGCTGAAGCCGAAGAAGCAGGGCTGACTGCACAGATTTTTTCAACGAATGGCCCGTGGTTTCGACCGCGGGCCATTTTTTATTATTTCGATTGCGATTGTCGGGCGATTGTCGTGCTCGTCCCGCCAACCATCGCCGGTCGCGCCGCGCCGCGACCTATTCCTATGCCAGCGGCAGCAACCCGCTCAGATCGTCGCGTTCGCCGACGGCGGTGATGCGCCCGGCGTCCTTTTCCTCGTCCCAGCTGGTGATGCCGGTGGCGAGCCTCATCCACACGTCGGGTCCAGTTCGATGACGTCCGGCGGCGTGAGATTGTGCGGATCGGACGCCGGCCCGTCGAGGATCTTGATGGCGCCCCACGGTGCCACGCGCACCTCCACGCCTTCGCCCGGCGCCTTCTTTTCCAGCAGGTATAGCGAGTAGCGCACCGCCATCGCCCACAGCTGGCGCGGCAGACGCGGCGAGAAGTTGAGCCGGAAATCGAAAGCGGCGTCGTCATCGGCCGGCAGCTGCTCGCTGAAAATGTTGTGCGCCGCGTCCTGCCACTGTTCGAAGGCGGCGCGTCCTTTGCCCAAGTCTTGTTCTCGTATGACAGCCATACCGGTATTGTGCAGCCCGCAAACGACTATGATGGAACTTTGCAAACGATGTAGTCGTAACTAAATAGGGGTTTGAGGGGCGATTTTCCTGCGATTGTGGTGCCCTCGCTTAATGGGCGCCATACGTTGCGTTTGCAGTTTTTGCAATGTTTTTTGCAAACGATACCGGCTTACGATTGCTAGGAATTTCGTCTTTTTATGATTACGTAGTATGCTGTACATGAGAACGTATGCATGATGTTACTTAGTGTTCATGCGGCCGCAAATGCAAGGACGCTGAAGTAAGGCATAATGTTCCTGGAGAGTATCCGTCAAAGGGAGTCAATCAATGACTGAAATTACCGCACCGAAGTCCGCGGTCACCGCGGAACAGTTCGCTGACGAAATCCGTGAGCAGCTGAAGTACACCCAGGGCGTCACCGTCGAGCAGGCCAAGCCGGCTGATGTGTACGTCGCCGCGTCCGCCGCAGTGCGTCGCCATCTCGTGGATTCCTGGATGAAGACCCAGACCGACATGGTCAACGGCAACACCAAGGCCGTCGGCTACCTGTCCGCCGAGTTCCTGATGGGCAAGCAGCTGGAGAACGCGCTGCTCAACGCCGGACTGACCGATCAGTTCGACAAGGCCGTGGAAGCTCTCGGCTTCGATGCGCAGGAAGTCATCGATGCCGAATACGAGCCGGGCCTGGGCAACGGTGGTCTGGGCCGTCTGGCCGCCTGCTTCATCGACTCCCTCGCCTCCCTCGGCGTGCCGGCATTCGGCTACGGCATCCAGTACAAGTACGGCATCTTCAAGCAGGAATTCGACGAGAACGGCAAGCAGATCGAAACCCCGGATTACTGGCTGGCCAACGAGGAGCCGTGGGGCCACATCGACTACAACCGCGATCAGAAGGTCTCCTTCGGCGGCGAAGTCGTCGAGGAGAACGGCAAGAAGGTCTGGAAGCCGGCTTGGTCCGTGCGCGCCGTCCCGGTCGACTACATGGTTCCGGGCTACGCCTCCGGCCGCGTGAACACCCTGCGCCTGTGGACCGCCAAGAGCTACGACGAGTTCGACCTGCTCACCTTCAACCAGTCTGAGTACCTCGACGCCGTCAAGCCGCAGGTCGAGGCCGAGAACATCTCCAAGATCCTGTACCCGGAAGACTCCACCCCGCAGGCAAGGCGCTGCGTCTCGAGCAGCAGTACTTCTTCGTGTCCGCCTCCATCCACGACGCCATCCGCGTCTTCTACCCGGGCCAGGACAAGCCGGATCTGACCACCTTCCCGGACAAGATCAACTTCCAGCTCAACGACACCCACCCGGTCATCGGCATTCCGGAGCTCATGCGCGTGCTCATGGACGAGTATGGCTACGATTGGGACACCGCCTGGACGATTACCAACAAGACCTTCAACTACACCTGCCACACCCTGCTTCCGGAAGCTCTGGAAGTGTGGCCGTCCAAGCTCATCGGCGAACTGCTGCCGCGTCATCTCGAGATCATCGAGAAGATCAACGACCAGTTCGAGGCCGAGCTCAAGGCCAAGGGCGTTGCCGAGGAGACCATCAAGGACATGGCCATCTACACCGGCGACTCCGTGCGCATGGCCTACCTGGCCACCTATGGCGGCTCCCACGTCAACGGCGTGGCCGAGCTGCACTCCCAGCTGCTCAAGGACGTCACCCTGAAGAACTTCTCCGACGTGTATCCGGACAAGTTCACCAACGTGACCAACGGCGTGACTCCTCGCCGCTTCATCAAGCTGGCCAACCCGCGCCTGTCCGACCTCATCACCGAAGGCCTCGGCACCGACAAGTGCTGAGCGACCTCGAACTGCTCAAGGGCCTCATCCCGCTGGCCGACGATGACGAGTTCGTCAAGAAGTTCGCCGCCGTCAAGCAGGCCAACAAGGTCGACTTCTCCAACTTCGCCAAGCGCAAGTACGGCTTCGACATCGACCCGAACACCATGATCAACACCATGGTCAAGCGTCTGCACGAGTACAAGCGCCAGGCCCTGAAGATCCTGTCCGTCATCGCCGACTACGCCGACATCAAGTCCGGCAAGGTCTCCGCCGACGACATCATGCCGCGCACCATCGTGTTCGGCGCCAAGGCCGCTCCGGGCTACTACCTGCCAAGCAGACCATCCAGCTGATCAACAACGTCGCCCGCGTCATCAACAACGACCCGGACGTCAAGGGCAAGCTGAACGTCTACTTCCCGTGGAACTACAACATCGAGCTGGCCATGAACCTCATCCCGGCCACCGACCTCGACGAGCAGATCTCCCAGGCCGGCAAGGAAGCCTCCGGCACCGGCAACATGAAGTTCGCCTCAACGGCGCTCTGACCGTCGGCACCCTCGATGGCGCCAACGTCGAGATCCGTGAGCGCGTGGGCGCGAGAACTTCTTCCTGTTCGGCATGACCGAGCCGGAAGTCTCCGCGCTGTACGCC
>ENA-OQIM01000698-OQIM01000698.1-human-gut-metagenome-genome-assembly--contig:-NODE-698-length-12569-cov-1.977737_pt1 | contig 12569 bp, 26 predicted proteins | sample MGYA00242579_ERZ504744 | MGnify/ENA primary metagenome ERZ504744 (study PRJEB26092, sample SAMD00036441) | human gut metagenome | host: Homo sapiens | study: EMG produced TPA metagenomics assembly of...
TTTACCAGAGTTGCAGAATCCACTGTAATCTTCTGTCCCATTACCCAGTTCGGATGCTTCAGCGTATCCTCCAGAGTCACCTTCTCCAGATCTGCTGTTTTCTTTCCGCGGAAGGACCGCCGGATGCAGTGATGAGCAGTTTATGTATCTGCTCTCTTTTCTCTCCATGAAGTGCCTGGAAAATAGCACTGTGCTCGCTGTCTACAGGCAGGATCTGCACACCGAACTGCTTTGCCAGCGGCATGATCAAATGTCCGGCTGTTACCAGTGTTTCCTTATTTGCCAGAGCAATATCCTTACCTGCAAGGATTGCTTCCATAGTTGGTCTGATTCCTATCATTCCTACGATAGCGGTCACCAGAATGTCTGATTCTTCCATTCTGGCAAGTTCGATAAGACCACCCATCTGGCTTACGATTTTTACATCCAGATCCTGCACACGTACTGCCAGATCTCTGGCTGCCTCTTCTTTCCAGACTGCAACAAGTCTGGGATGAAATTCACGTATCTGCTTCTCCAGCATTTCTACATTGCTGCCTGCTGCAAGACCAACTACTTCCAGGTCATCATTTGCACGTACCACATCCAGTGTCTGTGTTCCGATCGAACCTGTAGAACCTAAGACTGCTACTTTTTTCATATTGTACCTCATTTCAATACTTATACAACAATTTTATAAAATTACTTCTGACCTGACAGTTCTCATATCAGAAAATACTGTAAACATGTATATCAGAAGAATATATGCTCTAGATCTCAATCATCACAAGAGAGAGGAAATAAATAACCGGTGCTGTGAAGATCACACTGTCGAATCTGTCAAGGATTCCTCCATGTCCCGGAATTAATTTTCCATAATCTTTAATCCCCTGATTTCTCTTGATCGCAGATGCAGCCAGATCGCCTACCATGGAGATCAGTGCTCCGATTGCACAGATCACAGCATATTCCAGCATCGGTCCCTGAGTGGCTGCTGCATAGATCACACCAAGAAGTGCAGCTCCTGCCACACCACCCACAGCTCCCTCCACAGATTTCTTAGGGCTGAGGACAGGTGCCATTTTTATGTTTACCGATCAGCATTCCCACACAATATGCGCAGGTATCACATCCCCATGAGCACAGAAAGATCAGCCATACGTGGAACTTTCCACCGGGAAGCTCTCTGGTAAGATAAATAAACGACAACATAACTGCCACATACACAATACCAAACAGTGCAGGCATTACCTGCCCTGCCTCATAGGTGGATAAGTGAACACGTATACAAACATGAGCAGCACAAGTCCGAAAATGATTGCCAGCACTCCATACCTCTCAAAATCAAGCAGTACTGCCAGATAATATAATACTGCGCCTAAATAGCCTGCTGCTGCCAGCAGATTTATCTTCTCATCCTGCACCTTCATTGCTCTGTACAATTCTCTCATTCCAATGAGAGAAACCGCAAGAAGTGTGAAAAACAGCACATAATCACCGCTGATAATAGTGGCAAGCGCAATAATCACAAGCAGGATTCCGCTTAAGAGTCTTGTCTTAAACATTCTTTACTCCTCCTTAACTCCGCCGTATCTTCTGTCTCTCTGATTATATTTCTCAATAGCCTTAATCAGCTCTGCTTTATTAAAATCCGGCCATGCCACATCTGTGAAATAAAATTCTGTATAAGCCATCTGCCATAACAGAAAATTGGAAAGTCTCAATTCACCGCTTGTGCGGATCATCAGATCCGGATCAGGGATTCCTGCCGTATCCAGGTAATTGTCAAAAACATGCTCATCAATTTCTTCCGGCTTTACTTTTCCATCTGCAACATCCTGCGCAAGTTTGCGGATACCTCTTATGATCTCATCTCTGCTGCCGTAGTTTAATGCAATCTGGAAATAGATTTCATCATATTTCTGAGAATATTGTTCCAGACGTGCAATACTTTCCTGAATATCCTGATCAAATGCCGAAACCTCTCCGATCACCCGGACACGCATTTTGTTCTTATCTGCCAGTTTAATACATTTTTTTCAGATAACTTCGGAACAGTTTCATCAGACCGTCCACCTCATCTTTGGAACGTTTCCAGTTCTCTGTGGAAAAAGCATATACAGTCACATATTTAACTCCCAGCTCCTTCATATAGTCACAGACTGTTTCCAGATTTGCACAGCCCTTCACATGTCCGTAGCTTCTGGGCATTCCCTTTGCCTTCGCCCAGCGTCCATTACCATCCAGAATAATGGCAATATGATTTGGTACATTCATACTCTTGTTTCCTTTTCTTATCCTGTTATTCCTTTAACCTTACTGTCTCATCATAATGAACCACAGTTTCCGGTCCATTATCTCATTCAGATAAAAAGAGAGCCCGCATTCATGGAGCTCTCCTTTTCGTTTCCCTTATACGGTCATGATTTCTTTGCTCTTTGCATCCACTGCCGCATCAACTTCTTTGATATATTTATCTGTGCTCTTCTGGATTTTCTCCTCAAGTTCTTTGATTTCATCCTCAGATACATCCTGTTTTGCAAGTTTCTTAAATGCATCATTTGCATCACGACGAATGTTGCGGACTGCTACTTTGGCTGCTTCGCCTTTTTTCTTGACATCTTTAACCAGTTCCTTACGGCGTTCCTCTGTAAGTTCCGGGAATACAAGGCGGATTACTTTACCATCGTTGCTTGGATTTAATCCAAGGTCAGAGGTAAGGATTGCTTTCTCAATTCCTTTGATCAGGCTGCTTTCCCATGGCTGGATCTGGATCATACGAGCTTCCGGGACAGTGATATTTGCCACCTGCTGAAGAGGTGTCGGAGCTCCGTAATAATCTACGGCGAGTTTGTCAAGGATATGCGGTTCGCACGTCCTGCACGAATTGTAACCAGTTCGCTCTCAAGACTTGCCAGTGTCTTTTTCATCTTCTCTTCATATTTCTGAATTCTCTCATCCATTAGGTTCGTCTCCCTCTTTTTATAGTTTTTATATTACACTTTCTCTGTAAACTGACTTATAAGCCTTACTTATACAGTAACCTTAGTTCCGACAAATTTGCCATGTACTGCATTGATGATGCTGTCTTTTTCATCCAGTGCAAATACCAGCATCGGCATCTTCTGTTCCATACACATGATCGATGCTGTCAGATCCATAGCTGCCAGTTTCTTTGCAACTACTTCTTCAATGGAAATTTCATCATATTTTACTGCATTCGGGTTTGTCTTCGGATCACTGTCATAAATTCCGTCAACAGCTTTTGCAAGAAGGATTGCTTCTGCTTCGATCTCTACTGCGCGAAGTACAGTGGCTGTATCTGTGGAGAAGTAAGGATGTCCTGTACCGCCTGCAAAAAATACGATCTTGCCCTGTGCAAAGCTTGCTTCCACTGCATCCTTAGAGTAAAGGCTTGTAAATGCACCGCATACAAATGGTGTAAAGATTTCTGTCTTTAATCCAAGGTATCTGCAGATATCAGATACATAAATACAGTTCATAACTGTTGCAAGCATACCAATCTGATCAGCCTTATTCCTGTCGATAGTCTCACTGGTGCGTCCTCTCCAGAAATTACCTCCGCCGATCACGATGCCGATTTCCAGTCCTTCCTCAGCAATTGTCCTGATCTGCTTTGCAACTTCAATAACAGTCGCCTCGTCAATCCGGTCTTCTTTTCACCGGCAAGGGCTTCACCGCTTAATTTTAATAATACACGTTTCATAGTAACTGTCTCCTGAAATTAATTTTATCGCAGGTAACAGAGGATCGGAATACCTCCTCTGTTACATTCGTAGTTCTATTCTACCATATTCCGGCAACAATTTCATTACCATTTTCATCAACTGTTGTAGAAACTGTGAAATTGCTGTAATAATGGAATCCTGTTTTACCTGTCTCAGGATCATCCTCATAGCTGCTGCCCTGTGGAGAACCGCATGCGCCTTCCAGTGCATCCAGAGACTGACCGATATACTGTTCTGCTGTGGAAATCATATCGCCGCCATTCCCGGATCATCGTTACTGCCCGGATTATCATTAGTACCCGGATCGTCTGAGTTTCCTCCATTGCCCGGATCATCTGAATTATCCCCGGTTCCATTGCCACTGTTATTATTCTGATCAGAACTGTTGTTACTATCTGTGGAATCAGAATTATCTGCAGACTTCTTATCACTGTCGTCTGTGGAATCTGATTCTGACTCACTGTCATCTGTAATGCCAAGACGTTCCTTTACCGCATCAAGCGTGGATACTTCTTTTGTTGATGTACCTGTCAGATATTTTGCATATGGGATCGCATCATCATCTGTGCCATCCATACATAACGTAATCTGCGAAATTGTTCCAAGCGGAATATCGCGGAAAAAGCATTCATTCTTGTCCTCATCAGCATATGCAATACGGATATCATAGGAAGCTGTACTCTTGTTGGATGTTGTCTGTGTATCTGATGTCTGTGTACCTGATGTCTGTGTACCTGATGTCTGTGTATTTGCAGTCTGCATATAATACAGTGCCTTGTCCTTATCTGTCAGGGTAAACATTCCATTGATGAGATCATCTCCCCATCCTCCATCCTCGTCTGCATCATAATCCTCACTGTCTTCATCCACATGAGTCCGGATATAGAGTGACTGGATGTCATCCCCTGTATTATTTACAAACACAATCTTAGATGCTGTGGAAGTTTTCTCCCCCATTACATTCTTTATGTCTTCATCTGCTGTCTGCTGCATATCCACCATATCGACTGCTTGGTTACTTCAGGAGTCGGGGTAGCTGTTACCTCTACAGGTGCTGTCTCTGTTGTCTTTTTCTTACCACATCCGGCAGCTGCCACTGTCATTACTAACAGACCTGCCAGTATTAAATAACGTTTCTTCATAATATATTCCCTCCTGCTATATGGAATATCTTTTTTCTTTTTAACAATGTCATTTTTTTCAATTCCCTATTATTGCAGAGTATCGAAAACTTGATCAACTAAGCCTCTGCCGATTTCATACAATTTTAAGACTTTCAGGTTTTTAAAGTTTTCTGCCTGCGGACGCATTCTTATGAAAAAATCACATTTTTCCTACTTCATATTATTGCACAAAAGGAAGCACACACTGTAATCAGCGGATACTCCAACAGAAAGGACTGCCATGTTACTCTGGCAGTCCTTTCTTATCCTTTTGTGGTCATATTTAATATATTTCTATTCTGCAAGCTTCATCAGAAGTTCCACACATTCTTCCTCTGATAAAACCGAAGTATTCAGGCAGATATCATAGTTTTCCATTTTGCCCCATTCATGTCCTGTATAAAAGTTATAATAATCTCTTCTCTGACGGTCTTTATATGCAATCCTGTCAAGTGCTTCCTCCTGAGAAATATGCTTATTTTTCTTAATCCGTTTAATACGGTCTTCCATATCAGATGCATAAATATACACGCGAAGCAGCTGATTATCATCCTTCAGAATCTGGTCTGCACATCTTCCCACAAAAATACATGGACCTTCCTGTGCCAGGCGCTTCACTGTCTCTTTCTGCGCATGAAACATCTTCTCCGGAATTGTCAGGCGTTTTTTATCCTGCGATTCTTCCGACATCATTACTCCGATTGCATAGAGAAGACTGGTCTTGCCTTTAAATTCATTGATGATTTCCTGGCTGATTCCATGCCTCTCTGCTTCCTTCAGCAAAAGCTTACTGTCGTAACAGGGAACTCCCATTTTTTCTGAAAGCAAAGCTGCAATGTGTCTTCCACCGCTTCCATACTGTCTGCTGATCGTGATTGTTTTCATAGGGCACCACTCCTTTCAGCTCATCTGCCTGAAAAATGAATTGTTATTTTTTTATCTATATGATAGATTATACGAATTTTCGAATATTTTTGCAATATCCATTAATTTTTTCATAACATTTCACAATTTTGAGCCAAAGGATTTGGTAATATTATCAATATAGATTCTTAACCTTAAAGTCACGTTCTGCTTCTCTTCTCTGGTCTTTCTTTGCGATATCCTGTCTCTTGTCATAAAGTTTCTTGCCTCGAGCCATTCCAATTTCCACTTTTACCAGACTGTCTTTGAAATAAACTTTCAGAGGTACTAAAGTTAACCCTTTTTCTTTGAGCTTTGCTTCAATCTTATTGATCTCATATCTGTGAAGCAGAAGCTTACGGATTCTCAACGGGTCTTTGTTGAAAATATTGCCTTTTTCATAAGGGCTGATATGCATTCCGTAGATGTAAACCTCTCCGTTCTCTACACGGATAAAGGATTCCTTGATGCTGCATTTGCCCATACGCAGGATTTTACTTCTGTTCCTGCAAGGGCAATGCCGGCTTCATAAGTATCTTCTATAAAATAATCATGAAATGCCTTTTTATTATTGGCAATCAGCTTCATTCCTTTTTTCTTTGCCATAATATCCTCCAAGCCATTTTTATTTAACTCTCTTCTTCATCATCAAATACCAGAAGTGTATCCATACATTTTTATTTAATTCTCTTCTTCATCGTCCCGGATATCAGAAACCAGCTCAAAGTCTACAGTCTTGAGCATCTTATCTGCCTCTGCCACGCGGACACGAACCTTATCTCCCAGCTTGTACACTTTCTTTGTCATCTCACCGCGAAGTTCATAGCTCTCCTGGTCAAAAACATAGTAAGTCATCACGCAGCGTGTTGACATGAACCAGTCCCTCTACAGTATTCGGAAGTTCCACATAAAGCCCCCATCCGGTAACACCTGAGATAATTCCCTCGAACTCTTCTCCCAGATGGTAGGACATGTATTCTGCTTTCTTCAGCTTGTCTGATTCACGCTCTGCCTCATCTGCGCGGCGTTCGCATACACTGGACTGCCTCGCAACTTCATCAAGGATTTCAGCATAGTGTTCGGTTCTGCCTTCACGCATCAGTCTGCCTCGTAAGTTATCCTTAATGATCCTGTGGATCTGCAGATCAGGATATCTTCTGATCGGAGATGTAAAATGGCAGTAATATTTTGCTGCCAGTCCAAAGTGACCGCTGCATTCTGTTGTATATTTCGCCTGTTTCATGGAACGCAACACCAGACGGCTGATCATTGCTTCATTCGGAAGCCCTTCGATACTTTCGATGATCTGCTGGATTTCTTTTGGCGTGATTTCTTCTTTTGCTTTCTGAATCTTCACACCCTGATTGTGAAGTAATGTCAGAAGACTCTCCACTTTCTCCGGATCCGGGTTATCATGGGTTCTGTATACAAACGGAATCTCTTCTGTGCAGTATTCCTGTGCCACAGTCTCATTTGCCATCAGCATGAAATCTTCAATGATTTTGGTTGCCACATTTGCTTCATATGGCTTAACATCGATTGCTTTTCCTGCTGCATTGAGAATAATCTTGCTCTCCGGAAAATCAAAGTCAATGGAACCTCTGTGATGGCGGCTGTTTCGTAAGATTCCGGACAGTTCTTTCATCATAAAGAACATCGGGATAAGTGCCTCATACCGTTTCTTTGCTTCTTCGTCTGTGTCCTCAAGAATATTCTTTACATCAGTATAGCACATTCTCTCATTTACGTTAATCACTGTTTCCGCGATCTGATGGGAAACTACCTTACCCTTTTCGTTAATGTCCATCAGGCAGCTCAACGCCAGTCTGTCCTCTCCCTGATTCAGAGAACAGATTCCATTGGAAAGACGTTCCGGCAGCATTGGCACAACGCGGTCTGCCAGATAAACACTGGTTCCACGTTTCAGTGCTTCCCTGTCCAGAGCACTGTTATACTGTACATAGTTGCTTACATCTGCGATATGGACTCCCAGATGGTAAATGTCCCTCTCTTTTGTCAGGGAAATCGCATCATCAGGTCTTTGGCATCTTCGCCGTCAATAGTAACTGTCTGCAGATGTCTCAGATCCAGTCTTCCATCTCTGTCTGCATCCAGCACATGATCCGGAACACGCTGAGCCTGCTTCATTACTTTCTCAGGAAATTCACTTGGGATTCCGAAGCTCTTGACGATTGCCAGGATATCTGTACCCGGTGTTCGGATATTTCCCAGATTCTCCTTAATTTTTCCTTCAGGATTCTTATTTCCGGAGCCGTATCTGTGATCACCGCGATTACTTTATCACCATTTTTAATTCCTGCTGCTTCTTTTCTCGGAATGAAGATATCTTTGGAAAATTTCGGATTATCACTGATCACAAAACCGAAATCCCGATTTAACTGGTAAGTTCCTACAATTTCAGGCATACCACGTTCCAGAACCTTCACAACTACACCTTCCTGGCGTTTTCCCTCTTTTTTGTCATCTCTGATGATGATCCTTACTTTATCCTGATGCATGGCTGTTCCTGTATCACTTTCAGGAATAAAGATATCCTCATCCTGTCCTTCGATTTCTACGAAGCCGAAACCTTTGGGATGTCCGATGAATGTTCCCTCAGCCTGGATTCCCTCCGGCTGCTCTTTTTTATTTTTATCTTTCTTCTTTCTACCATACTCTGATCCGTATTCTTCTCTTCGGTCATCGTAATAACGGTCATCTTTTTTCTTTTCCATTTTCCTTTGACCTTTTCATATCTGCCCTTGCGGTCTACAGATACCTTTCCTTCCTCGCAAGTTCGTCCAGAACATCATACAGCTCTCTTTTCTCTTCTTTTGAAGTCTCAGAAGAGAAGAAATCTCGCGGAGTCTCATTGGCTGATAAATAGGATCTCCCATCAGTTCCAGGATAAACTTTTTTTCTTCTGTCCATATCTTTTTTACTCATATTACTCCTCACAGCCTCCGCAGAGGACTTTTATCTGATTCAGCTCTTTATGACACAAAAAACACTCTTGCACATAACAAGAGTGTTTCAAATTTCTTTTCTGATTAACCAAGCATATTTAATGCTACAGAAATTACAAAAAATAAAATTCCCATAATAGTGGTTGCCTTAACAAGTCCGCCCTCCATGGAACGACCTTTGTTCTTACCCCAGTATGTTTCTGCTGCTCCGGCGATAGCACCAAGTCCCTGCTGCTTACCTTCCTGCATAAGAACTACTACTGTAAGAGCGATGCAATCTATTATGAAAATGACACTCAGAATGATCTTAATAATCTGCACTTCGTTACACCTCCTAATCAACTGAGTTTCATTGTAACATAGCCGGATGGGGATTTCAACCACAATTCAGAGTTTTTGTCAGGTTTCTTAACAATTTTTTTCATTTTCTTTAAAAGGATTTTCATACACTGCCAGTTCTCCCAATGCCTCATGGATACGAAGAAGCTGGTTATATTTGGCATTTCGGTCCGAACGGCAGGGTGCACCTGTCTTAATCTGGCCGGCACCTGTGGCAACTGCCAGATCTGCGATAAATGAATCTTCCGATTCTCCTGATCTGTGAGAAATTACTGCCCTGTATCCCGCTTTCTGTGCCATTTCCACTGCATCCAATGCTTCTGAAAGTGTTCCTATCTGGTTTAATTTTATCAGAATGGCATTTGCCGCTCCCAGTTTGATTCCACATGCAAGACGTTTGATATTCGTGACAAACAGATCATCACCTACAAGCTGTATTTTATCTCCCAGTCTTTTTGTCATCTGTTTCCAGCCTTCCCAGTCATCTTCCTCAAGTCCATCTTCAATGGAACAATCGGGAACTTCTCTGTAAGTTTTTCATAATATTCTATCATCTCGCCGGAATCCCTGAGAACTTCTTCCCCTTTCATTTTTCCTTCTCCGGGGAAAACATAAACGCCTCTTTCTTCATCGTACAGTTCACTTGCCGCAGCATCAATTGCAATGCTGATATCCTTTCCGGGTTCATACCCTGCCTTTTTTACTGCTTCCAGAATCACTTCCAGGACGCTTTCTGAATCGGAAAGATCCGGTGCGAAACCTCCCCTCATCCCCGACTGCTGTTGACAGACCTTTTTGTTTCAGGATAATTCTGAGAAACTGGTATACTTCCGCACACATTCGGATCGCCTGCTCCATATTTTCCGCTCCCGTCGGCATGATCATGAATTCCTGTAAATCCACCGTATTGTCAGCGTGACGTCCCCCATTTAAGATATTCATCATCGGTACAGGCATCTGTCTGGTATGGCAGCCGCCAAGATACTGATATAAAGGAACGCGAAGAGCTGCTGCTGCCGCCCTTGCTACTGCCAGGGATACTCCAGTGCCGCATTTGCCCCTACATTACTTTTATTGTCTGTGCCGTCTGTTTCTATGATTTTTTATCAATATAGGACTGATCCAGAGCATTTTCTCCAAGAATTGCTTCTGCCAGCTTTGTATTTACATTCTCCACTGCTTTGCGGACACCAAGTCCGGTGTAGCAGCCTTTTTCTCCGTCACGAAGCTCCACTGCCTCGAACTTTCCGGTGGAAGCTCCCGAAGACGATTGCCCTTCCCGTATATCCATTTATCCCGATCACACCTTCTCCTACTGTTACTTCTACTTCCACTGTAGGATTTCCTCTGGAATCAAGTACCTGTCTTGCATGAACCCTTCTTACAGGCAGATAACGTAACATATTAGAACCTCCTGATCATTTTAATAAACCGGTAACTGTTCCATATTTTCACAGTTACAGTTAAACCTCAAGTCAAAATACGTCACTGAGAACGGCGTGAACAGTAACGTAATTTGACTTGTATATCTTTACAACCATATTTTTACCCAATATGCTTCCGGCTATGCATTGTCTATATTCATTATTATTTTCAGAATATTTTATCAATACAAATAATTTTGATATTATCTTTTTAAATATTTTTGCAAATTTTCTATTTTCATTCTTGACATTTCATTCTTTATCTGTTATATTAAGTTCATAAAACAAAAGGGATTACGAAAAACAAAAAAGTAAAGGAGTGAGACCACCGAAAACATAATCTTTTCTTCATAATTTAAGAAAGCGAGGTACAGACCACCAGAATAGCAAAGTTTCAAATTCATGACTTATAAGAAAGGCAGGTACGGACCACCAAGAACTTAAGCTTTTAAATCCAACTAAGTTTTATAAGTAGTTCCTATCAAACAAGGAAGGTACAGTCCAATGGAAATTTAATGATTTACCTTATTTTTAAAGTGACATTCAATCAAAATAAGGAAGGTACAGTCCAATGAAACGTTAACGATTTACCCTATTATAAAACGTAACCGTTCATTTACATGAAGAAGGTACAGTCCAATGAAAACTTAACGATTTACCCTATGAAACTATAAAAGGAAGGTACAGACCAATGGGACAGTAAGTTGAACCGTTAATTTCATAATTCAAATTCATACAATTTCATAATTTATTTTACAGAAAGTGAGGTATCATCCCTTGGATACAGAATCTTAACAGGAGCCACGATGAAATATAAATCTGTGGCTCTTTTATTTGTCATTCAGCTTCTATAGTTCCCCTCTCTCTCATATATTAAACTAATATCATTCCGTTCTGAGGTTAATACTCTCTATGCATTTCAAATACATATCTTCCACTCGGATTTTCTCTTCCAGATTTACCAAGATTTTTCTTCTTTTCTGTGCTTGTGCATTTATAGGTTCCTCTATAGGAAAAATCGTATCGCACAACACTGCCAGACAGACTGCTGCTTCTGCCCAAAGTTCCAACTGGGGACTCAGTTTCAGGAAGAAGGCAAACGTCCTGTTGGAAATGCAACGATAGAAGAACTGGCTCAGTACAATGCCTTTTTTGCTGAAGATACCGAAGAAAAGAAAATCTATCTCACCTTTGACGCAGGCTTTGAAAATGGAAATACTCCTGCTATTTTGGATGCACTGAAAAAACATCAGGCACCTGCTACATTTTTTGTGGTTGGAAATTTCATTTCGGAAAACAAAGATCTGATCAAACGAATGGAAACGGAAGGCATATTGTCGGCAATCATACTATGACGCACCCGGATATGTCAAAAATTTCCACAAAAGAATCTTTCAGAAAGAATTATCCGATGTAGAAAAAATTTACAGGGAAATTACAGGAAAAGAAATGACAAAATTTTACCGCCCCCCACAGGGCATCTACAGTACACAGAATCTGTCTATGGCCAGAGAACTGGGATATCACACATTTTTCTGGAGCCTTGCCTATGTAGACTGGTACCAGGATAACCAGCCAGATCCGCAGGAAGCTATTGCAAAACTGACGAAACGGATTCATCCGGGAGCTATTGTACTGCTGCACAGCACCTCTTCCACTAATGCGCAGATTCTGGATGAACTGTTGGATAAATGGGAAGAGATGGGATATTCCTTTCATTCTCTGAATGAATTATGATCATTTAACATTTTCCGATACTGTTCACACACCACTATCCCGCGAGGTGTTTGGCATGAATATGCCAAAATCCCGAGACATACAAGCCAAAATTCCATTGCCGCAGGCAATCTGGAATGAATTTTGGCTACGTTACTGTGAACGGAGTGAACAGTAACCATTTTCCCATTTACAAAGTCACATACAAAAATGACAGAATTTTGAAATATCTGACACACTTGCAATAAGCAAAATTGATCATTATCTCAAAATGAAACGCACTCCACAGGAATGTCCTAATGGAGTGCGTCTCACTTTGTTTATAAATCA
>ENA-OQIM01000699-OQIM01000699.1-human-gut-metagenome-genome-assembly--contig:-NODE-699-length-12561-cov-1.620557_pt1 | contig 12561 bp, 17 predicted proteins | sample MGYA00242579_ERZ504744 | MGnify/ENA primary metagenome ERZ504744 (study PRJEB26092, sample SAMD00036441) | human gut metagenome | host: Homo sapiens | study: EMG produced TPA metagenomics assembly of...
CGGATTTTAAGATGATGGACAGGAAGGCTGTGGACAGTATTCTGTCTATGCCTGAGAGGAATATGTTCTTTCGGGCTACTTCTTCCTGGGTGGGATATAAGACTACCAGTGTGGAATTTGAGGTGCAGGAGAGAGAGGCCGGCGTTTCCAAGTGGTCTCCGTGGTCTTTGGTGAAATATGCGTTCACAAATATAGTGGCATTTACTACTTTTCCGCTGCAATTTGTTACGATCACAGGAGCGATATGTTTTATCTGTTCGCTGGTACTTATGGTCTATTCGCTTGTGCAGTATTTTACAGGTTCTGCAGTGGAAGGTTATACCACCCTGCTGATGGTGCTGCTTCTGGTGGGAAGTGCCATGATGATCAGTCTTGGGATCATTGGATATTATATTTCCAAGATTTATGAAGAAGTAAAGCGCAGACCGAGATATATTATTTCAAAAGTAATTAAGAATGGAAATATACAGGACTGAGAGGATATATTTGTATGAAGCAATGGATCAGAAAAATGTATGAAAGTTCCGTTATCCGCTATATTTTCTTTGGCGGATGTACCACTATGGTAAATCTGGTCAGCTTTTTCATTCTCAGAAAGCTGAAGGTGGAGCTGAATATCGCCAATATTATTTCGATCATCCTGGCGATCCTGTTTGCCTATGTGGTAAATTCGAAGTATGTTTTTCAGGATAAATGCGAGACATTGAAGGATCATGTTCAGCCATTCTGCAAATTTGTCAGTGCCAGACTGGTCACTATGGTGATCGAGGTTGGCGGTGTATGGCTGCTTGTGTCAGTGATGGGGCTTAATGATATGATCGGGAAATTCCTGACACAGTTTATTGTGTTGATACTGAATTATGTATTCAGTAAATTTTTTGTGTTTACAACAGGGAAATCAAAATAATGAAGGAAAAGAGAGGGAAAAACTCATGACTCTGGAAGAAGCTATTGCAAAGATTAAGCCATTAGATCACAATGCCATGGAGATTGCACAGAAAAGATGGGACAGTATTGCGAAACCACTGCATTCTTTTGGAAAACTGGAGACTCTTTTGATCCAGATCGCGGGAATTACAGGAAACGCAGAGGTGGATCTTTCCAGGAGAGGTCTGATCGCCATGTGCGCGGATAATGGCGTGGTAGAAGAGGGTGTGACACAGACCGGACAGGAAGTTACTGCCATCGTTGCCGAGAATTTTCTGAAATATGACACATCTGTCGGTGTGATGTGTAAGCAGAACCATGCGGAGATTTTTCCGGTGGATATGGGGATGGTGACGGACACAAAAGTCCGCACAGACCATAAAATTGCCTATGGTACACAGAATATGACCAAGGGTCCTGCCATGACAAGAGAACAGGCTGTAAAGGGGCTTGAAGCAGGCATTGACATGGTAAGGGAACTGAATGATAAGGGCTACCGGATTCTGGCAACAGGGGAAATGGGAATCGGAAATACAACCACCAGCAGTGCAGTTGCTTCTGTGTTATTGAAACAGCCGGTGGAAGAGATGACAGGGCGCGGCGCAGGTCTGACCAGCGAGGGACTTGTGCGCAAGATTAATGCGATCAAAAAAGCCATTGCATTAAATGAACCGGATCCTGAGGATGCCATTGATGTTCTGGCAAAGGTAGGCGGTCTTGATATCGCTGGAATGGCAGGTGTCTTTCTGGGAGGTGCGGTTTATGGTATTCCTGTAGTCATGGACGGATTTATTTCCTGTGTTTCTGCGCTGATCGCCATGCGTATCTGCCCGGCTGCGAGGGATTATATTCTTGCATCCCATGTATCAAATGAGCCGGCTGCCCATCTGATCCTTGAGAATATGGGGAAAGAGGCAATCATTCATGCGGATATGTGTCTGGGCGAGGGAACCGGAGCAGTAGCTTTATTCCCGATCCTTGATCTGGCAGCAGCGGTTTATCATTCTATGAGTACTTTTGACGATATCCATGTGGAACAGTATGAGGAGCTGAAATAATGCTGACGCTTGTGACAGGGGGAAGCGGGAGCGGAAAATCTGCTTTTGCGGAAGACAGGGTGCTTTCTTTCGGGGATGCACAGAGGATTTATATAGCGACATGCACCCTTTTGATGAAGAGAGCCATAAAAGGATCGAGAGACACCAAAAGATGCGTGCAGGAAAAGGTTTCGAGACAGTTGAGTGCTATACAGGGCTCAAAAATGTGAAACTGCCTGCCGGATGTGTGGTGCTTCTGGAATGTATGTCGAATCTGGTGGCAAATGAAATGTTTGAAGAGCAGGGAGCCCATGACCGGACAGTTTCGGAAGTTACAAAAGGGATTGAGAATCTGCTGGAACAGGCTGCTCATGTGGTAATCGTTACAAATGAGATTTTTTCAGATGCGGTTGTGTTTGATGGAGATATGGATTCTTATCTGGAATATCTGGGAAAAATCAATCAGGCTGCTGCGCAGAGAGCTGATGAAGTGGTGGAAGTTATATATGGGATACCAGTCTTTCACAAATCCACAGATACCTGCAGCAATCTTTGCAAATAATCTATTTGACAGGATTGATATACTATGAAAAAGAGGAATTGATCAATGAAATCTTTATGGAATAATTTTAAGGTGGCATTTGCCATGTTTTCTAAGATTCCCATGCCCCGCGCTGACTGGACAAAGGAAAATATGAAGTATATGTTCTGCTTTTTTCCGTTTATCGGAACTGTGATCGGCGGGCTGACTATGCTGGTGGCATATCTGGGACTTCGGTTTGGGTATCAGCGGGATTCGTGACAGCAGTGCTGGTGCTGGTACCGGTATTTGTGACAGGCGGGATCCATGTGGATGGTCTTTTGGATACTTCGGATGCCTGAGTTCCTGGCAGGAGAGAAGCAGAAGGCTGGAGATTCTTAAGGATTCCCATGCAGGTGCTTTTGCCGTTATTACTGCGGCGGTATATTTCATTGCCTGGTACGGCGCTTACAGTCAGTTGTTTAACAGTGCAGAGAATATGAGGGCGATCGGAATTCTGAGCTTGGATTTATGGTTTCCAGATGTCTGTCAGGAATCGGAGTTATTACCTTTCCGAAAGCAAAGGCAGACGGTACAGTTGCTGAGTTTTCCAGAAATTCTTCAGATGTGCTCTCGAGAAATGTGCTGATCGTCTATCTGGTGCTTCTGGCTGCGGGAATGATCTTGATCGGCTGTATGGGGAAGTCTGGCTTTTGTGGGAGCTTTGCTGATTTCTGGTACTATCATCATATTGCGATGAAGTACTTTGGCGGGACAACCGGGGATATTTCGGGATTCTTTCTTTGTATCTGTGAAGTTGGGATGGCATTGATCCTGGCGGTGGTTTCTAATTTTTGAGGAGAAGAGTATGGAAATGATAATCGGCGGTGCATATCAGGGAAAGACTGAATATGCCAGGAAACAGTATCCACAGTTAAGGTGGAGTGACGGCGGTTCTGTCACAGAGGAGGAACTGATGAATGCTCAGGGTGTGATTGGTTTTCAGCAGTATATCCGCAGTGAACTGGAGAATGGAAAGGATGTGTCAGATCTTGCGGAAAAAATCATCTGTAAGAATCCGGATATTGTCCTTGTCTCTCAGGAAGTAGGGTACGGGGTTGTACCTGTGGATGCTTTTGACAGAAAATACAGAGAGGCTGTAGGGCGTGTATGTACGAAGCTGGCAGCATACAGCCATAAGGTGACGCGCGTGATCTGCGGGATTGGAACGGTGATCAAAGATGATTAAATTATGGCTGATCAGACATGGAAAAACAGAAGGGAATAAACTTTCCAGATATATCGGCACAACGGATGAGCGTTATGTCAGGAGGGAACAGAGTTTCTGCATAAGATGGATTATCCAAAGGTTCAGGCGGTTTATGTAAGTCCTCTGAAACGATGCGTGCAGACAGCAGAGATTCTTTTTCCGGGAGAGCCGGTACATATTATTGAAGAACTGGCAGAATGCGATTTCGGAGAGTTTGAAAATAAGAACTATAAAGAGCTGGAAGGTAATCCGCACTATCAGGAATGGATTGACAGCAACGGTACTCTGCCTTTTCCGGGAGGAGAAAGCAGGGAAGGGTTTAAAAGCAGAAACCTGAGAGGATTTGACAGGGTTGTGTCCGGATGTATCCGCAGCCATGTGGCAGAGGCGGCACTTGTCATCCATGGCGGTACGATCATGAATATCATGGAAGAGTATGCAGATATACAGAAACCATTTTATGAGTGGCATGTGAGAAATGGCGGCGGCTATGAGGTGGAGCTGGATGAGAATCTCTGGAAGAATGGACGAAAACAGCTCAGGGTTAATTCTGCGATTATGGAAGGATAACTCTCCTATCTTACAAAAATTGTTGACAAACCTGAAAATTTGTCATAAAATCAGTTTCATCAGAAAACAGGAAAACTAAAAAAGAACGAGGTTGTTCATTGTCATCAATGACTTCCCCGTTCTTTTTTATTTTATCCGTTTACCGAAGAAAAGCATAAAACCTAAAAAAAATTTGAAAAACCAAAAAGATTTTGTAAATTCTACTTGCATTATCCGGAGAAATATGTTACAGTATTAGTACATAATTCCTAAAACATAGGTAAAAAGCAGTAGCGAATTGGTAGTTTTTAACAAGTAAAAGGAGGAACTATATGCTGGTAATTGGTAATGGAAGAATGATCACACAGGACGCATCCAACCCATTCCTTGAGAATGGTGCTGTAGCAATGGATGGTAACACCATAGTAATGGTGGGGGTAACTGAAGAGGTAAAGAAAACTTATCCGGATGCTGAATTTGTTGATGCGAAGGGTGGGGTTATCATGCCGGCATTTATTAATGCCCATGAGCATATCTACAGCTCCTTCGCAAGAGGCTTAAGCATTAACGGATATATCCTCAGGGATTTCTGGATATTCTGGATGGCTTATGGTGGACAGTTGACCGTCATCTGACACTGGAGCAGACAAAGCTTTCTGCATATGCTACATACATTGATTCTATCAAGAATGGTGTGACCACAGTGTTTGACCATCATGCAAGCTTCGGCCATATTACAGGTTCCCTCAATGCGATAGAGGAAGCTGCGAAAGATTTAGGTGTGCGTACCTGCCTCTGCTATGAGATTTCTGATCGTGACGGAATGGAGAAATCCAGAGAATCTGTAATGGAGAACGTGAATTTTATTAAACATGCACTTGCAGACGACAGTGATATGATCGCCGGAATGATGGGTATGCATGCATCCTTTACAATCTCTGATGAGACAATGGCTCTCTGCAATGAACTGAAACCGGAAGGTGTTGGATATCACATCCATGTAGCAGAAGGCATTTACGATCTCCATCAGTGTCTGAAAGAGCATGGCAAACGTATTGTTGACCGTCTTCATGACTGGAACATCCTTGGACCGAAGACTTTGCTCGGTCACTGTATCTATGTGAATGAACATGAGATGGATCTGATCAAAGATACAGATACCATGGTTGTACATAACCCGGAATCTAACATGGGTAATGCATGCGGATGTCCTCCAACCATGAGAATGGTACAGAAGGGAATCCTCACAGGTCTTGGTACAGACGGATATACTCATGATATGATGGAATCCTGGAAGGTTGCAAATGTTTTACACAAACACAGCCTCTGCGACCCGAACGCAGCCTGGGGAGAAGTTCCACAGATGCTTTTTGAAGGAAATGCAAAGATTGCAAACAGATACTTTAAGAAACAGCTCGGTGTCTTGAAAGAGGGTGCGGCAGCAGACGTGATCGTGATCGATTATGATCCGCTGACACCAATGAATGAAAGCAACATTAACGGACATCTGATGTTCGGTGTAAACGGAAGCATGGTCCAGACTACTGTATGTAACGGTAAAGTCCTGATGAAAGACCGCGAAGTCCTTGTATGCGACGAGGCAAAAGTTATGGCAGACTGCCGTCAGGCTGCAAAAGAACTTGCAGATGATATTAATGGTTAATCTGTAAAGAAGATAAGTTTTCTGCCTGGCAAAAATAAATATAAACAAAATATAGAACGGATGGAGAGAAGCCATACCGTATGAAATAATGGAGGATCGGATTATGAGTGAAGTCATGACCTGTATGCCCTTTGAACAGTTAATGAACTGGGTATTAGAAGAAAAGAAAACAAAAGGAACAGTTTTCGGACAGCACAGAGCTTATGCAGCGGAAACTGACAGGAAGCTGAATATATTTGAGAGAAATCTGGAAACACCGATCGGACCTGCTGCAGGACCGCATACACAGTTAACACAGAACATTGTTGCTTCTTATTATGCAGGCGCACGTTTCTTTGAACTGAAAACAGTTCAGAAGATGGACGGTGCAGAGCTTGCAGCCTGTATTAACAGACCATGTATCCTTGCAGATGATGAAGGATATAACTGTGAATGGTCTACAGAGCTTTATGTTCCTCAGGCAATGGGAGAATATATTAAAGCATGGTTTATCCTGCATGTGATCGCCAAAGAATTTGATCTGGGTGCACAGGACGGATTCCAGTTCAATATTTCCGTTGGATATGATCTTGCAGGGATCAAAGAGCCAAAGGTTAATACTTTCATTGACAGTATGATGGAAGCAAAAGATACAGAAATCTTTAAAGAATGTAACAGTGGTTATTGGACAATGTAGATAAATTTGAAAAAGTTACAAAAGAGGATATTGAGGCGATTCCGTCTGATATCTGTAATTCCGCAACAATCTCTACTCTCCATGGATGTCCTCCAAACGAGATTGAGAGCATTGCAAATCATCTGTTTAAAGAGAAACATCTGAACACATTTATCAAATGTAACCCGACTCTCCTGGGATATGAATTTGCCAGAAAGACCATGGATGACATGGGATATGATTATATGGTATTCGGTGATTTCCATTTCAAAGATGACTTACAGTACGAAGATGCGATTCCGATGTTTAAGAGACTGCAGGCACTTGCAGATGAACTGAACCTTGCGTTTGGTGTGAAGATCACCAATACATTCCCTGTAGATGTTACAAGAAATGAACTTCCAAGCGAAGAAATGTATATGTCCGGAAAATCTCTTTTCCCGTTATCTATTTCTCTTGCTGCCAGACTTTCCCGGGAATTTGACGGAAAACTCCGTATCGCTTATTCAGGCGGTGCTGATTACTATAATATCGACCGTATCGTCGGATGTGGTGTATGGCCTGTAACAGTGGCAACTACACTTCTGAAGCCGGGCGGATATCAGAGATTTACCCAGATGGCAGAGAAAGTAATGGCTGACGGTGTGAAAGAATGGAAAGGCATTGATGTAGCTGCACTTGAGCAGCTGGCCGAGGATGCGAAAAAAAGATGCTCACCATGTAAAGAGCATCAAACCGCTTCCTAAGAGAAAAACTGATTCAGAGGTTCCGCTCCTTGACTGTTTCTTTGCTCCATGCGAAGAAGGATGTCCAATCCACCAGGATATCACAACCTATGTGAAGCTGGCAGGAGAAGGCGATTATGCACAGGCATTAAGAGTTATCCTTGAGAAAAATGCACTTCCATTTATCACAGGTACTCTCTGTGCGCACAACTGTATGTACAAATGTACACGTAACTTCTATGAAGAACCTGTAAATATCCGCAACACTAAGCTCATCGCAGCACAAAACGGATATGATACAGTGATCGGTGAGATCAAAGCAGGCACAGCAGACGGTAAGAAAGTAGCTGTTGTAGGTGCAGGTCCTGCAGGTATTGCTTCTGCATACTTCCTTGCAAGAGCAGGTGCTTCTGTAACAGTATTTGAGAAAGAAGAGAAAGCCGGCGGCGTGATCCGTTATGTGATCCCGGGATTCCGTATCTCTGATGATGCAATCGATAAAGATGTTTCCTTCATCCAGAAGATGGGTGTGGAGATCAAAACAGGTACAGAAGTGAAATCCGTACAGGAATTAAAAGCACAGGGTTATGACGCAGTGATCGTTGCAACAGGTGCAAATAAACCGGGTACTCTGAAGCTTGAAAAGGGTGAAACCATCAATGCTCTGAAATTCTTAAGAGATTTCAAAGCAACTGACGGTAAGGTTGCGCTGGGTAAAACGTAGTTGTGATCGGTGGCGGTAACACTGCCATGGATACTGCAAGAGCTGCGAAACGTACGGAAGGTGTAGAACATGTTTACCTGGTATACAGAAGAACCAAACGCTATATGCCAGCAGCAGAAGATGAGTTACTGGAAGTACTGGAAGAGGGCGTAGAGTTCAAAGAACTTCTTTCTCCTGTATCTCTGGAAAACGGCAAACTGCTCTGTAAGAAGATGGAACTTGGCAGCATGGATGCTTCCGGACGTGCAGGTGTAACAGAAACGGGCGAAACAGAAGAAGTTTTGGCTGATACAGTGATCGTTGCAGTTGGCGAGAAAGTTCCGACTGAGTTCTATGAAGCAAATGGTATTGCGGTCAATGAGCGTGGAAAAGCCGCATCAATGATAAGACAATGGAGACAAGTGCAGAAGGCGTTTACGTTGTCGGTGACGGTGCAAGGGGAGCTGCTACGATCGTAGAAGCGATCCGCGACGCACAGGTTGCTGCAAAAGCAATCCTTGGACATGATATTGTAAAAGGACAGCCTGTACCGGGAACAGAAAAAGACTGTTATTCCAAAAAAGCAATACTCAAAGAAAGCAAGGACGCTGCGAACGAAAGTGAGCGCTGTCTGACCTGTAATAAAGTCTGTGAGAATTGTGTAGATGTATGTCCAAACAGAGCAAACATCTCCAGTCAAAGTTCCGGGAATGGCAATGAAGTCAGGTGATCCATGTGGATACATGTGTAACGAATGCGGCAACTGCAAGAGCTTCTGTCCATATGCAAGTGCACCGTACAAGGATAAATTCACATTATTTGCTTCTGAGGCAGATATGGCAGACAGCACAAATGATGGATTTGCAGTGATCAATCCGGAGACAAAAGAGTGCAAGGTTCGTCTCCTTGGTCAGATTTCCGACTGCAAGGCAGATGATGCAAATGATAAGTTGTACGAAGGTCTTCGCAGACTGATCTGTGCAGTGATTGATGATTACAGCTATCTGATCATGAAATGATGATCCTAGAGCTGTAAAATAATTTTAAATTTGTAATATCAGATAACTTATAGAGAAATATTTAACGCTGTCCACAGCAGAAAAAGGCTGTGGACAGTGTTGCATATCAGGCTGAATCGCGGCCGCATGTTATTTTTGTAATAAATTCATGCGGTATCACAGGCAGATAAAAAACAGAAAGAGGTAAACTCTGGCTGACTGCCCTAATTGGCAGACGTGCGAAAAAGAAAGGAGAGTCCGATATGGCAGTATTTACAGTCAATGGACAAAAGGTCGAACCGACCGGAAATCAGAAACTACTGCGCTTTTTGAGGGATGAACTTCATCTGACTTCAGTGAAGGACGGCTGCAGTGAAGGAGCCTGCGGAGCCTGTACAGTTATAATTGACGGAAAAACATGCAAGGCATGTGTGCCGGACACAGATTTACTGGATGGCAGGACAGTGATCACAGTAGAAGGACTGACTGAATGGGAGAGGGAAGTCTATACCTACGCTTATGGAAAGCAGGTGCTGTTCAGTGTGGATTCTGTATTCCGGGTATGGTAATGTGTACAAAGGCTCTTCTGGACGTGAACAAAGAGCCCACAGATGATGAGATTAAATATGCACTGCGCAATAACTATTGCCGCTGCACGGGCTATGTAAAAATTATGGATGCAGTAAGGCTGGCTGCGAAAGTTTTAAAGACGGGTGTGATCCCGGATGATTTGGATCCGGACTGGAATATAGGACATAGAGTATCCAGAGTGGATGTGGAGGAGAAAGTACTGGGAACCGGCAAATATCCGGATGATTTTTACTTTGACGGAATGCTGTATGGGGTGGCACTCAGAAGTAAATATCCACGTGCACGTGTACTTGAGATCGATACAGCAGCAGCAAAGGCACTTTCCGGGGTAGAAGCGGTATTAACAGCAGAGGACATTCCGGGAGAGAATAAGATCGGACATCTGAAACATGATCAGTATTCACTGATACCTGTAGGGGGTCTGACACATTATCTTGGAGATGCCATTGCCGTTATTGCTGCAAAAGACAGAGAAACAGCTGAGAAAGCTAAGAAACTGATCAAAGTAAAATATGAAGTGCTGCCTCATATTCGTACAATTGAGGAAGCAGCGGCAGAGGATGCACCGAAGGTATTTGATGAAGAAGAAAATAATATCTGTGCACATAAACATATCAGCAGAGGAAATGCAGATGAAGCAATCCGTAATTCCAAATATGTGATCAGTCATCATTTTGAAACCCCATGGACAGAACATGCATTTCTTGAGCCTGAGTGCGCAGTGGCTTTGTATGATGAGGACGGAGATATTTTCGTATATTCCACAGATCAGTCTGCACACCAGACATTACATGAGTGCTCCCTGTTACTTGGAACGGACAGAGTAAAGGTACAGAATGCACTTGTAGGCGGCGGATTCGGCGGAAAGGAAGATATGACAGTACAGCATCTGCTGCGCTGCTCACTTATGCTACTAAGAAACCGGTGAAGATGAAACTGACCAGAGCAGAATCCCTGCTGGTTCATCCGAAGCGTCATCCGTTTTATATGGATATGACCATGGGCTGCGATGAGAACGGTAATATCATGGGGTAAAAGCGAAGTAGTATCAGATACAGGTGCATTTGCCTCACTTGGCGGTCCTGTGTTGGAACGTGCATGTACTCATGCGGCAGGTCCCTATCATTATGAGAATTTCGAGATTGAAGGAACTGCTTATTATACCAACAATCCGCCTGCCGGAGCGTTTCGCGGGTTTGGTGTAACCCAGACCTGTTTTGCAACAGAAACCCTGCTGAATATGATGGCAGACAAAGTAGGTATCACTCCATGGGAAATCCGTTACCGCAATGCGATCCGTCCCGGTGAGACGCTTCCGAATGGTCAGATCGTAGATAATTCCACAGGTCTTGTGGAGACACTGGAAGCTGTAAAGAAGAAGTATGATGCTGCTCTGGAAGAAGGAAAACCGGTGGGAATCGGCTGCGCCATGAAGAATGCCGGTGTCGGTGTCGGTATCCCGGATACAGGCCGCGTGAAACTCGTATTTGAGAAAGATAAAAAGCTGCACATCTATTCCGGTGCTTCCTGTATCGGCCAGGGACTTGGTACAGTCCTGACACAGATGGTAGTCACCAATACAGATCTGAAGCATGAAGATATTGTATATGAGAGAAGTAATACCTGGTTCGCACCGGATTCAGGTACAACTTCCGGTTCCAGACAGACTCTGGTAACAGGGGAAGCCTGCCGCAGAGCCTGCGATAAGGTTATGGAGGACCGCAATGCAGGTAAGACCATTGATGATGTGATCGGTAAAATTTATTATGGGGAATATCTTGCAAAGACAGATCCTCTTGGCGCAAATGTGCCGAATCCTGTTTCCCATGTAGCTACGGCTATGCGACGCAGATGTGTATCCTGGATAAGAAAACAGGTAAGATTGAGGAAATGGTTGCTGCACATGATGTGGGCAAGGCAGTCAATCCACTGTCTTGTGAAGGTCAGATTGAGGGCGGCGTAGTGATGTCCATAGGATTTGCACTGAGAGAGCATTATCCGATCGATGAGAACTGTAAACCAATTGACAAGTATGGATCTCTTGGTCTGTTCCGCTCTCATGAGATTCCGAAAATCGATGCCATCGTTGTTGACAAACCGGGACTGAATGTAGCCTGTGGTGCCATTGGAATCGGTGAGATCACCTCTATCCCAACTGCACCTGCAATTGCAGATGCATATTTCAGATGGAATGGTGAAAGACAGTATAGTCTTCCTCTGACCGGAACACCATATGAAAGGAAGTGCTGAATATGGCAGTAAAGAAGAAATTTCCATATCGCGCGGCTGTAGTTGCATGTAATGGGGGATGCAGATCAGCCGAAGGTGAGGCCGGCTGTGCAGATGGATGTATCGGATGTAAAGCCTGTATAGATAAATGTAAATTCGGAGCCATTTCCATCAATGAGTATGGTGTGGCGGAAGTGGATGAGGAGAAATGCATTGGCTGTGGCGCCTGTGCGAAAGTCTGCCCACAGAAAGTGATCCATGTCCATGAGTGTGCAAACTACATTGTGGTAAAATGTTCCAATAAGAAAAAAGGTGCAGAAGCAAAGAAGCAATGTAACGTCAGCTGTATCGGCTGCGGAATCTGCGAGAAGACCTGCACAGCCGGTGCGATAAAAGTAAAAGACAACTGTGCAGTGATCGAGGAATCCATATGTCTGAGCTGTGGTATGTGCGCAGTGAAATGCCCAAGACACGTTATCCATGACCTGCATGGAATATTGACAGAAATACGTTAAGTAAATCAGGTTACTGTTCACTTTGTTCTTAGTAATACATTGCAAAGGATATTCTCAGTGAACAGTAACCCAATCAGACAACTTTGTTAATAGGAAAATAATACGTAAAAATTGAATAAAAGATTGCAATTTCATATCCAAATATGCTATACTCAAATCAGAAAACAGATAACAATTAT
>ENA-OQIM01000700-OQIM01000700.1-human-gut-metagenome-genome-assembly--contig:-NODE-700-length-12545-cov-1.590675_pt1 | contig 12545 bp, 14 predicted proteins | sample MGYA00242579_ERZ504744 | MGnify/ENA primary metagenome ERZ504744 (study PRJEB26092, sample SAMD00036441) | human gut metagenome | host: Homo sapiens | study: EMG produced TPA metagenomics assembly of...
ATCGGGTATCTTGATCCATTTTGCAATTTCTGTAACATATCATCCGTACTATGGCCTTGGAAGGCCAACATTCATTATACATCTTCGCCCACTCATAAGAATTCACATAATCGGGCAACACGGTAGCTCCTGCAAAGCGATGCTACCAGAATAAGTAATAGTAGGTTTCTGCTCACCGCCTCGTTTGGTAGTCACCAAAATAACACCGTTTGCAGCACGCACACCATAGATAGAAGCCGAAGCCGCATCTTTCAATACAGAAACACTTTCAATATCATCAGCAGGAATTTCCGCAATCTGGCTCACCGAGCTTTCCACTCCGTCGATCAGGACCATCGGATCATTGTGTTCAAAAGTTCCCACACCACGGATACGGATTTCGGGACTGTCATGACCGGCCTGGGCACCATTGTTGGTCAACATAACACCCGGCAAACGGCCCTGAAGCATATTGGCAGTATTAGCTACCGGCATAGAAGCTACATCCTTGAAATTTACAGCAGCAACAGAACCCGTCAGATTTTCCTTCTTCTGCACACCATAACCGACTACTACCACTTCGTCAATCATTTCCGTATCTTCCTTCAGATTTACATTCAGTATCATATTGTCTTTCGAAATATGAAATTCCTGATCGGAATATCCTATAAAAGAAATGACAATAGTAGAATTAGAAGCCACCGAGAGATTGAAATTACCATCCAAGTCAGTTACCGTTCCATTGGTTGTTCCTTTTTCAACCACACTAGCACCGATGACCGGTTCGCCTGTGGCATCTTTTACAATACCGGAAACTTTAAACTTGTCTGCTTGCAGACTGGAAGCGCTCACATTCATCGCAGGGATGAAGAAGCAGAAACACAGCAATAGGCTCAGTACCCGGAATGTACTGGTTTCTGTCAGAGTTTTCATGTTCATAATACTTTTTTTTAAAGGTCTAACAAATAAAGATAATTCGTTTTATTTGCCAGCAAAAGTAAGAGGAACAGAAAAGAAACAGGAAGAATTATTACCGGAAAAAGGCTGTTTATTCCCTATAGAGCCTATTTCCGGTAATAATCAGCCATCATACTTCATCATATACTCTGTAGGAGAAAGTCCGAATTTCTTCTTAAAGCAGGAACTGAAATATTTAGGGTCGTTGAAACCTACAGCATACGCCAAATCGGCTATACGGATTTTCTTTTTCTCGTCTATCAGCCGACAAGCCGCTTGCAAACGGACATTGCTGATAAATGCAGAGGGAGTAAGTCCGGTCAACAGTTTCAATTTATCTGCTAGTGTAGTCCGGGCCAGTACCCATCTCCGCCATAAACTGTGCATGTTCAAAATCACAATCACTCAAATGGGCATTCACACAATCCACCGCTTTCCGAATGAAGCTTCGTCCATCGAGGTGTAATTTAATTCTTTGGCTTCAAAAACCAACTGCTTACGGAAATCCACCCCCATACGTTTACGCCGTTTCAACAAGTTATCTATCTTGGCAAACAAGACAGAGAGGCGGAGCGGTTTACAGATATAACCATCGGCCCCAGACTCATACCCTTCCACACGGTCTTCATCACTAGTCTTGGCCGTTAACAAAATCAATGGAATATGGCAGGTCTCAATTGAGTCTTCACCCGGCGGCACAATTCCATACCGTCCATTTCGGGCATCATAACATCAGAAACAATTAAATCCACTTCCTGTTTGGCAAGTATCTCCAAAGCTTCCGTTCCATTGGCGGCCTTCAGAATATGGTATTTGCCATGCAACAGACGAACCATCAAAGCCAATAATTCCTCATTATCCTCCACCAACAAAATAGTCGATGCTGCCGGTTTCTCTTCCAACATATCAATCTCCGAAACATTCTCCATTTCATCTGCCGATAAAATAGCATAGTCCACATTTTCGGTATTCTCTCTACCTCATCCTCATCAAAGCCTCACGTCTTATAGGAATTTCAACCACAAAAGTATTCCCTTCCTCCTTATCGCTAAATACTTGTATCGTTCCATGATGCAACAATACCAAGTCTTTAGTCAGTGACAAACCGATGCCCGTCCCTATGGTATGGAATTTGCGATACTCCCCTTCATAAAATCTCTCGAACATATGATCCAACTTCTCTTTTGGAATCAACTCGCCGGGATTGTTCACACTCAATTTAAAAGTTCCCCTTTCCTCATCATGAGCCTGTGACACCACAATAGTTCCTCCTTCAGGAGTATATTTAGCGGCATTGGAAAGCAGATTGTACACCACTTTATCCAATTTATCCACATCAAAATATCCCGAATATTCTTCAGACAAATCAAATTGTATGGACAATTTCTGCTTTTTAACCAAAGGTGCGAAAGCCGACACTGATTTTTTCAAGAACATACTGACATTTCCATGCGAGACTTTCAGCCGCAACTTGCCATTCTCCACTTTTCTGAACTCTAAGATCTGCTGAATCAACCGGATTAACCGCACAGTATTATCAGCTATCACAGGACAAACCGACGAACTTGCCGGTACTTCTTGTTTCAGTTCATCCACCGAAGCCGATATAATAGAAAGCGGAGTCAGCAACTCATGAGTGATATTGGTAAAGAACTGTAATTTAGCATGATTGATTTCCTCCATTTTCTGCCGTTCTATCTTCCCCATCTCTATGGCCTGTTTCATCCGGATACGGTTTCTGACAATCCGATAAGTATACCATGCCAATGAAACGAACAACAAGACATAAAGGCAATAAGCCACCACGATAACCAAGGCGGCGGAAGAATAGTTATACGCAGACATTTCATATCCGGAGACCAGATTCCATTCTGATTGGCTCCCTTTACACAAAAAGTATAAGTACCTGCCGGAAGATTGTTATAATAGGCAAACCGACGTCCAGCCTCAACGGACAACCATTCCTTGTCATATCCCTCCAACCGATATAAATAACGGTTCAACTCAGGATTGATATAGTTCAATATTGAAAAATCAAGACTGAAATTATTCTCCCGGTATCCTAATACAATTTTATCAATAAAATCAATAGACCTGTTTGCAGCAATCCCCTTTCTGATGGAAAGAGGGTAGGTACGTACCGATACATTATGTACCTTTATATCTGTAATCACTACCGGAGAATAAGCAGTATCCTGAACAATTTTATCAGGATAGAAGCTGTTCAATCCACGGAATCCTCCGAAGATAAGTTTCCCATCCGCCCCCTTGAAGCAAGAATTCCGGTTAAACATGTGGTCTTGCAAACCATCATCTACCGTGTAAGTATGTATTTTCGGTGCAGCACCATCCAAAGGTATATCAATATGATACATTTCTGCATTGGTGGTAAGCCATAAGGTATGCTTGTCATCCTCCAGCATGCTGAAAACAACATCTCCATTCCGGAAATAATCATTCAAGACTGAAACAAAACGATCATTCTTCCGGTCATACAAATCGAGTCCATTACCATTCGACCCCACCCACTACTCTATTGTATCCATCCACACAAACACTCATCGCCCCGATAGTGGATAATGTACCATCCGAGGCGTATAAAACTTAACCTTATATGTTTCTCCGGATGTATCTATCCGCCATACCCCTTCATTGCTAGTCGCTATCCAGATAAAACCATCTTGATCTTCCGCCATTTTGAAAATAGAAATTTGGGGCAATGCCTGATTTGTCAAAGTCACCAGTTCATTCAAAGAATGAAGCCTTTGTTCCGTATCCAAAATAAACACTCCCGAAACGTGTCCCCAACCACAGATTCCCTTTCGAATCCTCCAACAAAGAATAAATACAAATATCACTCAGTTCCGGGTTGGTTACGGTATTTACCACGTGTGCTTTCCCGGCTTTGACGTTATAGAACCACACACCGTCATCCCAAGTGGCAAAACACAATTCATTTGTCCTTTTACGATAAATAATATCATTGACCGTCGATGTATATCCCATATTCTTCAATACAGGATGAGAGCGGTAAGGAACAATGGTATGCTGTTCCATATCATAAAAAACCAGACCGAATCCCATGATTCCCATCCACAGATTCCCATTATCCTCCTGATAGACACTGCGGACAGAGCTGGTAGGCAATGCTCACGCAAAGCCTCCAAAGAATCATAATTAAACCGGAACTTATTTGTATTTACAGTACAAACACCTCCCCCCAACATACCCAGCCACATCAGCCCGTCTTTACTGCACAACAGAGAATTCACTTCATTAAAAGGTAAATCTCCTTGAAGGTTACCCGGAACAATATTGGTAAAATTCCCGTCCCCCGATTCATCTTCCAAAATACTGACTCCACTGCGTGAACCGATCCAGAGCTTTCCGGAATTTTTATCCTGAGCAATGGCGTAGATAATATTATCCAACAGAGAATGAGAATTTCCCTTGATGTTCCGGAATGTTTTAAATGAGAAATGTTCCGGATCATACGGATTAATGAGTTTCACCAATCCATACCGCCAGGTACCGATCCAAATATTCCCGGCTTCATCCTGAAATATGACATGCGCCGAATTACCAGGGTTAATCCCCTCGTAAGTATAATACAATTCCTCTTGAGGATTATAACGCAGCAACCCCTGTTCCCAAGTACCAATCCATATTTGTCCTTCCCTGTCTTCGATAACGGACTTTATGTCCATGTTCTTTTCACAATCGAAAGTACGTCCTCCGGCTTTCCTGCGAAACAACCCTTTGTTGCTTCCCACCCATAAGTCCCCGTTGCTTGCATAAAGAATACTCTCCACATTGCTTACCTGTAACAAAGGACTGATTATTTTTTCTATCTCATCCGTTTCCTTATGCAATACATATAATCCATTGTGCGTACCTATCCACAAATTATTCTCCTTGTCTTCGGCCACCATATTCACAAAACTATCAATGGAACGTCCATGATTCACTCCATCGGGTTTATACACCACAATAGAATACCCATCATAGCGCAAAAGGCCATTGTAAGTCGATATCCATATATACCCCTGGCTATCCTGAAATAATTTCCGGACTTCATTGGTCGGGAAATTCACCGAAGTGGAAATAGATTTAAAATGATAGGTATTGACCTTGTTATCAGCCCAAAGCCAAACGGGAAAACACAAAAGATATATTACTCCAAGAATATATTCACAGTTACGGTGTGCAAAGTGCATAGATTCAACTTTAAGATTTGATGCAATATTCGCAAAAAAAAGCATTTTAAGCAAATATTCCAATAAGATTTGTTCTAAATTTCCCTCATCCGCATACATAAGAAACTAAAATTATACCTCCAGAAACACTTAGGACAAAAAGGTTAGAGGCAGTTAAGATAAAAAATTGTATATTTGCCGATAAGTGTGACCTAATTTTAAAACAGAGAAACATGCATTACAACGACCAAGGCGCTGATTTTAAATACCTAATTGTCAATGAACGTGACAAGCGTTTCGGCTTGTCGGTGACTACCGTCGGATTCCAGGCCATCAGGGCCGGGAGCGTTTATCCACCACGCAACCACCCGGACGCTTATTATTTCACGGCCCAGAAAGGACGTGTGCTGCATGAATATCAGTTGGTATACATTACTAAAGGACGGGGAACTTTCGCCAGCGATACTACTCCGTCTGTCGACATATCTAAAGGACAGATACTTTTCCTGTTTCCCGGACAGTGGCATACCTACGCGCCGCTGCAAAAACAGGATGGAACGAATATTACATCGGTTTTGAAGGTCCGATTATAGACAATCTGGTAAAAAACAGCTTTATTTCAAAAGAAAACCAGATTTTGGATATCGGTATCAATGAAGAACTGGCCAGTCTTTTTGCCCGTGCACTGGAAGTAGCGGAAGCAGACAAGACCGCAGCGCAACAATATTTGTCCGGCATTGTTTTACACATTATGGGAGCCGTACTTGCTATCTCGCAGAACAAACGCTATGAGGTGGACAATGCGGCACAAAAAATAGAAAGTGCCAAAATCATCATGCACGAAAATGTGTACAAGGATATAGATCCGGAAGAACTGGCACTGAAATTAGGTATCAGTTATTCCTGGTTCCGCAAAGTATTCAAAGAATACACCGGCTATGCGCCCGCCAAGTATTTCCAAGAGCTGAAATTGCGCAAAGCGAAACAATTATTGATTGAAAGTTCCATGTCAGTGAAAGAGATATGCTATGAATTGAATTATACCTCTACTGAACACTTTTTCTCGGTATTTAAAAAACGTACCAACTTCACCCCTACCGAATATCGTAACTTCGGACGGGAGGAAAAGAAAAAGAGAATGAAAACGAATAAAGGAAAAATGAGAAAAATAACCATCAATCTGGCTGCTGTGGCAGCCTTTTGCATTGTAGTCGCCTCACCCGCCTTAGTGAGCAGCAGTTGTGCTACTCCCCAAACGGAACAGGAAGATACCACTATCATACGAGAAGATTTAGGTATTACGGCATTGAAATACAGTAGTCCCAAAGTTCCCTCCAGCATTGAATTTTGTGGTAAAGTGATTGACTTGAGCCGCTTTGACCGCCACGAGCGTATGGACCGTGAATTATTGGCATTCACCTATATGCACAGTACTTCCCTGCAAATGCTGAAAAAAGCCAACCGTTATTTCCCCATTGTAGAACCCATACTGAAAGAGAACGGAATCCCCGATGATTTTAAATACCTGATGGTCATAGAGAGTAATATGAATCCCACCGCCCGTTCCTCTGCCGGAGCCGCCGGACTATGGCAATTCATGCAAGGTACGGGAAGGGATTACGGACTGGAGGTTAACAACAATGTGGATGAACGTTACCATATTGAGAAAGCGACTCGTGCCGCCTGCCGTTATCTGAAAGACGCGTATGCTAAATATAAGGATTGGGTGGCTGTTGCCGCCTCATACAACGCTGGTCAGGCACGCATTGCCAGCCAACTGGCCAAACAGAATGTGGACGACTCGCTGGATTTGCAACTGGTAGAAGAAACAGCCCGGTATGTGTACCGCATTCTTGCAGCCAAACAATTGTTCAGCGCCCCTACTACTTTCGGTTTCCGTCTGCGCGCATCGATTTGTATCCGCCCATTCCCTATACGGAAGTCACTGTGACGAAAGGAATTGCAGACTTGGCACGTTTTCGCACGTAGCAAAGGAATCAATCTGGCCATATTAAAGAATATGAATCCCTGGTTGCGGGAAACATCCTTGTCCAACCACAGCGGGCGGACTTACGTGATAAAAATCCCTACCAAAGAAGGAATGACTTATGATCCGAAAAAGACGGTGGCGCATGATAAGCGATGGGTGATAGAATAACTTTCTATCATACAGCATTCCATAATCAATTTACCAGTTTTCCTCCACAGTATTTACAATAAGCAGCCCCGTCCTCATGTCCGTCCTTACCACAATGCGGACATTTCAGGGCCACCCTGCGTCTATGTTCCTGGATCATAGACGCAGAAACAATTCCTGTGGGGACTGCAATGATGGTATAGCCCAGTAACATTACAATGGCCGAAAGGAAGCGCCCTAGCGGAGTTTCCGGAGTGATATCCCCATAACCTACTGTTGTCATCGTCACTATCGCCCAATAAATACTATTCGGAATATTATTGAAAGAAGTGCCCGGCCGCTGTCCCTCAATCATATACATCAATGTACCGATCGAAGTCACCAATATCAGTACAAACAAGAAAAAAACAATAATCTTCCGACTGCTGAACACCAAAGAACGCAACAAGAAATTACCTTCATTCAGATAATTGAAAAGTTTAAAGATACGGAACACACGAATCAACCGGAAAGTGCGGATCACCAGCAGATAACGTGCCGTGCCGAAAAGCCAGCCTATATATAAAGGTAAGGTAGCCAACAAATCCACTATACCGAAAAAACTAAAAGCATACTTGCGCGGTTAGGAGAACAATAAAGCCTCAACACATACTCCAACGTAAAGAAGAAAGTAAAAACATACTCCGACACTCGCAGATAAGGCCCGATAACAGCATCCCAACTCTTGATACTCTCGGCAACAACCACCAGAATACTCAAGACAATAAACCCTATCAACGCCACATCGAATAACTTTCCCATCGATGTGTCACTCTCAAAAATAATCACATATATTTTATGCTTTAATTTCTCATCATGCAGTAAATTCTGCCACCTGTTCCAAATATGCTTCAAGAATGCCATAATTTTTATAATAGAACGCAAATCATTCATAATTATAACAAATATTGCCCGATTTATGTCCTATTGGTCACTATTATTTTCACTATATTTGCACAAAACCAATAAAATAATAGCATGAAGAAACAACTTATGACAGGTCTGTTCACAGTCCTCGCCCTTACAGCAGGTGCGCAGACCTTCCAAGAATGGCGCAATCCGGAAATAAATGCGGTAAACCGTGCGCCGATGCACACGAACTACTTTGCTTTTGAAAATGCAGATGCAGCTAAGAAAGCGAACAAAAAACAATCAACCAACTACATGACTTTGAACGGAACCTGGAAGTTCAACTGGGTGAAGGATGCGGATTCCCGCCCCACTGATTTCTGGAAAACCGGTTTCAACGACAAAGGCTGGGATGACCTGCAAGTGCCCGCCGTATGGGAACTGAACGGATACGGTGATCCTATTTATGTGAACGTAGGCTATGCCTGGCGCAACCAGTTCCAGAACAACCCTCCCGAAGTGCCGACAGAAAACAACCACGTTGGTTCTTACCGACGTGAAATTGTAGTTCCTGCCTCATGGAATGGAAAAGATATTATCGCTCATTTCGGCTCGGTTACCTCTAACATGTATTTGTGGGTAAACGGACGTTATGTAGGCTACAGCGAGGACAGCAAACTGGAAGCCGAATTTGACCTGACTCCGTATTTAAAACCGGGTCAGAAGAATCTGATCGCTTTCCAAGTATTCCGCTGGTGCGACGGTAGTTACCTGGAAGACCAGGATTTCTTCCGCTACAGTGGTGTGGGACGTGACTGCTATCTATATGCCGCAACAAAAACGCATTCAAGATATCCGTGTAACTCCCGATTTGGACGCAGCTTATCAAAACGGTAGCCTGGCTATCAATCTGGATTTGAAAGGCAGTGGCAAAGTCGATTTGGAACTGGTGGATGCACAGGGCAAGCAAGTGGCAACCGCTACCGCCAACAAATCCGGTCTGGTAACGATGAACGTAGAAAACCCCAAAAAGTGGAGTGCCGAAACACCTTATTTATATACGTTGCGTGCCAGTATGCAGGGCAGCAATGAAGTAATTCCCGTCAAAGTAGGTTTCCGCAAGATTGAATTGAAAGGTGACCAGATCTTAGTTAACGGTAAAGCAGTCCTGTTCAAGGGGGCCGACCGCCACGAAATGGATCCGGACGGAGGATATGTAGTATCTCCCGAACGTATGCTACAGGATATCCAGATAATGAAGCAATTCAACCTGAACGCTGTACGTACCTGCCACTACCCGGATGACAACTTATGGTACGACTTATGTGACCAATACGGTATCTATGTCGTAGCCGAAGCCAATATAGAATCTCACGGCATGGGCTACGGCGAAAAGACTCTGGCCAAGAACCCCTCTTATAAGAAAGCCCATCTGGAACGTAACCAGCGCAATGTACAGCGCGGATTCAACCACCCAAGCATCATCTTCTGGTCATTGGGTAATGAAGCCGGCGACGGCCCCAACTTCGAACAATGCTATCAATGGATTAAAGCAGAAGACCCCAGCCGTGCCTGCCAATATGAACAAGCACGCCAGAAAGACCATACCGACATCTTCTGTCCGATGTATTATGGCTACGAAGGAATGGAAAAATACGGTCAACGTACCGATGCTACCAAACCATTGATTCAGTGTGAATATGCCCATGCAATGGGTAACTCGCAAGGTGGTTTCAAAGAATACTGGGATTTGATTCGCAAATATCCGAACCTGCAAGGTGGATTTATCTGGGACTTCGTTGACCAGTCCTGCCGTTGGAAAGGAAAAGACGGTGTGATGATTTACGCTTACGGTGGAGACTTCAACCGCTTTGACGCTTCTGACAACAACTTCTGTGACAATGGTTTGATCAGCCCCGACCGCGTTCCTAATCCGCACATGTATTGAAGTAGCTATTTCTATCAGAACATTTGGACTACTCCCGCCGATTTAAGCAAAGGGGAAGTAAATGTGTTCAATGAGAACTTCTTCCGTGACCTATCCGCCTACTATATGGAATGGCAAGTACTGAAAGATGGAAAAATAATCCGCACCGGACGCGTGGATGATTTAAAAATCGCTCCTCAGGAAACAGCCAAAATTACGTTGAATATCGGCAAGACCTGTACCTGCAAGGAATGGTTGCTGAACGTTTCCTACAAACTGAAAAACCGCGAAGGTTTGCTGCCTGCAGGTTTCACCGTCGCCAAGAATCAGTTGACACTGAATGATTACAAAGCACCGTCTATGGATTTGAAGAACGTGGAAACAACCAATGTAGCCACCGTTGTTCCGCAAATCATCGACAACCAATATCATTATCTGATCGTAAAAGGCAATAACTTCGTAGCCGAGTTTCAACAAACAGAACGGTTACTTAAGCAAATATGCAGTGGACGGAACGGAAATGCTGAAAGAAGGCGCAGCCCTGACCCCTAACTTCTGGCGTGCCCCGACAGACAATGATATGGGAGCCGGCCTGCAAAACAAATATGCAGCATGGAAGAACCCGGGATTGAAACTGATTTCCTTGAATTCCAAAACAGAAAATGACCAGATAGTAGTGAATGCGGAATATGACATGAAGAATGTTTCCGCCAAATTATATCTGACTTATGTCATCAACAACGAAGGAGCCATCAAAGTGACCCAAAAGATGACAGCCGACAAGAATGCCACAGTATCTCCGATGTTCCGCTTCGGTATGCAAATGCAGATGCCTAAGTGTTTTGAAACCGTAGAATATTATGGTCGTGGTCCGGTAGAAAACTACAGTGACCGCAACCACAGCACAGACTTGGGTATTTATCGCCAGAGTGTGAATGAACAATTCTATTCCTATATCCGTCCGCAGGAAACAGGAACCAAGACCGATATCCGTTGGTGGAAGCAACTGAATGCCGGTGGTAACGGCCTGAAGGTGGTAGGTGATGCTCCATTCTCCGCATCTGCCTTGCATTATACCATCTGTTCACTGGATGATGGCGAACAAAAAGACCAGCGTCACTCGCCCGAAGTACAGAAAGCAGACCTGACCAACCTGATTATCGACAAGGCTCAGATGGGATTAGGTTGTGTAAACAGCTGGGGAGCTCTGCCGTTGCCTCAATATATGTTGCCTTACGGTGATTATGAATTTACTTTCATCCTGACTCCGGTAAAACATCAGATTGAAATAGAATAAGACAAGAATTTAAACGATAGAAACAGGGTGGCTGGATTTGGTTCTCAGCCACCCTATTCTATTCTCTCTGTTCTTCATAGCTACCGCCATCTACAATTTCCTATGCAACAAGTGTAACAACAAGTAGCTGGCCTAATCATCTCCTTTCAAGATACATTTTTCCACCTTTTTCCCTTCAAATCCTTCATACACAACCAATACACTGAATATCAAACTATTACAATGAATCATTCTTATTCCAATCCTTCATAAATTCTTCATAAAGTTATATCCGTTCCCTTTGCATGAACCAACCACGGGAATCCATTCCGACAACCCATCGAATCTTTTTCCTTATTTTACCGTACCCGATTACAACCTCGGTTGTATTACTCATAAAGAACAATTAAACAACTAGTAAAATGAGACCAGACGGCTATTTGAAAACAGCGTGGATCATGACCATATTATTCAGCATCATCCTTCCGCTTCATTCACAAACACCCCGGCAATTCTCTATAGAATTAAAGGACAAACCACTTCCCGCTGCCCTTAAACTAATCGAAAAGGAAGGTGGAAAGAATATTATCTTCTCCTATAACGAAACTGAAAGTTACCGGGTTACAGCCTCCATCCGGCAAAAAACTGAACTTGAAGCCATCGGCACTGTCCTGAACGGCACTCCTTTCATTTGCAAAGAACGGGAAGAATACTTCGTCATACAGAAAAAGGGAAAGAATGTACCCACCACCGAAATACGAGGACAAGTAACCAATGAAAAGAATGAACCGCTGCCCTACTCCAATGTACTCTTATTGACCCCCGGCGATTCCACCTTTGTAAACGGATGTGTCACCCGTGAAGACGGAAGTTTCCTGATGATAGCGGAAGAAGGGAGACCTTACTTGATACGGGTTTCTTACATAGGCTATAAGACAGAAGTGCAACCTTACCACCCTACTCCTACGTTTCACCTGCTTCCCGACACCCAACTGATGCAGGAAGTCACCATCAGCGCCCGACCGCCCCACTGATAGAAGTGGGATCCCAAGCTCGGAACGTAAAACCAACATGGCAGGAACGTTCCCGTGGCCCGAATTGGGTCCTGCCGGCAGAAATGTTGCCCCATCTTCCTTCCGTCACCGGTCCGTAACGGCGAATACAATGTAATGGGATGTGGTTCTG